>Ga0255757_10004819_pt1 | contig 12076 bp, 9 predicted proteins | sample 071ome_27_FD_179957 | JGI IMG/M metagenome (GOLD analysis project Ga0255757, IMG submission 179957) | Coastal salt marsh microbial communities from the Groves Creek Marsh, Skidaway Island, Georgia - 071409AT metaG (version 2) | ecosystem: Environmental > Aquatic > Marine > Intertidal zone > Salt...
ATTCGGTCACTTCCCGAATTGGCGTCTGGACACAGGAGTAGTCCGGTGGAGGGGCTTCCGCCATCAGGGCCACTTCCAGCTCCATCCGCTCCAGAGTTGTCAGTGGAACTTCCTCTTCAGGAAGGAGCACCGCTGCATCCTCTTCCACTACTTCCTGTTCAAGAAGCAATTCAATGGTAGGTGGTGCATCTTCCAGCAATTCCGGGCGAGCTTCCAGGCGGGTAACCTGGGGCACTTCCGTTTGTAACTGCCCACGCAGATACCAGAACCCAAAAACACAGGCCAGTAAGAAAATGGCAAAGACAAGACGTTGTCTGTTCATAGTACCCCGAGTATGCTCCAGCCGCTGATTCTCTTCAACAGTACTTTATAGATATGCTTTAATTGAGCCATACTAGCCAACTTTCAGAGGATCAAACTTGATGAGACTCGCAACTTTACTGTTTTCTTTTCTGCTTGTTTGCCCTACCCAAACAGTTTGGGCACAAGCTCCTGAGCAGGATTCTTATGTCTGGGATCTGAGCGATCTTTACCCTGATGTCGATGCCTGGGAAAGCGCCTTTGCCGATCTGGAGTACCGCTTGGAAACGGTGGTGCAGTACCGCGGCACACTGGGAGACAGCGCGCAATCCATGAACAGGGCACTCAATGAAATTTCAGATGCCTACAAGGAACTGACCCGGCTCTATATCTATACCAGCCTGCGTCAGGACACTGATCAGCGAGTAGCCGAAGAACAAACCCGCTTTGGCCGCGCCATGCAGTTGTACAGCAATTGGAGTGAGGGCACCTCCTGGATGAACCCGGAAATTCTCGCAGTGGGATCGGAAACTGTGAATCGCTATCTGGCCGAAGAACCGGGGCTGGCTGATTTCGAGTTCATGTTGCAAGACATCCTTCGCATGGCACCCTACACCCTTGATGAAAATACCGAAGCCATTCTGGCCCAGGCTTCCATGCTGATGTCTTCACCGGAACAGATCTACAACATGTATGCCAATGCCGATATCCCCTGGCCAAGCGTTACATTGAGCAATGGCGAAGAGGCTGAACTGACTCAGGCCGGCTATACCTTTTACCGGGCCGTGGAAAACCGAGATGATCGCAAGCTGGTATTTGATACTTTCTGGAACACCTGGCAACAGTATGGCGATGGCATGGGGGCAACCCTGGGAGCGGAAGTACAGGCCAATGTCTTTTCGACCAGATCACGTAACTACGATTCCGTTTTACAACAAAACCTGTTTGCCGATGGCCTGCCACCGGAAATCTATACCCAGCTGGTAAGCCAGGTGAACAATGCACTGCCGATTTTTCACCGCTATCTGGAATTGCGTGGTCGCATGCTCGGCATAGAAGATATGCAGTACTACGACATCTACCCGCCGCTGGTCGAATTGGAAACCGGAGACTTCACCATTGACCGGTCCAAAGAAATTGCCATGGAAGCCCTGCGCCCCTTTGGCGATGAATATCTGGGACTGTTGGAAGAAGGGTTAGCCCAGGACTGGATGCACAGCCATCCCCAGCCTGGCAAGACCTCCGGGGCCTATATGAGTGGCTCTGCATACGATGTGCACCCTTATGTGTTGCTCAATCACAACGATGACTATGCCTCCCTGTCTACCTTTGCACATGAATGGGGTCATGCCGTGCACACCATGCTGGCGAAACAGAACAACCCCTGGGAGACCGCCGATTATTCCACCTTCATCGCTGAGATGGCTTCCACCATCAATGAAATACTGCTTGAAGAGTACATGATCGCCAACGCACAAAGCGACGAAGAAAAACTGTTTTACCTGGGTAATGCACTGGAGAGCATCCGTGGCACGTTTTACCGCCAGACCATGTTTGCAGAATTTGAACTGGCCATTCATGAACAGGTGGAAAGTGGCCAGCCACTGAATGGTTCAAGCCTGAGCCAGATTTATGGTGATCTGCTAAAGACCTATCATGGTCACGACGAAGGCGTACTGAGCATTGATGATAACTACGCCATTGAGTGGGCCTATATTCCGCATTTCTATTATGACTTTTATGTCTTTCAGTACTCCACCAGCATCACCGGGGCCGCCTGGTTTGCCGAAAAATTTCTGGCCGGGGATGTGCAGGTACGGGATAACTTTCTTAAGGTACTTAAAGCTGGTGGTTCAGATTACCCGCACAACATCCTGCTTAATGAAGCCGGTCTGGACATGACCCAGCCAGAAGCCTACGAACCCATCATCCGTCGCATGACTTCGCTGATGGATCGCATTGAGGAATTACTGTAAAAGCTTGTACTGTTCTACAGTAATTCCCCATGACAGGTCTAGAAATAAGCGTTGATCTGGAAGGTTAAGCGATTGTCGTCAGCTATCGGACCTTCGCCGGAGAGGTCCGAGTATTCTGCCCGTAAATTGATGTTTTCACGGACGAAGTGTGAAAAGCCAAGCGTTAACATGGAAATATCATAAAGCCCATTACTGTATTCATAGCTATCGTAGCGCGCTATGGGGGTGAATAAAGCCCGCCCCTCTCGCATAAAATTATAAAACCCCTGCAGATAGAATGAGTCATTTGACTCCTCCCCAATACCGCTGACCAGGTCATCATCTGCCTGCATGTAAACGGCAGTTAGCGTCATATTACCTCCCAGTGTCGTCCACTGGCCATCAATGGCTGTTCGGGAATAATTACGATCTGCCAAGGCACAGGGACCCCCTGCCCCTCCGCCACCGCTTTGCATGCTGCAGGCTCCATCAATCAGCAATCCGCCTATCATCAGGTTTGGATTGAATTCATAGGCGACCCGGGCAATCACGGTATCAGCATCCTCACCTTCGTTATCATTGGCAACACCGCTGAAGCTTAGGCCGTAGAAGAGATTGCTGCTTTTACCGAAAACCGTGAGGTTTTGCCTGTTGCGCCGCAAACTGGCAGCGTTATCAGCTCCGCCGTAACTCTGATCAATGATCGCATTACGGTTTATCGTGACACGACGGGCATTGGAATAGCTGTTGTATGGATCAAAATACAAACCCGGTGCACGCGACACCTGAAAATTCAGTGCAGAATTGACTCGATAGCTGCCCTGAATAATACTGGCTTCAACTTCAAAATCTTCTTCATCCTCGGCTTCAAGCTCAATAAAACCCGAAAAGCCTTCGGCAATATTACCGGCAACCATCAATTCAAGTTCATGGATAGCGCGTGTTTTGGTGTTGCCACTATCCTTCTTATCATAAGGCCTGGAAATGATCCCTGCACTGAGGGGAAGAATGTCCTCCAGTGACACCCCTGCATTACGTGGATTCGGCCTGACTGGACGCTGATCATAGAGCACGTATCCCTGTAACTTGTAGTTCCGTCCAAAGCCATTCAGGGCGGGTATAGCCGTGTGACAATTGTTGCAGTTCAGGTTTTCCTTTTTAGCAAAAACTGGAATGGCATAACTGACTGAACTTGATGAAATAAATAAAACACTCAGCAAGAAACTGGCGATAACAGTAAAATTTTTCCTCATTTCGGCTCACCGGATTAATGTGTATTTTTTCATTTTGATTCAGCCGCTTTGCCAGGAACTTGATAAGCATCAACCCTTCATAAATAATCCTGTCATGAATAGCAAACTGTAAAGTGACTCACTATGCGAACCCGAATATTTGCCTTTCTTGCCAGCCTGTCCATCATAACGCCGAGCCAATCCTGGGCAGAGGCCCTCGAACAAAGTGGTGAATTTGGCGGCGTCGACCTGCGCTATCGCGTCATTCTGCCAGACAACTATGATCCCACGTCCACCTATCCCACCGTTTTGCATTTTGCCGGTGGATCTCAAAACTGGCGCATCGTGGTCAGCAGTACGGAATCCGACTGGCGTGCAGTGGCTGAGAATAGCGGATATATTGTCATCAGCCCTGCAGCACCCAATGGGGAGCTGTTCTTTCGCGAGGGCGCACGTGTATTTCCCGAGTTTCTTGACCATATCCTGGCAAACTATCCTGTCGCTGACGGCAAGCTACATGTGACCGGACATTCCAATGGTGGACTGAGCGCTTTTCATATTGCTTCACTCTATCCTCACTATTTTATTTCCGTCACGGGTTATCCCGGTCTGCTTGGTAACAACAATTCCGCACAGTTTGAAGCACTCGCTTCCCTGTGTATTTTCATGCATGTCGGTGATAGTGACCCCAGCTGGCGTTCAGCTATGAACGCCCAGTTTCTAGCCATGCAAGGCCTCGACTACGAGGTCAGTTTCCGCGTGGAAAACAATCAGGTCCATCGCCTAAAAGTCAGCGAGAACAACCTGCAAGCACGTTTGTTGATGGAACTGGAACAGGCAAGAACGTCCTGTCTCGAACCCTGAACCGGCATGTTGCTAACCCTGCTTCTACGTTATCTGCAACAAGCCATGCCGCTCGTTGTGCTTGTCGGTTTGAGCGCATGCACACAGCAGCATGATCAGCCTGGCCAGCAACTCAATGGCACCATAATGGGCACCACTTATGCCATAAGTCTGCTCGGCGAAGATGGCATTAATGCTGAAGAAATCTCAGCAAAGCTGATTGCCCTGGATGCCAGCATGACGAGCTACCGCGACGATTCCGAGCTGATGCAACTCAATCAGGCTGCCTTGAATACCTGGATAGAAGTTTCCACCCCGCTGTTTGAAGTTCTGCTGCTTGCTCAGGAAATTTCACGCCTCAGTGAAGGGGCCTTCGATATCACTGTCGCACCCCTCGTCAACTTGTGGGGCTTTGGCCCAACAGTCAGGAGCTTCGACAGTCCGCCGGATTCTGACAGCATCTCGGCTATGATGCAGAATGTCGGATTTGAAAACCTGCAACTGCATCCCTCGCAACCGGCAGTGCTCAAACAGCGGGATATCACCTTGGACCTTTCCGGCATTGCCAAAGGTTACGCCGTAGATCAGATTGCCGAGATGCTCAATGCTCATGGCATCAACAACTACCTGGTTGAAATTGGTGGAGAAATTCGCAGCCGTGGCCTGAATGCTGACGCAGCGCCCTGGCGTATTGCGATTGAAATACCTGACAGTTCACTGGTCCACAGATCAGCACAGCGCATTATTCAACTCAGTGACCAGGGCCTGGCAACTTCTGGTGATTACCGTAATTTTTTTGAACTGGACGGCGAACGCTATTCTCACACCATCAACCCACAAAGCGGCCGTCCCGTTCAGCATCAACTGGCATCGGTCACGGTTATCTCGCCCAGTGCCGCGCAGGCGGATGCGCTTGCCACGGCCTTTAGTGTACTGGGTGAATCTGCTGGCATGCGTCTGGCCGAAGAGCAGCAAATAGCGGCCTATTTTCTGGTGCGGGAAGGTGAGAGCTTTTCAGAATCCTATTCCTCCGCCTTTGCATCGTTTCTGTCAGGCACAGAAAATCCCTAAGCGTGATAGCCGATGATGCAAGCTTCGGGAAATTAGTTTGAGTTGCCCAAATCAGTGGGTTACATTGCCCTTTTGTTGAAGCGTAGGGACAAAATGGTTTCGAAAAAAATTCTCGACAACTGCCAACTCAAACTGAAAAAAGGACTGCAAAAGTTTGGGCTGGAGCTTGGCATTGTCAGCCACATAGAGGACAACAGGTATCACTTGATTGCCGTAGATGATGCCAGCAGCACTTTCAAGGCCGGCAGCAGTTTCCAGCTCGGGGATACCTAATGCCGGGAAGTTTTCAACAAGGCGCATTCCATTGCCATTCCACAACAGGGACTGACCCGGGAAATTCAGGACCACCCACTGTACCCTGTCATGCCACTGCAGGCCTATCTGTCCTCACCCATTATGTTTAATGGCAAAATATGGGGCACCATCAATTTCAGCTCCCAACACCCTAGGGAACCTTTCGGTCCCGACGATATACTCTTCAACGAGCGCCTGGCAGCCGATATCTCCACCAGCCTCTTTGAAGAAAAAGATACAACAGTTTAGGAATCATCATGAACCAAGAAGCCAGCACCATCATCGACCAGCAACATGAATCCTGGAACCGTTTTGCCGCCGGCTGGAAAAAATGGGATTTGGTCAACATGCAGTTTCTGCAACCTGTCGGTGAGAAAATCATTGAGCAACTTCACCTGAAGAGTGAAAGCAAGGTGCTGGACATCGCCAGCGGCACCGGGGAACCCGGACTGAGTATTGCTGCCATCGCCAGTCAGGGGAAGGTAACTGCGCTTGATCTGTCCGAAGCCATGCTGGCCATTGCCGAAGAACATGCCGCCGAACGTCAGATCACGAATTTTGAGACACTGGCCGGCGATATTTCCTCACTGGATTTTGCCGATCAGTCGATTGATGCGATCAGCTGCCGTATGGGCTTTATGTTTTTTCCAGATATTCCCGCTGCACTCAGTGAAATGCACCGGGTTCTGAAGGATGACAGTTGGCTGGCAGCATCGGTCTGGGATATGCCGCAAAAAAATTTCTGGGTAACCGTTACCATGGGTACCATCGCTGAAATCATGCAACTTGAACCACCGCCGCCAGATGCGCCAGGGATGTTTCGCTGCGCCAGACCCGGCTTTATGGGCAAGCATTTGCAGCAGGCCGGCTTCCGTAACATTACAGAGACCGAGATACCCACTGGACTGAAACTCGATCCGGAAACCTATTGGGAAATGATTACCGAAGTCGGTGCACCTATCGTGGCCGCTTTGAGTCAGGCAGATTCAAAGACCCAGGAAAGCATCCGGGATCGAGTGTTTGAAAAAATTCATGCCGCCTTCCCCGATGGCGATTTTCATTTGCAGGCGAGCGCCATCGTGATTGCCGGTCAACGCTGAGCTGATCAACTGACTTGAAAAAAGCCACTTTGTCTCCATCTATGGAAGAAGCGGCTGCAGGGCTCTCATTGTCCTGCAGCCTGTACGTTTAACTTTACTAACAACAGCATGGAGTACAGATGCCAGTCCTAGAAAGAGTGCCAAATGTCGTTTTTAAAACCCGGGTTCGTGACGAAAGCGTAGAAGGCCCAAATCCTTACCGGTGGCAGGATACCAGCAGCAATGACATTTTTTCCGGAAAAAAAGTCGTTGTATTTTCATTACCAGGTGCTTTTACACCGACCTGTTCTTCCAATCATCTGCCGCGCTATGAGGAGCTTTTTGAGGAATTCAGGGCTCAGGGCGTCGATGATATCTATTGCCTGTCGGTCAATGATGCCTTTGTCATGTTTCAGTGGGCCAAACAGGTTGGTGCAAAAGAGGTAAAAATGTTGCCTGACGGTAACGGCGAATTCACCCGCAAGATGGGTATGCTGGTAGACAAGAGCAATCTGGGCTTTGGCCTTCGTTCCTGGCGTTATTCCATGCTTGTCGATGATGGAAAAATTGAAAAAATGTTTATTGAGCCTGATCTCGATGACAATTGCCCAACAGATCCCTTCGAGGTCTCTGATGCGGATACCATGCTGGCTTACCTGAAAGGGATGAAACCACAAGGTGTATCCAAGCCGCTTCGCGAATTTGTCGGTTAATCATTCCACCTTATTGCATCGCCTTCAATCCGGCTCGCCTTGAGCCGGATTTTTTTAACTCCCCCTAAACTATCAGTAGACCTTGTTTTTTACAAAGCAGCTTCTGTACCATGCCAAAAAATAAAAGGGGTTCTCATGTCACTTCCATTTCTTCCATTTCTTAGCCGCACAATACTGGGCTGCTGTTGTTTTCTTGCTCTGAGTACTTCAGCATTGGCGCAAACTGCGCCGGATGTCCTGTTTATCGCCATAGATGACATGAATGACTGGGTGGAACCGCTTGGTGGACATCCACAGGCAAAAACTCCGAATATTACTGCACTGGCACAGCGAGGCATGCTGTTTACCAATGCCCATGCTCCGGGCGCTGCCTGCCTGCCTTCCCGTACGGCAATTCTTACGGGAGTCAGTCCTTTCAACAGTGGTATATACGAACAGGCTGGCGACTGGCGGCTCACCCCTGGGCTCATGGACCTGCCGACCCTGCCACGCTATTTCAAAGACAGCGGTTACCGCACCCTGGGCTCGGGCAAATTATTTCATGCCCATACCTACAGCCTGGACGGTTTCCAGGGGCAGGCTGATGTTAATGCCTGGGATGCCTATTTCCCGGCACTGGACAGGCAGCTGGTGGATGAAGTCAGACCTGCTCCGGGGCAGACCCCCGGTCCGGCCCTGGGGCATGGCCGGCAGACCGGCGATTTTGATTTTTTCCCGGTAGTGGCGACGGATGCCGCCATGGGTGATGGCCAGACAGTCAACTGGGTAAACCAGCAAATAGAAGCAGCCTGGACAGGTCCACGTTTTCTGGCTGCCGGTATCTTTCGCCCACACCTACCTTGGTATGTCCCGCAACGCTATTTTGATCAGCACCCGCTGGAAAACATCATCCTGCCTGCTTACCTGGAGGATGACACCAGTGACCTGCCGGATTCGGCGCTGTTTGGCAGTGAACGCAGCATGGGACCGGACACCATGCAATGGATTCGGCAAAATGGCGGCACCGACACCTGGCGCCGAGCCGTGCAGGGTTACCTGGCCAGCATGACGTATTCGGATGCCATGGTAGGAGAGTTGATTGATGCCCTGGATCGCAGTGGTCGTGCCGATAACACCATCATAGTACTGTGGGCTGATCACGGCTTTCATCTCGGCGAAAAGGAACGCTGGGGCAAAATGACACTCTGGGAAGAAAGCACCCATGTTCCTTTTATCATCGTTGCACCGGGTATCACCACCCCGGGTTCCCGCACTGACGAAGCCGTTTCCCTGCAAAGTATTTATGCCACGCTGGCCGAGTTGAGCGGACTGGACATTCCGGCTCATGTTGACGGAGCCAGCCTGGTGCCGCTCCTGCGTAATCCCGATATGGACTGGGATGAAGATGCCATCACCACCTTCGGATATGGTAACTACAGTGTGCGTGGAGACCGCTATCGCTATATTGTCTATGAAGACGGTCAGGAAGAACTCTACGACCATCAGGCCGATCCCAACGAATGGCAGAATCTGGCAGGAGATCCGGCCTATCAGGATATCCTGCAGGAACTGGCAAGCCGCCTGCCCCCTGCTGAGCAACGATCCGAAGAAATCATCTTCCCCCGGGGAACGGAACAGGCCGATGAAAACCGCTGAGCGCAACTCAAGATATGTAGATTTGATTTAACATTCGAGTATGGGTTCTATAGTATAAGCCGCAAACCGACTCACCTTTGAGGACGCCTGATGAATATGTTCAAATTTTTGTTAGCCCTGTTTTTTGGCGCTGTTCTGGCCGCCTGCGGTGGCGAAGAAACAGCCATGAACTCAGCAACTAACATGACTGAAGACAGCATGGACCAGAGCCTGCCTGCACAGGAAGAGGCTGCGATGGATTCTTTTCGCATGCTGCAGCCCAGAGCACTGATTCATGTCGTTTCTGACTTTGAAAACTCCATGAACCTGTATAGCGATATCGGTCTTAACATCATTGCCGGGCCAGAACCGCTGGCTTATTCAGCACTACTTGATCAGGTTCAGACGAATAATCCAGGCGCTCTGGGTTCGGTCGTCACCTTTGACATTCCCGGATCTGAAATGGATTTTCAGCTGATCGAATTTGCCGGCGCTGATGGCGAAGCCTTTGAGCAGCGCCTGTACGATCCCGGTGTCACCCGTTTTTCCATCAGTCTGCGTGATATGGCAACAGCCTTTGAAATTGCCAACCGTTACGACATCATCGTCGACACCACGGGTGGTGAACCGGTCTTCACTCAGCGTCCGCGCAATGAGACCCAGGCGGTCATGATGCGAGATCCGGACGGCTTTGTCTTTGAGTTTATCCAGTCCGGCAATCCGATTGAGACGGATGTGCCCGAAAGCAGCAATATCTATAACGCCCGTTCTTCCCTGGCACTCGAAGACCGTGCCCGATCCATGGAGTTTTACGGCGATATCCTGGGCTATGAGGCTGCAGAACCCAACCAGGTTGCCGATGCCGTGCTTTTGCTGGAAGGCACGCCGGAAGCTAGTGCTACCAGCGGCCGTAACCAGCCACCGGGTTCAACCAATGTCTGGTTTCTCTGGGAATTCAGTGGGATCGAACGTACCAAGCACTCACCTGCACCGGAAGACCCAGGCGCCTCAGCACTTTCCATTCTGGTAGAAGGTTTACCCGCCATGCTGGCCGCCATCAAGGCCGGTGGTTTTGAGGTGGTCACTCAAAGCGGGGAAATTGTCGAGTTTGCTGATCGGCAGACTGTGCTGGTCAGAAGCCCGGATGGCCTCCTAGTTGAACTGGTCGAAATGCTTTAATCCTGCTTGATTCTGAACTGACGTCGCCGGCTGGCGGCGTCATCTCACCTTTCTCTTTTCCAGAATTGGAGCCTGAAACAGGCCTGCTAAAGCTCATAAACCTGTGAACTGCAGGCTGCTGTCCAGTATCTACAAAATACTGCTGCCTGGCTGAAACTCCAGCTGCGCATTGGCACTTGAGTCGCTTTCCAGACGCTCCTTGAAGCAAATTGATCCAATGTCAGATCAGGCACGTATAAAGTTGTAGAAACAGTTTCGTAATCTCCTCATGACTGGCGGCACACTCCCCCCTTCGAGTGCCGCCTTTTTTTTAGCTAAACCTAAAACAGTAGGACATGCTGTAAGTAAATTTCTGCAGCATTGGAATGATGTAGTTATGAATTCAATATCACTGTTCCACAAACTCACGAACCACAGCATTCATGATCTGTTCTCCCTGGATGAAACTGTCCAGTGGCCAGCGCTCGTTATTTCCGTGATAGTTACTGCTGAAACCGTCAGGAACGACAACCGGCCCAAAGCCGTATGCGATAATGCCTAAATCCCGGAAGAAATGACTGTCGGTAAAAGCACCCAGTACGGAAGGAAAAACATTTGCCCCTGGTATACGTTCCTGTAAAACACGCGACATACTGCGAAACAGCTCAGTGTCAGCACTGGAGGATGCCGGTGAAAAAAGCATGATTTGTTCAATCTCGATTTGATCATCCGCAATTCTCTGACGTAGCTGATCAAGAAACTGATTGGCATCCTGCTCTGGCAGGATACGGCAATCCATTTCAGCGCTTGCCGTCGGTGGCACCACATTAATCTTGTCACTAGCACTGAGCATGGTCAAAGAACAGGTATTGCGAATCAAGGCATGCAGGGCTGGCCGCTCGGCCTGAAATTCCACTAGAAAATCAGGATCTTCGACAGCTTCATCTATATTAGCCATGGCAGCCTGCCAGCGTGGCTCTTCAAAAGGTGCCAGTTGCTCAAACATACTGCGCACAGGGTCAGACACCTGTGGCTCAAAGGGCTGTACACGAATTCGTTCCAGCGCTGCAATCAGTCTTGTTGTAGCAGATGTCAGCCGTGGGGCTGACCCATGTCCGGGAATATCTTCAGACCTCAGCCTCAACCAGAAGGGTCTTTTCTGAGCAACTTCAATGCCGACCTGTATAGTCCCGTTATCCATCTGAGTCGGCTCAGTCAGTTCATTTAGAACATAACCGACATTTTCAAAAATTTCGGGGCGATTTTCGATAAGCCAGCCTGCGCCGAAAAATCCACCTGCTTCTTCATCAGCTGTCGCCATAAATATCACGTCACGATTTAAGCTGACATTGTTGCGATGCAAATTCAAAAAAGCCTGTAGATGCAAGATGCCCAGCCCTTTGGTATCAGCAACGCCGCGTCCATAAATCATGCCATCCCTGATTTCAGGAACCAGAGGATCACTGTCCCAGAATTCTTCACTTGCCGGGACTACATCAATGTGATGCAACAGAATCAGAGCCGGTTCATCACCACCTTCCAGACGTGCCCAGATATTGCCGCGACCCGGAGCAGATTCCGCCGTTTCATATGGAATGCCTTCTTCATCAAAAATACGGGCGAAGAACTCAACACCACGTGTTTCGTTGCCAGGCGGATTTACCGTCTCGATGGCAAGGTATTCCATCAGACGTTCAAGCACCAGGTCCTGGGCGGATGCAAATTGAGACGCAATGTTCAATAGCAGAATTAAAACAGCGGTGCTAATTTTTCTGAGTGCATACATGAGAAACCCCAGGTTCAATGTAGTAAATTTA
>Ga0255757_10004825_pt1 | contig 12063 bp, 11 predicted proteins | sample 071ome_27_FD_179957 | JGI IMG/M metagenome (GOLD analysis project Ga0255757, IMG submission 179957) | Coastal salt marsh microbial communities from the Groves Creek Marsh, Skidaway Island, Georgia - 071409AT metaG (version 2) | ecosystem: Environmental > Aquatic > Marine > Intertidal zone >...
GCCACGACGTCCCCGTCCGAGTGTCCGGCGAGGCCCTCGGGGTGCTCGATGCCGACCAGGCCCAGCACCAGGGGCACGCCCGCCTCGAGGCGGTGCGCATCCACACCCATGCCGACCCTCATGCCCATCGAATGGCCACCTGCTCCGGTTCGCGGCCGCGGAACCGCGTGATCGTCTCATAGCCCGCACCGCGCAGGGCCGCGACGGCCGTGGGGTAGTCACGTGCGACATCCTCGGGCCGGTGCGCGTCGCTCGCGAGGGTCACGGGAACGCCGGCGCGGCGGAAGGCGGCGAGCCAGTCGGGGTCCGGGTACAGGGCCCGGCACGGCTTCCGCAGGCCCGCGGACGAGCACTCCACCGCCACGCCCGACTCCGCGATCCGGGCGATGGCCTCATCGCGGCGCGCCCCGAGCGCCGCGGGCATGGCCGTGCCGAAGACCTTGGGCAGGTCGGGATGGGCCAGGACGTCGAAGAGGCCGCTCGCGGCGGCCTCGCCCAGTTCATCGAGGTAGCGGCCCCAGGTCTCCTCGGCACCCAGGGCATCCCAGCAGGGGTAGTCCGGGTGATCCACCGCCAGGTCCCCCAGCCAATGCACCGACCCGAGCACGATGTCGAACGGCTGGGACGCGAGCAGGGCGCGGATGTCGTCCTCCCGCCCGGGGATCCAGTCCATCTCGATGCCCAGCAGCACGGGAAGCCCGGCGTCATCACGGGCGCGGCCGATGGCCGCGCAGTGCTCCGCCAGGTCCTCCGTGGCCTCGGCACGCCACCAGGCATTCGGGTGCCAGTCGGCCACCTCCCGGAACCGGTGCACGTGCTCGGTGATCGCGATCTCCTCCACCGCCCGCGCCCGTGCGGCCTCCACGTAGCGCGTGATCCACGCGACCGACCGGGGCCCGCCGGCAGCCTCCCAGCGGTGGCCATCGGCAGCGCGGGCCTCCGGGCCATCGGGCTGCAGGTGGAGGTGGTAGTCGGTCAGCACCGCCGCGGGACGTTACGTGATGCGGCCCGCACCCAGCAGCACCTCGGCCAGGCGCAGGTCGGCGGGCGTGGTGACCTTCAGGTTGGGGGCCCCGGGGTCGAGCATGCGCACGGGCACGCCCCGCCGCTCGGCCATGCCGGCGCAGTCGGTGGCGGCATCCAGTTCGGCGTCGCCGGCATCGGCGAACACGGCGCGGAGCACGCGCGCACCGAATACCTGCGGTGTCTGCGCACCCCAGAGGCCCGCGCGATCAACCGTTGCGTCCACCACGTCGCCCGCACCCGCCCGCTTCAGGGTGTCCGCGACCGGCGCCGCGGCGATCACGCCGGAGGCATCGGTGACGCGCGCGGTGAGGCGATCCACCAACGCGGGCGTGAGCAGCGGCCGTGCGGCGTCGTGCACGAGGATGGCCTCGACATCGCCCGGTAGCGCGGCGATTCCGGCCGCCACCGATCGCTGGCGACTGCTGCCGCCGGGCACGATCGCGTGCACCGGCACCCCATCCCCCAGCGCCGCCGCCATTTCGCGCTCGCACCCCGGTGGGCACGTGACCACCACGGCCGCGATGTCCGACGCCCTCGCGAGCGCGCGCACCGACCATGCGACCATCGGCCGCCCCGCCACGCGCACCAGCGCCTTCGGCACGTCGGCGCCCAGGCGCTCACCCGAGCCCGCGGCCACCACGATGGCGCCGGTCCTCACTGCGTGGCGGCCGGAAGGCGGGCGAAGATCATCTTGCCCGAGGGGTTCTGGATCGCCGAGGTCACCTCCACGTCCATGGGCTCGCCACCCACCATGGAGCGCGCGCCCTCCACCACCACCATCGTGCCGTCGTCCAGGTAGCCCACGCCCTGGTCGTACTCGCGGCCCTCGCGGATGATGCGCACCTCCAGCCGCTCGCCCGGCAGCACCGACGGCTTGAGGGCGATCGCCAGCTCGTTGACGTTGAGGACGTCCACTCCCTGGATGCGGGCCACCTTGTTCAGCGCATAGTCGGTGGTGACGATGCATGCGTGCATGTCGCGGGCGAGGTTGACCAGCTTGGCGTCCACGCCATCACCGGGAACGTCCCCGGGGCGCACCTGCACCCGCTGCTCCCCCACCGACTTCATCTCCTCCACCAGGTCCAGGCCACGCCGACCGCGCTGGCGCTTCTCCGGATCGGCCGAGTCGGCGACCCGGTGCAGTTCCTCCACGACGAACGCGGGGATCACGATCTGGCCGGGCAGGAAACGGGCGCGCATGACGTCGATGATGCGCCCGTCGATGATGGCGCTGCTGTCGATGAGCCGTGGTGGCACGGATGACGCGCTGCGCGACCGGATACCCACCAGCCGGAGGATGTCCGCATGCTTGCGTGCCGCGATCCGGGTGAACACGTAGGCCACCAGCAGCACGACGGGCAGCAGCAGGTAGGGACCCACCACCGGAAGCCGCGCGACGGCCACCCCGGCGAGCGCGGCGGCCACCAGGCCCACCACCAGCCCGAGGGCACCGACGATCAGTTCGCCCGCCGATCGGGTGTCGGCCGCGCGGTCGATGGCGCGCATGCGCGACGGGAGCCACCGGGCCACCAGGCCGCCGGCGATCCATCCCACGATCGCCCCGGCGGCGATGGCCCCGGCATAGGCCAGGTACTGCCACGGATCACCGAGCTCGCGCCCGAAGTTGATGGTGCGGCCGATCTGGTAGGCGCCGAGCGCACCCAGCAGCATCAGCACCCACTGCGCCACCAGCGCCACGATGCCCCGGGGCTCCCGCGGAGCCGGCGGGCCGGGGTACGGCAGGCCCGCGCGGGCATCGCCCGTGCTGGTGGCCGTGGTGCGCTCGCTATCGGTGGACGTCGTCATCACCCCCTGGGCCCGCTCATCCCGCAGATGTTCCACGCGTCGCGGGCGCGGTCCTCCACCGGACCGCGACAGGTCCCACGAGCATTGCACGCAACGCCACCGAGGTCACGCACCGTTCCCCGCGAATGCCGCGCGGATGGCATCGGGCACCTCGTCGCGCAGCAGCACGTCCGCGCCCGCGGTGGCCGCGGCATCGCCCACGGGACCGCTGACCACCCGGCCCACCTGATGCGCGGCGCACACCGCCAGGCGACGGCCGGCGTGAGCCACGGGCCGCACGGCGCCGGTGAGGCCGATCTCCCCCATCGCGGCGGTGGTACCCGGCAGCGGCGTGCCGCGCGCGGCGGATGCCACCGCGAGCGCGATCGCCAGATCGGCGGCGGGGTCCTGTGCCCGGGCGCCTCCGGCGACGCTCACGAACACGTCCTGGTCCCCCACGCGCACGCCCGCGTGGCGCGAGAGCACCGCGAGCACCTGCGCCAGCCGGGTGCGGTCCACCCCTCCCGCCACGCGGCGGGGCGGAACGATGTCGGTGGGGCCCACCAGCGCCTGCACCTCCACGAGCACGGCCCGCGAACCCTCCACCGCGGGGAACAGGCACGACCCCACGCGCTCCCCGGCCTCGGCCAGGTAGACGGCCGATGGGTCCTCCACCGAGGCCAGCCCCTCCGGGCGCATCTCGAGGATGCCGGTCTCGTTCGTGGAGCCGAAGCGGTTCTTGAGCGCCCGGAGCACCCGCTGGGCGCGCAGGTCGTCGCCCTCGAAGGCGATGACGGCGTCCACCATGTGCTCGAGCAGGCGGGGCCCCGCGAGGCCGCCGTCCTTCGTCACCTGGCCCACGATGATCACCGCGATGCCGTGCTGCTTCGCCACGCGCACCAGTTCGGCCGTGACCTTCCGTACCTGCGCCGGACTGCCCGGGGCACTATCCACCGCATCCGAAGCCAGGGTCTGCACCGAGTCGATCGCGCACGCACCGGGCGGATCGGCCTCGAGGACCGCCATCACCGACTCCAGATGGGTCTCGGGCAGCACGCGGATGCGTCCGCACCCGGGGCCCAGGCGATCGGCCCGCGACTTCACCTGCGCAGGCGACTCCTCGCCGGTCACCAGCAGCGCGTCGCGCGAGGCCGCCATGTGCGCCAGCGCCTGCAGCACGAGGGTGCTCTTGCCGATGCCGGGCTCACCGCCGATGAGCACGAGGGAGCCGGGCACCAGCCCCCCGCCCAGCACGCGGTCGAGCTCGCCAACGCCGGTGGGGATCCGGTGCTCGGCGAGCGGCTCCACCTCATCCAGGCGGCGCGCCTGCGTGGTCGCGCGTGCGCCTGCGGGCGCACGCCCGCGCTTGGGCCCCGCCGGGGCAGGTGCCTCGCGAAGGGTGTCCCACTCCCCGCATGCCGGGCAGCGCCCCACCCAGCGGGCCTCCACGTGCCCGCAGCCATCGCATACGAACTGGCTGCGGGCCCGTGGCGGGCTCAGCGGTTACTCCGCGTCGGCGTCCGGGTCGGCGCCAACGGCGACCGCCTCGGGCGCTTCGGGCGCGGCCGGCGCCTCGCGGCGCTCCATCGACATCTTGTCGCCGTCGCGATCCACCACGATCACGAGCCCCTCCTGGAGGGTGCCGTGCAGCAGCTCGTCGGCGAGCGGGTCCTCCAGCAGGCGCTGGATGGCACGACGCAGCGGGCGTGCGCCCATGGCCGGGTCGTAGCCCTCCTCCACCAGGAGGTCCTTCGCCGCGTCGGTGAGCTGGATCGACACGCCCTGCTCGGCCAGCTGCTGTTGCAGCCGCACCAGCATCAGGTCGATGATCTGCTTGATCTCATCCTTCGACAGCTGGTGGAAGACGATGATCTCGTCGATGCGGTTGATGAGCTCGGGGCGGAACACCTTCTTCAGCTCGCCCATGATGCGGCTCTTCATGTCGTCGTAGTCCATGCCGCCACCCTCCTCGGCCACGCTGAAGCCCAGCGGCGTGGACCGCGTGATGGTGGAGGCGCCGATGTTCGACGTCATGATCACGATGGCGTGGCGGAAGTCCACCTGACGCCCTTGGGCGTCGGTGAGGCGGCCATCCTCCAGGATCTGCAGGAGGATGTTGAACACCTCGGGGTGGGCCTTCTCGATCTCGTCGAGCAGGATGACCGAGTACGGCTTGCGGCGCACCTGCTCGGTGAGCTGGCCGCCCTCGTCGTAGCCGACGTAGCCGGGCGGGGAGCCCACCAGGCGCGACACGGCGTGCTTCTCCATGTACTCGGACATGTCCACCTGGATCAGCGCCTGCTCGTCGCCAAACAGGAACTCGGCCAGGGTGCGCGCGAGCTCGGTCTTGCCGACACCCGACGGCCCCAGGAAGATGAACGACCCTGCCGGCCGCTTCGGATCCTTGATCCCCGCGCGGGCGCGGCGGATGGCCCGGCTGGTGGCGGTGATGGCCGCCTCCTGGCCGATGACGCGCTTGTGCAGCTCGTCCTCCATGCGGAGCAGCTTCTGGGTCTCGGCCTCGGTGAGCTTGAACACCGGGATGCCCGTCCACATCGAGACGATGTCGGCGATCTCCTCCTCGCCGATGTTCGGGCGGGGGGCGTCCTCGGCCTTCCACTCCTCCTCGAGGTCGCGCTTCTTATTGGTGAGGCGGCGCTCGGTGTCGCGCAGGTTCGCGGCCTTCTCGAACTCCTGCGCCTCGATGGCGGCTTCCTTGTCCTTGCGCACGCCCTCGATCTCGTCCTCCAGCTCGCGGAAGCTGGGCGGGGCGGTCATCGTGCGGATGCGCATGCGGCTGGCGGCCTCGTCGATGAGGTCGATGGCCTTGTCGGGCAGGAAGCGCTCGGAGATGTAGCGGTCGGACAGCACCGAGGCGGCCTCCAGGGCCTCGTCGGTGATGTTGACCTTGTGGTGCTCCTCGTACCGGTCGCGCAGGCCGCGCAGGATCTGCTCGGTCTCCTCGATCGAGGGCTGGTCCACCTTCACCTGCTGGAAGCGGCGCTCCAGCGCGGAGTCGCGCTCGAGGTACTTGCGGTACTCATCCAGCGTGGTGGCGCCCACGGTCTGCAGCTCGCCGCGCGCGAGGGCCGGCTTGAGGATGCTGGCCGCGTCGATCGCGCCCTCGGCCGCGCCGGCGCCCACCAGGTTGTGGATCTCGTCGATGAACAGGATGATGTCGCCGCGCTGGGCGATCTCCTTCATCACCTTCTTGAGGCGCTCCTCGAACTCACCGCGGTACTTCGACCCCGCGACGAGCGCGGCCAGGTCGAGCGTGTAGATCTGCTTGCCGCGCAGCAGCTCGGGCACCTGGCCCGATGAGATGCGCTGCGCCAGGCCCTCGACCACGGCGGTCTTGCCCACGCCCGGCTCGCCGATGAGCACCGGGTTGTTCTTGGTGCGGCGGGCCAGGATCTGCATGACCCGCTCGATCTCCTTCTGCCGGCCCACCACCGGGTCCAGCTTGCCGTCGGCGGCCAGCTTGGTGAGGTTGCGGCCGAACTGGTCGAGCAGCTTGCTGTTCTTCTTGTCGCCCGACTGGCTGCCGGAGCCGCTCCCCTGGCCCTGCCCCTGACGGCGGCCGGGGCCGGAGAGCATGCGGATGATCTCGTTGCGGATCTTCTCCGAGTCGGCGTCGAAGTCGGCGAGGATCCGCGCGGCGACGCCCTCGTTCTCGCGCACGAGGCCCAGCAGGATGTGCTCGGTGCCGATGTAGTTGTGGCCCAGCGACAGCGCCTCGCGCAGCGCCAGCTCGAGGACCTTCTTGGCACGCGGCGTGAACGGGATCTGCCCCGACGTGACCTCCTCGCCGGATCCGACGATGCGGATGACCTGTGCGCGGACCTCCTCCACCGTGATCTCGAGGCCCTCCAGCACGCGGGCGGCGAGCCCTTCCTCCTCGCGGAGAAGGCCGAGCAGGATGTGCTCGGTGCCGATGTAGTTGTGCTTGAGGGTCCGCGCCTCCTCCTGGGCCAGTACGACCACTTGGCGGGCGCGCTCGGTGAAGCGTTCGAACATCGTGCCTCAATCCTCCTGGGGTCCCGGACCGGGACCGTTGGCGGCGGATGAAATAGGTGACGAACGTAGCACCGGATCAGCCCCCACCGGGGGTTGTTCGGTCGTCCACGGCGGGCGGATCGCCACAGGGCTGCGGCGCGCCCTCGCAGCAGGTCTCCACCTTGCGGTGACAGCGATCGCACCACAGGCCGTTGTGCCGCCACGTGAGGGCGGCGTCGCACGCGGGGCATGCACCCATCTCCATCGGGAGAGGATGCCAGCAGGGCCCGACGGCGCGCGCCGCGGGCCCTGCCGGGGGTACTACTCGGCCTGCTCCTCCGCGTCGCCGGCGCCCACGGCGACCGGCTCCTCGATGACCTCGGTCACCTCGACCTCGGGGGCATCGGTGGCGGGGGCCTCCGCAGTCGCATCGGCGGGCGCGCCCTCCGGGGCGGCGGCCGGCACCGGGTTGGCGGCGCGGTGCGCCTTCACCGAGCGATCCTGGTCCGGGTACGGCAGCAGGCCCATGATGCGGGCGCGCTTGACGGCTTGGGCCAACTGCGTCTGCTGCCGGCGCGACAGGCCGGTGATGCGACGCGAGCGCAGCTTGCCGCGCTCGGAGAGGAAGCGCCGGAGCGACGGGAAGTTCTTCCAGTCGAGCTCCTCGGGAGCCAGAAGCGGACGACGCTTGCGCGGGGCCGGGGCCCCGCCCTTCTTCTTCTTGACCCGTCCGCGACCGCGCGGCTTCGCCATGTGACCTTCCAGGTTGCGACTGCTCTACGAAACGGCGCGGGACGCTATCACCTCGGCGCCCGCCAATTCCACCCCTGCCGGTTTCCGGCCCTACGTGCGCATGGCGGGAAACAGGATGACCTCGCGGATCGAGTGCCGGTCGGTCAGCAGCATCACCAGGCGGTCGATGCCCAGCCCCAGGCCGCCGGTGGGCGGCATTCCGTGCTCCAGCGCCACGAGGAAGTCCTCATCGGCGGGCTGGGCCTCGTCGTCCCCCGCGGCGCGATCGGCCTGCAGCATGGCGAACCGCTCGCGCTGGTCATCGGGGTCGTTCAGCTCGGAGAAGGCATTGGCGATCTCCATGCCGCCGCAGAACGCCTCGAAGCGCTCCACCAGCCGCGGGTCGTCCGCGCGCCGCTTGGCGAATGGCGAGAGCTCGAGCGGGTAGTCCATGAGGATGGTGGGCTGCACCAGGGTGGGCTCGAGGGCCTGCGACAGGATTCCATCCACCAGCTTGGGCCAGGGGGCGTCGTCGGGGGCGTCCAGCCCGGCCGCGCGCATGCGCCCGCGCAGATCGGCCGCGTCGGGGTGCTCCAGCACATCGATGCCGCTTGCCTCGCGCAGGGCGTCCACCAGCCGCACGCGGCGCCACGGCGGCGTCAGGTCGATCTCACCGCCCTTCCACGGCACGACGAACCCGCCCGTGGCCTCGCGTGCCGCCTGCGACACCATCTCCTCCAGCATGCGGGCAACGTCCTCGTAGTCCGCGTAGGCCTCGTAGGTCTCGAGCATCGTGAACTCGGGGTTGTGCTTGAACGACACGCCCTCGTTCCGGAAGTCCTTCCCGATCTCGTACACCTTGTCGAGGCCACCGACGAGGCACCGCTTGAGGTAGAGCTCCGTGGCGATGCGCAGGTACAGGTCGCGGCCCAGTTCGTTGTGGTGGGTCACGAATGGCCGCGCGGCCGCGCCACCGTAGATGGGCTGCAGCGCGGGCGTCTCGACCTCGATGAAGCCGCGGTCGTCGAGGAAGCGCCGCACGCCGGCGATGGCGCGGGCGCGGGTGACGAACTGGTCGCGCACCTCCGGGGAGGCCATCAGGTCGAGGTACCTCTGCCGGTAGCGGGTCTCGGGATCGCGGAGCCCCGCGTGGCGATCGGGGGGCGGGCGCAGCGCCTTGGCCAGCATGTCGACCGAGGATGCCGCCACCGATACCTCGCCGCGCCGGGTGCGCACGACCGCGCCGCGCACGCCGACGATGTCGCCCAGGTGCGCCTCGGAGATCCGTGCCAGGCCGTCCGGGCCCAGGCGGTCGAGGGTGGCCCACACCTGCATGCGGCCCGACCGGTCCTCGATGTCGGCGAACACCGTCTTGCCCTGGCCGCGCCGTGCCACCAGCCTCCCGGCAACCGCCACCTGGCCGTCGGCCTCGCCACCCGGTTCCAGGCCCTCCCCCGCGGCCCGCGCCGTGGCGACCGGAACGCGACCGGTGAACCGCGCGGGGTACGGGTCCACGCCGGCGTCGCGGAGCTCCGCCGCCTTCTGGCGGCGGTCGGCGATCAGCCGCTCGATGCCGCCGTCGGCCCCGGAATCCGGGGCGCCATCGTCGGGGGTGCTCAGTCCCCCGCCTCGATCTTGACGACCTGGTACTCCACCTGGCCGCGCGGCGTGGCCACCGTCACCTTGTCGCCCTTCTTGCGCCCCAGCAGCGCCTTGCCCAGCGGGCTCTCGTTCGACAGGCGGTCCTGCAGGGGGTCGGCCTCGGCTGACCCGACCAGGGCGAACACGCGGCTCTTCTTGTCGGCGGTGGTGCGCACGGTCACCTTGGTGCCGATGGAGACCACGCCGGTGTCCACGTCGTGGCTGTCCACGATGCGCGCGTTGCGCAGCTGGTGCTCGAGCTGCAGGATGCGCGACTCGATATGCGCCTGCTCGTTCTTGGCGTCGTCGTACTCGGAGTTCTCCGAGATGTCGCCGAACTCACGCGCGGTCTTGATGCGCTCCGCGACCTCGCGGCGCTTGTGCGTCGTGAGGTACTCGATTTCCTCCTGGAGCTTGTCGTAGCCCTCTTGCGTGAGGATGACCTCGCGCTCCATATCGACTCCCCTCGGCGTTGGGACCGCGTTTGGCGGCCGCGCACGATAACCGAGCGGATCGCCCGCGCGCAAGCGGCACGTGACGCCGTGCCCGGCGGGCTAGGCGGCGGCGTCGCCAGCCGTCGCGGGCAGCGCGGCACGCAGGGCGTCGAGGCGCGCCAGCGCCGCGTCGAGCGTGGCGTCCTCCATCAGCGCCTGCACCTCGTGCTCGGGCAGGCCCCGCCCGGCCAGGTACCAGGAATGGAATTTCCGCAGGTAATGGCATGCGCGGTCCTCGCCCATGAGGTCCGCGGTGTCACGCGCGAAGTGCTCGAGTTCCCCGATCACCTCACCCGCGGCCGGTCGCGGATCCGGTTCACCGCGGGCGATCGCCCCCAGGGCCCAGGGATTACCCAGGGCGGCGCGGCCGATCATCACCGCCGCCGCGCCGGTCATCCCGAGGACATCGAGCGCGTCCGCGGCGTCGGTGATGTCGCCGCTGATCACCACGGGCACATCGACGGCCTCGACCACCCGTGCGCTGATGGAGTGGTCGGCGGTGCCCGCGTACTCCTCGGCCGCGGCGCGCGGATGGATGGTGATGAGCGCGGCGCCCGCGCCCTCGAAGCGACGCGCGACCTCGGCCGGGTCCATGTCGCCGGGGCGGAGGCCACGGCGCATCTTCACGGACACCGGGATGCGCACGGCCTCGGCCATGGCGCGCACCACCGCCTCGCCCTTGGCGGGGTCCGCCAGCAGGGCGGCACCCGCACCGGTCTTCATGATCTTCGGGACCGGGCACCCCATGTTGATGTCCACCATGTCCGCGCCGGCGTCCTCCACCGCGCGGGCCGCCTCGGCCATGACGTCGGGGTCGCCGCCGAACACCTGGATGGCCACGGGCGATTCGCCCCTGCCCAGTTCCAGCATGTCGCGCGTGCGCCGGTTGCCATGGCGTATCCCGTGGGCCGCCACCATCTCCGACACCACGAGACCGGCACCGTGCCGACGCGACTGGGCGCGGAACACGCGGTTGCCGATTCCCGCGAGCGGCGCCTGCACCACCCGGTTGGGGATGATGAGCGCTCCCACGCGGAACGGCTGGGCCAGCGGCCAGGGACCGTCGGTGCGTGGCGGCGCGACCGGCTCCCGCGCGCGCGCCGCCACGAGGGCGCGCATGCGCTTCTTCACCGCCGGCGCCCCCGCGCCGGCGCACCGGCGGTCCGCTCATGGACGATGCGCAGCCCCTCGAGGGTGAGCATGGGCTCGTGCTCCTCCACGAGCACCGAATGCGGAATGACAAGCCCGGCGAGGCCGCCCGTTGCCACCACCACCGGCTGGGCGCCGAGCTCCACGGCCACGCGACTCACCATGCCGTCCACCATCGCGGCCGCACCCAGCACCAGCCCGGACTGCATGCTCTCCACGGTGTTGCGGCCGATCGCCGCCGGGGGGGTGGCCAGCTCCACGCGCATCAGGCGCGCGGCGCGCTGCGACAGGGCGTCCAGACCGCTGTCCACCCCGGGGGCGATGACACCGCCGAGGAACTCGCCGGCCTCGGACACCACGTCCAGCGTGGTGGCGGTGCCGAAGTCGACGACCACGCAGGGCCCGCCGTGCAGCGCGTGGGCGGCCACGGCGTTGGCGATGCGGTCGGCGCCCACCTCGTGCGGGTTGTCGACGAGCAGGGGCATGCCCGTGCGCACCCCGGGGCCTACGACCACGGCGGGCCGGTCGAGGTAGCGGTCGGCCAGCGCCTGGTAGGCCACGGTCAACTCGGGGACCACCGAGGCCACCACCACGTGATCCACCTCGGTCAGGCTGCCGCCGCGCAGCTGCAGGATGTTGTCGTGGCTGGCGGCGAGCTCATCAACCGTCGTGCGGCGAATGGTCGACACGCGCCAGTCGTGCAGCAGCTCGTCGCCGGAGAACAGGCCCGCGACGGTCTGGGAGTTGCCGACGTCCACCGCGAGCAGCATCAGGCCAGCGGCTCCTGGTCGTCAGCGCGCAGCACCTCGACGGTGATGTCCTGCGTGGTGTGGATCTCCACGCGCGGGATGATGCGCGTGGGGCGGTTCTTGTCCCACACCCACACGTCCTCCATGACCACATGGAAGAACGGGTACGCCGCCTGGGGGTCCACCTGGCGCTCGAGTCGGTTGCAGAGGTACGTGGCCTCCTGCGTCAGCACGCAGTAGCGGAAGAGCGGGAATACATCCGCGTATTCGCGCTTCAGCCGCAGCTCCAGCTCTGCGTCGTACTCGTCCAGTTCGTCGGTGTGCGACATGGGTCGGAAAGCATAGACCCGCCCCGCGCCAATGCCCTGTGGGCCGCCGGGGGTCCGGTGTTGCCCCCGGCGAAAAAGCGCGAGAGGCGGATGGCGCCGGTGTATCGGTTGGCGACTACCGCAGGCGGGCCATCCGCGTGAGCGCACGGGCGGAGCCCGTTC
>Ga0255757_10004829_pt1 | contig 12055 bp, 10 predicted proteins | sample 071ome_27_FD_179957 | JGI IMG/M metagenome (GOLD analysis project Ga0255757, IMG submission 179957) | Coastal salt marsh microbial communities from the Groves Creek Marsh, Skidaway Island, Georgia - 071409AT metaG (version 2) | ecosystem: Environmental > Aquatic > Marine > Intertidal zone >...
ACCGAACGCTTGACGGTTGGTGAACAGCAACCACTCTTCCCACTGCGCCGGTGCACCGGCCGATGCCAGCAGTCCGAAGATGAAGGCGACGGTGAACCGTATGAGTGACGAACGACCACCGATGAAGTCGTGGTAGCGAGCGAGCATCTCCTCTTCGGGACCGGGAGCCCGCAGTGGCGGAGCCACCCGATCGGCCAGAAACAGGTTGAGCCACAAGAGCGCGAAGAAGACCGCAAAGAAAATCAGCCAGAGGACCACCTTTGCGCCGAGCACCGCCCCCCACACATCGGTGCGATCGAGCGAGCCGAACCACAGATAGTCGGTGTAGAAGCCGGCAATCCCGCGCAGTGACAGGGCAACGACCACAAATGCAGCAGCAAACACCGCCAACACGATGCGCCCCCGTCCAGTGAACCGGGATTCCCGGCGCGGCATATCCTCAGGTCCACGCATAGCGCCCAAACTCTACCGGCCTGGCCCGGCGTGTCGGGCTCGGGTCGGTGTCAGTGACTCAGATCGCTACGAGCCAGCAGGTACAGCTCGAATCGGTGGGCGGATGAAGGGCGCCCGTCGGGAACGGTGAGCCAGCCTCGATCGCACCGGCAAGTGCGTTGTCGGCACAGTCAGCACCACACGGACCCGCTGGATCGATTTGCCACCGCACCTGACCACTCGCAGTAGCAAGAGCGACTGCGCCGCGCACCGCAGTGACGGCGGCAGCAACTGCGCTCGGCAACCGCCGGGCGCGAGTCTCGCGATAGAGGCCCCGCACGATGTCGGTGAGTTCGTCGGCGTCGTCGGATGCTTCGCAGGCCTCGAGGAGTCGCCGACGAACCGGTAACAACGCAACAGCTCGGAGCTGCGCACAACCGACGTCGAGTATCGCACTGTCGCCGGTGCCGCCAAGCGCCTCGGCCAGGGCAACGAGCGCAGGCTCGGCCGCCGACTCATACGGATCGGCATGCGCATCCTCGTCTTCGACAACCGAGGAAATGGCGCCGGCTCCATGCTGTCGGATCCCGTCGAGCAAGATCCCCTGCTCCTCGACGAGCACCTTCTTGACCGCCCGGAGGGCCGTGCTCACGGTCCGCCGCACCACCTCTGCATCGGGATCGACAACCGGCGACTCGTCGTCATCAGAAAGACCGGCCTCATCGGCGATGTCGCTGACCCCGTCTGGTTCGTTGGCTGGTTCCGCCGTGTTCTCCGGCTCTGCCGCCGGCGCCTCGTCTGGGCCGGGATCGTTCTCGACGTCCGAAGCCTGGTTTTCGCGCAGCCGGGCGAAGATGTCGTCTGCCGGCGTTGCAACCTTCGCGTCAGCGTCGGTGGGCTCGGGTGGATCGGCCTCGTCGTCGACGTCCTCACCCGACCCTGCCGGCGATTCGGCATCGTCCTCATCGACCGTCTCGACGTCCTCGAGGTCAGCCACGTCAGTCTCGGCGTCGGCCTCATCAGACTCAGACTCAGCCTCGGCGTCAGCCTCATCAGACTCAGACTCGGCATCAGCCTCAGCCTCATCAGACTCAGCCTCGGCATCAGCCTCGGCATCAGCATCAGCATCAGCCTCAGCATCAGCCTCGTCCTGATCGAAGACCCCTCTGCTCTCGGCTTCGAGGGCAGCATCGACGTGGGTCAACGCCTCCATCTCCGCAGTGATAAAGGTCGGATCAGGTGACGCTGGCTCGTCGGCGACCCCCGGCTCGGGAATCCCCTCGATCAGTGGGTGACCAACCAGGCGCGCCGATTCGATCTCGGCCTCCATGACCTCGGCCGACGGCGTCGGTTCGTTCGAGATCCGAATGCCGGCTCGCTCCGCTGCAGCCCGGGCTTCCGGCACCGACTCAACCAGATCCTTCATTGCGGTATCGAGGCTGGCCTGCGCGATCGACAACGACTCCAGCAGCCGATCGCGGCCGGCGCGCAGTTGCTCGACCTGCGCTCGCCCGGTCTGACGTTTGCGAGCGAGGTCACCGAGCATCCGTTCCCGCACGACCTGCGCCTCGTTGACCATCTCACGACCCCGTAGCCGACCATCCTCGGCGACCGCCTCCGCCTCGCCCGCTGCCTCTTCGAGAATTCGTTCGCGTTCAGCCTCTGCCTCGGCTCGGATGGCATCAGCTGCGGCGATCGCCTCCTCTCGAACCGCTTCGGCCTCACGCTCGGCTCGCTCCGCCCGCTCCACAGCAGCCGCATGGGCGGCATCGAGTACCTTCGTCGCCTCGGCGCCGAGCGCCTCGGCAACCCGACGAGCTTCGAGCGGTTCAGTATCGGAACTCTGGGCCGCCCGGAGTTGGCCACCGAGCGACTCCACCTGTCGCTGCAACTCGCGCACCGCCGCCGCCGCCCGCTGAAGCTCCCGTTGGACCGCAGACGGTTCGAATCCGCGCCGAACGAGCTCGAACGACTGACGCTCGAAACGCTCGGGGTCGAAATCAAGACCAGAGGCCATCGCTAGATCGTAGGAGCGACCAGCACGTCGTTGCGGTATCCCCACCGGTGCAGCTAGTTGAGCGCGGAACCGTCGAGTGCGAGGTCATCCACGTCGCCGCCGAGTGAGGCGAGTGCTTCGAGGGCCTCCGCAAGTGACGTGACGCCGACGATGTCGAGCGACGTAGTGGTCGACGCCGCAGCCTCGACGGTGTCGGCCGGAACGATGAACATCACCGCTCCTTCTGCTTCTGCGGCTACAGCCTTCTGTGCAACCCCGCCAACGTTGCCAACCGTTCCGTCACCGGTGATGGTTCCGGTCACGGCGACACGCGCACCTCCGGTGAGTTCTCCTTCGGTGAGCAAGTCGAGGATCGTGAGGGTGAAGGCCAGTCCGGCCGATGGGCCACCGATCGAACCCGAGTCGATCTCGATGTCGAACGGGAGCTCAGCATCGACCGACCGGATCGTGATGTCTTCGATCCCGATGAACCCGCTGGACCGTGCCGGGTCCGGGTGTGTGCCGTAGACGAACGCTTGGCTGCGAAGCTGTCCGGTCTCCAAGTCCTCGAGCGTGAGCACGCCCGGGTCGCCTGGCGAGACCTGCTCGAGTACCGCGAGCAAGGACTCGAGCCCGGTCACCACTTGGCCGTCGAGACCAACGATGAGTTCACCGACCTCGATCAGCCCGTCGACGGGACCGCCGGAGACGATGCCGTTGAACCCCACACCACTCTCCACCACGGCAACGACACCCAGATGGTCGAGTGCTGCGACGATCGCCGAGTCCTTCGAAGCTGCCATCAGCTGCAGGTTTCGCTCCCGTTGCTCATCTGCGGAGCGAGGCCCGTACACCTCCTCCTTGGTCCGGAGCACCACGCTGTCCTCTCGCACCGATCGCACCCAGTCTCGGATCGTCACTCGATTGTCGATGGAAACTGTGGTGAGAAGGATTTCGCCTTCGGGCTCGAAGATCACGAGGCCGCTGACCACAACCTGTTCGTCGGTCGGCCGAGCCGATCCTGGCTTCAGCGCCACCGCACCGTCGTCGACGATCGAGTTACCGGGGAGGATCCGACCCACCCACTGGGCCGGCACCATCACGTAACCCAGCCCCAGAGCGACGAGCAGACCGGCCACAGCGATCAGCGGCGCAGCGCGGTTGCGATACCAGCGCCTGCGCTCGGGCGCGAGAGGGCGAGGCGGTAGCATCGAGTGCGACGTGTCCTCCTCGTTCTCGGTCATCTCTCTGGTCCTCGCCCTCGTGACAGGAGCGGTCTGTCTACGTGGCCCGTGGTTGCCACCATGTCTTGAGCGTGCCACGAACCCCGCCCAAAACGGACGCCGTTCGTTGCGTCACGAGGACCAGCGTCTCGTTGCGTTCCAGCAGCGCCTCCGCACCAACGCAACAACGATCGCACTCGACAGTCTGCGGGCCCTTGGCATCATCCGCCGGCGAGTCGACCGGCCGATCGTCGGTCGGCGGGCCTACGTCCGATGGTGGGAACGCATCCGCGCCCTCATCGTGTTGTCTGCCATCGTCGTCGGTCTCGGTATCGCCCTCGCCGTGATCATCGGCGTCATCGTCTTGAGCGCAGGATTCCTGCTCGAGCGCGCCATCAGCTGACACCCAAAAGCACCCGCCCGGTGGACAGGTAAGGTCCAGGCGTGACCGACGATGCCATGGCGCGCCGCAAGACCGCTGGCCTCGCCGGGTTCAGCGGGGACATCACCGGGGCCCGATCGGCAGCGACCGATCCTGATCCCAGCGTGCGCGAGGCAGCACTGCGAAGCCTCGATCGACTCGGCTCGCTCAGCGAGAACGATCTCGACCACGCGCTTGCCGATCCACACCCACGGGTCCGAGTTGCTGCCATCGAGTTGGCTGCGCCTCTGCCCCACCCACCACTGGCGCCGCTCCTTCACGACGACGACCCTCGCGTCGTCGAGATGGCCTGCTGGGCATGTGGCGAACGCGACGTCGACCCGCAAGCCCCGATCGCAACCCTTGTGAATCTTGCCAACGACCATGATGATCCACTCGTGCGCGAAGCAGCCGTCGCAGCCCTCGGCGCAATCGGTGCTCCAGAGGGCCTTCCTGCGATCCTCCACGCCACCACCGACAAACCAGCCATCCGTCGCCGCGCCGTGCTGGCGCTCGCTGCGTTCGACGGGCCCGAAGTCGACGCTGCATGGGCACGGGCCCGAACCGACCGTGACCGACAGGTCCGCGATGCGGTCGAGGAGTTGCTGGGTCCAACCGGCGCCGACGGTTGATCAGCGCCGGCGGCCACCGGCACTGCCGTCGGAGAACATGGCGTGCAACGACTCGTAGTCCTCGATGACCTTCCCGGCACCGAGTACCACCGCTTCGAGCGGTGCCCGCACCCGACGGACCAACACCTCGGCTTCTTCGGTCAATCGGAGATCCATCCCCCGCAACAACCCTCCACCGCCCACGAGATGGATCCCTTGGACGATCAGATCCTGCGCCAGTTCCGGTGGCGCCTGTGCCAGACAGGACAGCACCGAATCAACCATGGCCGTGACCGGCTCTTCGATTGCGCTTCGAATTTCTTCTGGAGTCAGCACAACCCTCTTGGGGAGACCGCTCATGAGCTCGCGGCCCCGTATCTCCGCATTGACCTCGTCATCGGTGGGCGCGGCCGACCCGAGCACGATCTTGATCTCCTCGGCCGTTCGCTCACCGACCGCAATGCCATACTCACGGCGAACGTACCCCTGGATGGCATTGTCCACATCGAAGGAACCGACGCGCACCGCTTCCAGCGCCACCACGCCCCCGAGGGAAATCAGCGCAGTTTCGGTCGTGCCACCACCGATATCGATCACCATGTTGCCGATTGGCTCGTTGATCGGCATGTCAGCACCGATCGCAGCGGCGAGAGGCTGTTCGATCAGACGAGCATCGGCCGCACCGGCGCGCTTCGCCGCTTCCGTGACGGCTCGACGCTCGACGGCGGTGATCGCCGACGGGACACAGATGACCACGCGCGGTCGGTTGATCCGACTCACACCGACGCGTTGCAACAACAATCGGATCATCCGCTGCGTCACCTCGAAGTCGGTGATGGCGCCCTTTCGCAGCGGCCGCACCGCAACGATGTAACTCGGCGTGCGGCCGATCATTTGCCACGCTTCGTGGCCCATCGCAAGCACTTCACCCGATCGCTTGTTGAGCGCGATGACCGAGGGCTCGTTCAAGACGATGCCCTCACCTCGTGCATACACCAGGGTGTTGGCGGTACCGAGATCGATCGCGAGGTCGCGTGCCAGAGCTAGCCCTCCTCACCCGGTTGATCGTCGAGTGTGACGATACCGGTCGGCTGAGGGTGCGGCTGTGTGCCCGCATCGGGGGCCAATCTGCGCATCTGCTCACCGAAACCGGGTTCGGTCGGACGGCGCGACCTCGACACCAACCAGATGACCAACGAACCGGCCACCGCTGCGAAACCGGGAACGATCAGGAATCCGACGGCGTCGCTCACGTCGGCTCCTGAGGCGACGGTGCATCGGTCGCTGCGCTGATGTGTTGGGCTTCGAGGCCCCAGGACTCGCCGTCGCGCCAGGTCTCACGCTTCCAGATCGGCACCGATGCCTTCAGTGTGTCGATCCCGAAGCGGGCCGCGGCGAACGCTTCGGGCCGATGCGGTGCCGAGGCGACGACGACGACCGAACTTTCCCCGACCGGTACCACGCCGATGCGATGGATCAATACGACCCGGCCCAGGGACGGCCACCGGGATCGCATTTCGGTCGCGATCGATGCCAGCCGAGGAACCACGTGCTCCTCGTACGCCTCGTACTCGAGTAGTTCGACCTCGTCTCGTCCAGGTGCATGGTCACGCGCCGTTCCGCTGAAAAGCACGACTGCGCCACAGCGGGGAAGGACCGACCAATCAGCGGCCGAACCGACCGGGATCAGATCCTCGGTGAGACCGAGCCAGTCGTCGCCGGACGGCGGAGCAGAGAGCATGTCGAACAGATTAGGGGTCGCGGAGGCCCCGCTCGCTGCAGATCCTCGATCGGCGGCATCTGCGCAACGGCCAACCACACCCGTACACCCATCACCCAACGGTTCGACATCGATGAGCGACCGCTCACCGGACGATCAGCGACGGCGGAACCGCCGGGCGGCGATCACGATCCCGAGGAGGATGCCCGACAGCGCCAGACCGGCTGCGACGAGCGCCAGCTCCTGTCGCCGGCGGGCCGGCAACCGGTCGAGTGCATTCGGTTCGTGCGACACGACCCACGCCTCTTCGTTCGAGTAGTCGGGTTGCCAACCAAGCATCCGAAGCCGATCGTTGGCGACCACCCACGAGTGGCTGGTGTACGGCACGATCCCTGGCGGGATGGGCGACAATCCGGCCTGAGAACGGAGCGCAGCGATGCCCCGGGCAGCCCAACCAGGCACCCGGATACGCGCGGTCGGCCCCTCGAGATCGGCCAGTGAATCTGGCGGGATCCAGCCATCAGGCGCAACGTTGGCGACACCGTCGAATCGAGCGGAGATGACCGTCGAGATCGCCCCGGCCAGATCATCGACGTGGAGATACTGCACCGGAGGGTCCCCCTCGGCCGCAATCCCGATTCGCGCTGCGTGAAGCACGCGAGCAAGCTGGCCGAGGGCATCGTCGGCGACGAGCGCCGTCGGGCGCAACACCGACACCACCCGGCCGGGCGCGCGACCCCATTCGAGGGCGAGCTGTTCGACCGCAGCCCGCACACTCGCCCACCCGAAGTCAGGGTTGGGTCGAACCATCGCCTCCTCGGTGAGAGGAACAGGATTGCCGACCCACGCGCCGTAGACCATCGCTGTCGAGAGCACCACCATGTGCTCGACCCCCACCTCGGTTGCGGCATCGAGCACCCGTCGCAAAATCGCGAGCTCCAGATCGTCGGCCGCCGGATCGTCGACATCGGGGGTCACCGTCGTGGCGAGGTGGACGACTGTGGCGGCACCGGCGAACACCGAGCTCAAATCGTCAACCGCCAGGTCGACGATCTTGACGTCCACACCCTCACCAGCACCAACCACCACCCGGTCGACCGCCCGGATGTCGACCGCTTCCAGATCGCGCTCGAGTCGACGCATGACGCGCGTCCCGACAGCACCCGCTGCGCCCGTGATCACAACGGTCACTGGGACACACACCTGCGCTCGGAAAGGCGACCGCTGCCGAGGAACGAACTTGCCACGCCCCTACGATGCCGTCATGAGCGACGGAGTGCCACCCGACGACCTCGGCGGCATGGGCTTTTTGAACGACCTGATGAGGCTTGTGCAAGCCCAGGCCGGAGGAAACAACGAAATCGTCCGCCAGCTCGCTCACACGACCGCCAACGAGGGACGGTCCGAACCGAACATCGACCCAGCTGATCGGATCGCCGTCGAACAACTCGTTCGGATCGCTGAACTTCAGGTTGCCTCGACCACCGGACTCCTGAGCGGTTCCACCGGCGTTTCGGTCGACGTGGGGAACCGTTCGCAATGGGCCGATCGCACGATCAACGATTACCGACCCCTCTTCGAGCACCTGTCATCGGCACTCGTCAGCGGTATGGAGCCGCCGAGCGACGAGGTGTCCCCCAACGACCCCTTTGCCGCCATGATGGCCAACCTCAGCCAGGCGATGGGACCGATCATGCTCGGCATGATGACCGGCTCGATGGTCGGCCACCTTGCTCGCCGGTCCCATGGCGGGTACGACCTCCCCGTCCCACGCCCGATCGGCGAGCCGGTGCTGGTCCTTCTCCCCAACGTCGATGACTTCGGCCGAGACTGGTCACTCGATCGTGACGATCTTCGGCTCTGGGTCTGCCTCCACGAGGTGACGCATCAGGCGGTGTTCAGCGTCGAGCATGTGCGCCGACGCGTCACCGATCTTCTCGAGCGCTACGCGAGCGCGTTCGATACCGATCCCGAGCGCATCGGACGGCAGTTCGGTGGGCTCGACCTCTCAGCGGGTCCCGATGCGCTCGCTGGACTCCAGGACACGCTCGGCGATCCGGAGGTGCTGCTGGGAGCGGTTCGATCACCCGAGCAAGAGGCGATCCAACCCGAACTCACCGCCATCATCGCGGCGATCACGGGCTACGTCGACTGGGCAATGGACTCCATCGGCGAAACGCTGATCGGTTCGTATTCGATGATCACCGAGGCGCTCCGTCGTCGCAGGGTCGAGGCTGCTGCTGGTGACCGATTCGTCGAACGGATCCTCGGGCTCCACCTCAACGCCGAACAGTACGATCGGGGCACGGGTTTCACGGCAGGTGTGCTCGAACGGGCCGGCACCGATGGCCTGAGCCGGCTCTTCGACAGCGCAGAAACTCTGCCCACCCCGGCAGAGGTCGATGCGCCAGGGCTGTGGTTGGCGCGGATCGACCTACCGAGTTGAATCGGGCCGCTCGTCGTTGCGAGCCGGCAGTGAACCGGGCTGCTCGAACTCGACACCTTCGACCGATGACACGATCGGCTCGATCACACCCCAGTGGACGGTGTAGTGCTCGGTGCCGGCCGGGGCTGCAGGCTGCGACGGCCGCAGATCTTCGAGGCTGAGTTCGCCACCGAGGCCGTCACCTTCGCTTCCCGAGGCGATCTCGTGCCGTGCATCAGCTGCTGTCGATGCGGTCGATGCCGCACGTGTTTCGGCGTCTTGCCTTCGCATTCGACGGGTGCCGTTGCGGACAAAGGCCAAGGACATCGCAGACGTGACCGGTCGGCCGAGCGCAAATGACACGAGGGCGACCAGGGCAACCAACGCCACACCGGTTCCCCCTACGGCGAGATTCAGCGGAATCACGGCCGGAATGAACGCGCCGACAACCCAGGCGAACTGGAACCGCGCCTCGAAGCGGGCAAAGGAACGCCCGTAATTGACGTCGGGCGCAGCACGCTGCACGAGTGAGTCGAAGGCGAGCTTTCCCGTGGCTGCGCCGGTGGCGACCACGAACGACAGCACAGCGGCACCGAAAAGATCGAACGAAAACGCTGCGAACAGCGCTGCTGCGACGATGGCGGCCAGCACCGTCTGCAGCATCCGCTCCTCGGGGATGCGTTGGCGAACGGTGGGAGCGATGCGGGCGCCGAGCAGTGCGCCGACTCCGGCGAGGACGAGCACCACCCCGAAATGCCAGACCGGCGCAGCTGGGTCCCCCGTGATGTCGATGCCGCGCGCTGTGGCGGTGGCACCGCCCGCTGCCGACCCCAGGGTGCTGATGTCGATGCCCTCGGACCCTCCGCGAAACTCGAACGCCAACAGGAACGCGACGAAGCCCACGATGCCGCGCAGGCAGGCGGTGGCGTACGCCGCCAAAAGAATCGGGGTGTCGCGCAGTTCGGCTTTCTCCAGCGACGAGGTCGACTCGGCAGCCACGACAACCCCGGGCAACTTCGTCGCGAGTACCGCCGTCACCGCAAATCCGGCCACGGCCAACCCGGCAGCGAACTCGGGACCGCCGACCAGTGAGAGCCCACCGGCCACTGTTGCGCCGACCATGCTCGAGACGGCACTCAGCAACGCAAGCCGACTGTTTGCGCTGACGAGATCGTGCTCGGAGCGGACCAGCGCCGGCACAACTGCGCTCTTTGCCACCGAGTAGCCCTTCTGAAAGACGAGGATCGCAAAGGCAATGGGAAACAGCCACAGCGAGTCGATGTTGCTGAGCATCAGGAACGCCAGGACCGCTCGGACGGTGGCGGTCGCGATGATCATCAAACGCCGGCCGCCCCTGGTCCGGTCGATGGCCGGGCCCAGCAACGGTGCGACGATCGCAAACGGAGCCATCGTCAACGCGAGGTAAAGCGCAACCCGGCCGCGAGAATCATCGGGGCTGATCGAAAAGAAGATCGACCCGGCGAGGGTGACTGCGATTGCGGCGTCGGAGGCGGCACCAAGGGCATGGACACGAGCAAGCCGCATAAAGGGCGAGACGATGAACGCTTCCGCCCCGCGCTGGTCCGACTTCGGTGAGCGCATCGGACGCCAGCCGTCGGAGGTCACGTCCTCACTGTAGGGGATGCGATCGCTGCGGCGATCTCGTCGAGCAGGTCCACGTCTCGCTGATACGAAAGGGATGCTCGAGCCGACTCGAGATCGAACCACGCAACGGCGTCGACCTCCTGATTGGGAACGAACGAGCCACCGTCGACCGTCATCATCCAGTACACGACCGCCTTTCGGTTGCGTTGGGCATCGCGATAGGTGACCAGCGGCAAGCGAGCACCGGTCGAGCACACAAACCCCGTCTCTTCCTCGACCTCACGGCGTGCGCACCGGCGCAGTGTCTCACCCGGGTCGAGTTTGCCCTTCGGGAATGTCCAGTCCCGGTGGGTTGGCCGATGCACGAGCAGCAGCTCGATACCGGCATCACTGCGGCGCCAGACAACTCCACCGGCGGCCCAGACCTCGACCTCGGGGTGTTGCGCGGGCAGCCGAACGGAAGCGTTAGCCATTCGTCCGCGCTCGGGCGAGGTCTTGCAGCCGAACCTGCGAATCGATCGCAGCCGGGCCACGACGCTTGGTCCACACACCAATGCCGTCGAGCGTCCATGCGAGTCGATCGTCGTCGAGTCCGACATCGATGATCTCGTTGACCCGGTGCTGAGATTCTCGATCGTCGACCCGGACCATGACCTCCACCCGACGGTTGAGGTTGCGGCTCATGAGATCGGCCGATCCGATATAGGTCACCCGCTCACCTGGGCCATTGCCGTTGAAGAACGTGAAGACGCGCGAGTGTTCGAGGAAGCGGCCCACGATCGACCGAACGCGAATCCGTTCGGACAGGCCAGGAATGCCCGGACGGAGGCTGCACTGGCCCCGAACGATGAGATCGATGTCGACGCCGGCCTGTGACGCCTCGTAGAGCTTCTCGATCATCGGTGCATCGACGAGGGCGTTCATTTTCATGATGATCCGACCGCGACCCGATGCGATCTCACCGTCGATCAGCGCCTCGAGTCGCGGGCGCAGTTGATCCGGGGCCACGAGGAGCGTGTCGTATTCGATTTCACGGCCGTAACCGGTCAGATGATTGAAGAGGTGCGCAAGATCGTCGCCGACCTGCGGGTTGGCCGTGATGATCCCGATGTCTTCATAGATCCGAGCGGTGCGGTGGTTGTAGTTGCCGGTGCCGACGTGGCAGTACCGCCTGATCCCGTCCACGTCCTCCCGCACCACCATGGCGATCTTCGTGTGGATCTTGAGTCCGAGCAGACCGTACGCCACGTGCACGCCGGCTTTTTCGAGCCGGCGAGCCCAGCCGATGTTGGCCGCCTCGTCGAACCGTGCTTTCAGTTCGACCAGAACAGCGACCTGTTTGCCTCGTTCGGCGGCGTTGATCAATGCATCGACGATGGGGCTGTTGGACGCCGTGCGGTACAGGGTGATCTTGATGGCAAGGACTTTTGGATCGGCTGCCGCCTGACGAATGAACTCGACGACGGAACGGCTGAACGACTCGTACGGATGGTGCACGACGATCTCGGCCTTCCGGATCTCCGCGAAGAGATCGAGGGGCTCATCATCGGCTTCGAGACGACGGTCGCGCACCCCTTTCCACGCCGGGTAACACAAGTCAGGACGCCCGATGTCGGCGATCT
>Ga0255757_10004841_pt1 | contig 12038 bp, 8 predicted proteins | sample 071ome_27_FD_179957 | JGI IMG/M metagenome (GOLD analysis project Ga0255757, IMG submission 179957) | Coastal salt marsh microbial communities from the Groves Creek Marsh, Skidaway Island, Georgia - 071409AT metaG (version 2) | ecosystem: Environmental > Aquatic > Marine > Intertidal zone > Salt...
GCTGTTCGGGACCGAGGCGCCAAGCAGCGCGACAATGAGATAGATGCCGAGATGCCGCCGGCTCATCGGCAACGGCCGCCGCCGTGCCAGCGTGAAGACAAGCAGGGTCACGCCGCAGACAACCGACTGCCAGAAGGTCACGCCAAAGGGCGTGCCACCGGCCTGAACGACAATTCTGGCAAAGGAGAATGACAGACCCCAGGTCGCCCCCATCAGCAGCAGCGCCGCCCAGGGCAGCAGCCTTGTCAGCCCGGGAGTTGTCATGAAACCGGGATCAACCATCGCATTCACCTCTGGCCCTTGTGAGTGGTCCGGCCAATGCCGGCCAGCCTCTCCCCCGGCTTATTCCCCGGCTTATTCCCCGGTTTGTCCCGCGACCTTGCGCCGGGAATCGCCATCGCGTCAAGCGGCCCGGTGCGGGCGCTGCCTGTCCCCAGTGTCACGGAAATGTGAACGCATCCCCGGGAAAAATTTACCTGTCCGGGGCCATGACTCCATGCCATGGAAACCTGCACATACAGCGGCTGCGCGAACGGCCCGCATAAGACTGCCATGCCGGGGCCGGCGGCGTTCGTGTCATCATCCCCGCCGCCATTATCCCTGGCGCGATCATCCCCGGCGCGATCATCCCCGGCGCGATCATCCCCGCCGCGATCACGCGTGGCAATCGCGACCCTGCTGGCCATCGGCAGCCTGGCCCTCGCCGCCTGCGGCGGTGGTGGAGGTGGTGGAGGTCCCAGCCTTGCAAGCCTTAACTATCCGACTGACAATATTGGTGCTGGTCAGGCATTGAACGACCCGCGCTATCTCACGCCAGCGGCGTGTGGAGGGCGCAATATCAATGACGTGCCAGCCGATGATTCCTGCCGCGTTCGCGTCGCGGTAGTAGATTCGGCCTTTGACGCAAGCCATCCGGATTTACGAGAAAATTTTGCCTGGAACGCCGCTTTGGCAGGTCAACGCGCGATACCAAAATACGGTCTCGATTTGGTGGACAGTAATCGAGTCCAAAGTGGTATTCTTTCCGGACTAGATGATGTTGATCCAACAACACCAGCCGGCCAGACCGATGTGGAACACGGTACGCATGTTGCCGGAATTATCGCGGCCCGTAACAATGCGCAGGGCATCACGGGTGTGGCTCCACATGCGACATTGATCCCGATCCGGTTGCTGAATGACAAAGGCAGGGGTGTCCGCAACGCATGGTATGATCTTAATATCGCGATTGAGCATTCTGATGCCACCGGCGCTTTTGTCATGAATAACAGTTGGGGTCCGAAATTCCAGTCAGACATTCTGGACATCGAGGTGGAAGGCAAGACAAGGTACTTTGTACGGCCTCGAGTCGCTATCGCTGGGCGAAGTTATGCGAATTGGCCCGAATCGGATTCGGTTTTCCAGCAAAGAGTTGTGAGAACTGTGATCTTGGCGAACAGGGATGATCGAAATGAAGTTGAAAGTGGCGGCCCAAAACCCGGCCTGTTGCTTGTCTTCGCAGCTGGAAACGAAGGCTTCAATGCTGAGACGGGCTTGGTTCCAGTCTTTGAAAACAAGGACGACGCCACAAAGTACAAAGAGGATGGTGATGAAGAGAAGGCGGAATACATAAGATCAACCGCTCCGGAACTTAACGGATTGTTGAGAAAACCCAATCTGCCGGATCCGATGAGCGCGGCGTTCCTGAAACACACCGATCTGAAAGGATACTGGCTATCTGTCGTCGCTACTAATCGAGCTAACAGGATAGTGAATGGGTCGAACGGATGTGGAGAAGCGGCCAGCTACTGTATGGCCGCCCCCGGACATCGAATCCGTTCAACCGTTCCAGATGGTGGTTATAAGTTTTTTAGCGGCACATCAATGGCCGCACCCATGGTGTCTGGCGCCGCAGCTGTGCTGAAGCAGGTTTACCCCGACCAGTCTGCCAAGGATATTTCAACAATCCTTCTCTGCACCGCCACCGACCTCGACAAATCGACCGGCAGGCCGACAAAGTCCATAGAAGAGTGCGCTGATAAGGGACCGGCAGCCACGCAAGCCAACGGCTGGGCACCAAGCGAGGTCTACGGCCATGGGCTGTTGAACCTGGCGCGGGCGCTACAGCCGATCGGCCCTACGAGGGCGGCGGCGGCGGATGCCTTCGGCGTCGCGGCGGCTTCTGACACAAGGGTCGCCTTTTCATCGGCCTTTGGCGATGCCGCGCCGTCACAGGCGCTGGATTTCGGCGGGTTTGACATGTTCGGCCGTGTCTATCGCTTTCGCGCGCCGCTGCAGGACCGGGTGATGCCGGGGCCGCGGCTTGCCGGGGTGATGGCGATGAGCTCGCCGACGAAACCGATTGTGATGGGCCGGGGCGATGGCGTGACAACGCTGCTGCGCCGCTCCACCGATGCCGACAGCGCGATTGGCGAGGGCGGGGTGATCAGCTATGTCGGCGCCCGCTCGCGTACCGACCTTGCGCTGGTGAACCGGCGGACCGGGGCGGCGCTGTCGCCGGCCGCGCTGTTGCGGCAGGGTGATGATGCGCCGCCGGTCTGGGACTCGCTGGCCCCGCAGGCGCGCGACATCATCGGCACCCGTTCGGACTGGCGGATGGCATCGAACCTCCATGCCGGGGTGTTCTTCTCGCGCGCCAATGTTGCCGCAGCGACCAGACGGGGCGGGTCCTATTCGGTCCGTGACTATGGCGTCAGCAGCCGGATCGGCAGCCGCATCAGCTTCGTTGAGGCGCGGCTTGGCAGAATGAATGAAAGCGGCCGCTTCCTCGGCAGCCGGCCCGAGGGCGGCTATGCGCTGGCACGCCCGACACGGTCGGACTATCTGCGGCTGCGGGCATCGTACCGGCTGGCCTCCGGCCTGTCGGTCGGGGCGGAATGGCTGCGCCTGCGGGCAAGGGTGGATTTCCGGCATGACGGGTTCGTGCGTGACATGGCGCTTGCTGCGCGCGCCGCCGGCGTGCATCTGGCGGCAGCCGATCTGGCGCGTGACGGTGACCGGCTGGTGCTGCATTATGGCGAGCCGCTGGCGGTGACCGGCGGGGTGATGCGCCAGACCTCGATCACCGGCTACACATCATCGGGTGCCTACCGGGCAACGACGCGTGATCTTGATCTGGCGGTCAGGAAACGCCACCGCATGGCGCAGATGGTCTATCAGCGCCCGCTTGGTCGGGCGACAGGTGCCGGCCGCGTCAGCGGCTTCGTGGCGGCGGCGCATCACCGGAACTGGAGCCATCAGGGCGGGCTGACCAACGATCTTGTGATGCTTGGCCTGTCGCTTCAACATTAGCGCCGCCCCGGCCGGGAAGCGCGGCGCGCTGAATTGGCCGCTTTGCGATGGCGCGGCAAGGCTGTATACCTGCCTCATGCCTGTAACCATGACGCCAACCGATTCCGACCATCCGCAGGGACCCCCGCCCGAGCTGCCGTTCCTGACCGTGATCCGGCGCGGGCTGGCGCGGCGCTGTCCGGCCTGTGGCGAGGGGGCGACGCTGACCGGCTATCTGACGCGGTTGCCGCGATGCGCGGCCTGCGGCCTCGATCTGTCCGACATCCGTGCCGATGACGGGCCGGCCTGGGCGACGCTGATTGTCGTCGGTCATGTTCTGGCGCCGCTGATGGTGATTCTCGGCCGTGATGAGCGGGTGCCGGTCTGGGCCGCCATCGCGCTGCTGTTGACGGCGATGCTGGCCGGTGTGGTCTGGACGCTGCCGCGCGCGAAGGGGTTGTTCATCGCGCTGATCTGGCGCACCGGTGCCACCGGCGAGGACCGGTTTGCCCATCCGGCGCGCGGTGATGAGCGCCAGACAACCGACCCGGGCAGCCGCAAAAACTGACAGTTGCTGAAAATCGGCGTTGAAAGCCGCATTCTGATGAAAAAATGTTTGATTTTTTCATTGAATCCACGCAACGATTTTTGCGTGGGGATGGGGAATGCTGGTCAAATTCGACAAACAGACAAACAAGCATGCGCCGCTGCGTTCAACCGGGTCGATTGGTGCCGATATCCGGGCGCTGCGCCGGTCGCGCAACTGGACGCTGAGTGATCTTGCGGCGCAGCTTGACCGTTCGGTTGGCTGGCTGTCACAGGTCGAGCGCGGGCAGTCCGAACCGGCGCTGGCCGATATCCGCACGGTGGCGGCGCTGTTCGGTCTGCCGGTCAGTTTCTTTTTCAGCCAGAGTCCCGATACGCCGGAGGCCGCCTGGGTGGTGCGGGCCGACAGCCGCCGCACGATGAGCGACGAGGGCAAGGGGCTGGTCGAAAGCCTGCTGTCGCCCGATCTTGGCGGTGCGTTCGAGATTGTGCATTCGGTCTTTGCCGCCGGCGCGCGCTGCCCGCAGCCATTCGTGCGCCCGACCGAGGAGGCGGGCTATGTCATCGAGGGTTCGCTGACGCTGATCATCGATGGCGAGAGATTCGCACTCACCCGGGGTGACAGTTTCCGCTTTGCCGGTGAAACCGTGTCCTGGATGAATGAAGGTGATGTCCCGGCGGTGCTGATCTGGGTGATCGCGCCGCCGGTCTACTGAGTGGAACTGACAGAACAAGTGACGGAAAGCGCGGGGGCGCTTTGGCAACAGGAAAGCGAGACGCATCATGGACGAGGTATCTGTGAAGGAACAGGCGAACAAGGCCACCGGCAAACTGCCTGGCACGGCACGGGTCGTGGTGATTGGCGGCGGTGCGGTTGGTGCCTCGGTTCTCTATCACCTTGCCGAGCGTGGCTGGAGCGATGTCGTGCTGCTGGAGAAGAACGAGCTGACATCGGGGTCGACCTGGCACGCCGCCGGCAACTGCCCGAACTATGTCGGGTCATGGACGATCATGAAGATCCAGTCCTATTCGACCAGCCTCTATCGCAAGCTCGGCGATCTTGTCGATTACCCGATGAATTATCACGTCACCGGCGCCATCAGGCTGGCCCATTCGCGCCAGCGCATGGAGGAGTTCCGGCATGTCGAGCGGATGGGTCGCCAGATGGGGGTCGAGTTTCAGGAAATGTCGCCGGCCGAAATGCAGGAGGTCTATCCGTTTCTGGAGACGCATGACCTCTATGGCGGTCAATGGGACGGGCTTGACGGTGATATCGACCCGGCGCAACTGACCCAGGCCTTTGCCAAGGGCGCGCGCGACATGGGCGCGACGGTGATCCGGTTCTGCCCGGTGACCGGCGCAAGGCGCGAGAATGGTGAATGGGTACTGTCGACACCGCAGGGCGAGATCCGCTGTGAATATGTGGTCAATGCCAGCGGCTATCGCGCCAATGAGGTGGGCCGAATGTTCGGCCGCGACGTGCCCTGTATCTCGCTGGCGCACCAGTATCTGGTGACCGAGGGCATCCCCGAGCTGGCCGCGCGTGATACGAAGCTGCCATTGCTTCGCGATCCGGACAGTTCCTATTATCTTCGTCAGGAAAAGGACGGGCTTTTGCTCGGTCCGTACGAAAAAGGGTGCCGCGCGCACTGGACAGATGCGTCCGACCCGATGCCCGAAGATTTCTCCTTCCAGCTCTATTCCGACGATCTGGAGCGGCTGGAATGGTATATCGAGGATGCCTGCGCGCGCGTGCCGCTTCTTGGCACCGCCGGCATCACCCGAGTCGTCAATGGCCCGATCCCATACGCCCCGGACGGGCTGCCGCTGATCGGCCAGATGCCGGGCGTGCCGAATGCCTTCGAGGCCTGTGTCTTCACCTTTGGAATTGTCCAGGCCGGCGGTGCCGGCAAGCTGTTGTCGGAGATCATCGTCGAGGGCGAAGCCGAGACTGACAGCTGGGCTGTCGATCCGCGGCGCTTCACCGACCATGTCACGCATGACTATGCCAAGGCCAAGGCGATCGAGACCTACAGTCACGAATACGCAATGCATTTTCCGCAGATCCAGTGGCCGGCCGGTCGCAAGGCCAAGACATCGCCGCTCTATGACACGCTGGCCGAGGCCGGCGCCGCCTTCGGGTCCTATGGAGGGTGGGAGCGCGCCGACTGGTTCCCGCGTGACGGTGAGGCGGACCGGCCGGCGGACAGCTATGACCGCCAGCACTGGTTTGATGCCGTTGGCGCCGAATGCCGGCATGTCGCCGAGCATGTCGGCGTTCTGGAACTGACCGGGTTCTCGCGCTTCCTGGTCAAGGGGCCGGGCGCGGCGGACTGGCTGCGCGGCCTTGTCACCGGCGGCCTGCCGAAGGTCGGACGCATCGGGCTTGTCTATTTCGCTTCGGAGAAAGGCAAGATTCTGACCGAGATGACGGCAACGCGCCTTGGTGAGGATGAATTCCTGATGATGACCGGTGCCGGCGCCTATTGGCATGACCGCGATTTGCTGAATTTCAGGCTTCCCGCAGACAGTTCGATCAGCATCACCGATGTCACCGCCGAGATGGCGACGCTTCTTGTCACCGGGCCGAAGGCGCCGGCGCTGATGGCCGACCTGACCGGCGAGGCGACGGGGCATGATGACTTCCCGTGGCTGACCTACCGGCGGATGCGTGCTGGCGGATGTGATGTGACCGCGATCCGTGTCTCGTTCGCTGGCGAGGCCGGCTGGGAGTTGCATTGCGGGATGGGTGACATCAAACCGCTCTATGACGCCGTATGGGCCGCCGGCGCAGCGCACCGGATCGGCAATTTCGGCATGCTGGCGCTTGATTCGATGCGGCTTGAAAAGGGCTACAGGTCCTGGAAGGCCGACCTGACCTCGGACTATACGATGTTCGAGAGCGGACTTGGCCGCTGGGTCAATCTTGGCAAGGACAGCTTTGTTGGCAAGGCGGCGCTGCAGGCCGAACATCAGGCCGGCGCGAAGCAGGGCTTTGTCACGCTGACGCTGGAGGATCCGGGCGATGGTGAGTCATTTGGCGAGGCGGTCTATCTCAGCACCGTGCTGATCGACGGCAACGCCGCCGGGCTCGTGGTTTCGGCCGGTTACGGGCATCGTGTCGGCAAGTCGATCGCGATGGCGGTTGTTGATTCCGCGATGCTGGCCACTGGCGGTGCCATCAGCGTCGATGTGCTGGGGCGCGCGCGCGCCGCGGCGCTTGTCGAGGGTGATGTTCTCTATGATCCCGACAATTCACGGATGAAGGTATAGGCCCATGGATGTTCCGGCAAAGGCACGTGCTGTCATCATCGGGGGCGGGGTGGTCGGCTGCTCGATCGCCTATCATCTTGGCAAGCTTGGCTGGAGCGATGTCGTGCTTCTCGAGCGCAAGCAGTTGACCTGCGGTACCACCTGGCACGCGGCCGGGCTGATCGCGCAGCTTCGTGCGACACAGAACATGACGCGGCTGGCGAAATATTCGCAGGAGCTGTATTTCGGGCTTGAGGCCGAGACCGGCGTGTCGACCGGCTTCAAGCGCAACGGGTCGATGACCGTGGCATTGAGCGATGAACGGATGGAAGAGCTTCGCCGGTCAGCGGCCATGGCGCGGGCCTTCGGTGTCGAGATCGACGAGATTACCCCGTCGGATATCGCCAGCCGCTATCCGGGGCTGAAAGTCGATGACGCTGTTGGCGGGGTGTGGCTGCCAAAGGACGGTCAGGCCGACCCGGTGAATATCACCCAGGCGCTGGCGAAGGGGGCGCGCGGCTATGGCGTGAAGATCATCCAGGGGGTCAAGGTCACCGGGATCCATAAGGCCGATGGCCGCGTTAGCGGGGTCATGACCGACAAGGGGCCGATCGAGGCCGATTATGTGGTCAATGCTGGCGGCATGTGGGCACGCGAAATCGGCGCCAAGGCCGGCGTCGCCGTGCCGCTTCACGCCTGCGAGCATTTCTATATCGTGACCGAGGGCATTGACGGTCTGACCTCGAACCTGCCGGTGCTGCGGGTGCCGGATGAATGCGCCTATTACAAGGAAGATGCCGGCAAGATTCTGCTTGGTGCCTTCGAGCCGAATTCCAAGCCCTGGGGCATGGGCGGCATCCCAGAGGATTTCGAATTCGACTCGCTGCCCGAGGATTTCGATCATTTCGAGCCCATTCTGGAACGCGCCGTGGAACGTCTGCCGGTACTGGCGACGGCCGGTATCCAGACCTTCTTCAATGGCCCGGAAAGCTTTACACCCGATGATCGTTACATCCTTGGCGAGGCGCCGGAGCTGAAGAATTTCTATGTCGCCGCCGGCTTCAATTCGGTAGGGATCCAGTCCGCCGGCGGTGCCGGCATGGTGCTGGCCGAATGGATGGATACGGGCAACGCGCCGATGGATCTGTGGGATGTCGATATCCGCCGGATGCAGCCCTTCCAGGCCAACCGCACCTATCTGCGCACACGGGTCTCGGAAACGCTCGGGCTTCTCTATGCCGACCATTTTCCTTATCGGCAGGTGGAAACGGCGCGTGATGTCAGACAGTCGCCAATCCATGACCGGCTGAAGGAAGGCGGTGCATGCTTTGGTGAGGTCAGCGGCTGGGAGCGCGCCAACTGGTTCCTGCCGCGGGCCGAACGCGAGGCCGGCAGGGTGGCCGAATATGAATATAGCTGGAAGCGCCAGAACTGGTTCGATTACAGCGCCGATGAACATCGCGCGGTGCGATCGCATGTCGGCATGTTCGATTTGTCGAGCTTTGGCAAGATCAGGATGGTCGGCCGCGACGCGGAGGCGGTGCTGCAACGGCTCTGCGGCAATGATGTCGCGGTGCCGGATGGCAAGATCGTCTACACCCAGTTCCTGAACGAGCAAGGCCATATCGAGGCCGATGTCACCGTCACCCGCCTGTCATCGGATGAATTCCTTGTCGTCACCCCGGCAGCGACGGTGCGTCGCGACCTGCACTGGATCAACGGGCATATCCCCGATGACGCGCATTGCTTTGCGATGGATGTCACGGTGTCGGAATCGGTGATGGCGGTGATGGGACCGGAATCCCGTGATTTTCTGCAGCCGCTGATTCCGCAGAGCCTGGCGAACGAGGATTTCCCGTTTGGTACCGCACAGCAGGTTGAGATCGGGCATGGCATTGCCCGCGCGCACCGCGTTACCTATGTCGGCGAGCTGGGATGGGAGCTTTATGTGTCGACCGACATGGCGAATCATGTCTTCGACACGCTGATGCGGCGCTCCGCGGATCATGCCCTGCGGCTATGTGGGTTGCATGCACTTGACAGTTGCCGGATTGAGAAGGCGTTCCGTCATTTCGGTCATGATATCTCGAACGAGGATCATGTGCTTGAGGCCGGTCTCGGCTTCGCTGTCAAGGAAGGCAAGCCGGACACGCGTTTTGGCGGCATGATCGGTGCCGATGCGGTGAAGGCAAAACGCAATGACGGGCTGTCGCAACGGCTGATGCAGTTCCGTCTGAGCGATCCGGCACCACTTCTTTACCATAATGAGCCAATCCTCCGTGATGGCGAGATTGTCGGGCATCTGACAAGTGGCAATTACGGCCATCATCTTGGTGGTGCGATCGGCCTTGGTTATGTGAAATGCGCCACGGATGGCGAATCCGCCGATGAGCAGCTGAGCTCCGAATACAGCATCGATATTGCCGGCACCATTGTCCCGGCGGAAGTCAGCTTCCGTCCCATGTACGATCCCAAGGCGGCCCGGGTCCGGCTCTAGGGCCAGGCTGCCGCATACAGGAGAGAGCCAGATGACCAGACGCCTCTTCCCCCCGATCCCCGCATCGTCACGCCGCGCTGGTGGCCGCGCCGCCCGTCGGATGGAACGCGCCGCGCCGCTGGCGGCGGAATTGCGACCGGTCCGGCCAGGCATGACAGGCGGTCAGTATCGCCCGCTTGATGACGCGGCGGTTCAGGCCATCGACAGCGCGGTCTATCAGATCCTCGAGGAAATCGGCCTCAGCCAGGCGCCCGACAGCGGGATTGCCTATATGACGGCGGCTGGTGCCATTGCCGGTGATGACGGGCGCGTGCGCTTCCCGCGTGCGCTGGTCGATGACATGCTGGCAAGGGCGGCGCGCGATATCACGCTGTTCGGACAGGATCCTAAGCACGACATGCTGCTGTCCGGTTCGCGCGTCCATTACGGCACTGCCGGGGCGGCGGTCCATGTCGTTGATGTCGAGAGCAACAGTTACCGCGAATCCTATCTTGCCGATATTTATGACGCGGCGCGCATCGTCGAGAATATGGACAATATCCATTTCTTCCAGAGGCCAATGGTGGCGCGCGATGTCACCGACCCGGCGGCGCTTGATCTCAACACTGTCTATGCGGCGGTGAAAGGAACGACCAAGCATGTCGGCACCAGTTTCACCGAGGCGCCCTTCGTCGCGCCGGCGATCTCGATGCTTCATGATATTGCCGGCGGTGAGGATAAATGGCGCGCTCGCCCCTTTGTGTCGAACAGCAATTGTTTCGTCGTGCCGCCGCTTCGTTTTGCCACCGAATCCTGCCTGGTGATGGAAGAGGCGGTGCATGCCGGTATGCCGGTGTTGTTGCTGTCGGCCGGACAGGCCGGGGCCACGGCGCCGGCGGCCATCGCCGGTGCGGTCGCGCAGGCGCTTGCCGAGGTCATTGCCGGCCTGATCTATGTGAATTCGATGTCGCCCGGGCATCCCTGTATCGTCGGGACCTGGCCGTTTGTGTCGGATCTGCGGACCGGCGCCATGTCCGGCGGGTCGGGCGAACAGGGGCTGCTAACGGCGGCCTGCGCGCAGATGCTGCAACATTACCGGCTTCCCGGCGGTGCGGCGGCCGGCATGGCCGATTCCAAGATGCCTGACGCGCAATCGGGCTATGAGAAGGGCAGCACGCTGGTCATGGCCGGGCTGTCCGGACTGAACATGGTCTATGAGGCTGCCGGCATGCACGCCTCGCTGTTGGGTTTCTGTCTTGAATCACTGATCATCGACAATGACATGCTTGGCCAGTGCATGCGCTGTGTGCGTGGCATCGAGGTCAATGCGCAGACAATCGGCATCGATGTGATGAAGGATGTCTGTATCGGTGGGCCCGGCCATTATCTTGGTCATGACCAGACAATCGGCCTGATGCAGACCGAATATGTCTATCCGGCGCTTGGTGACCGGTCCAGCCCGAAGGAGTGGGAGGAGCTTGGCAAGCCAAATCTGGTTGCCGAGGCGGTGAAGCGCAAGCAGCAGATCCTGACCGGTTTCACGCCGCAGCATATCTCGCCCGACCTTGACGCAAGGCTGCGCGCCAGCTACCAGATTTTACTCGATTGAGGGCTGGCGGCTGGCAACAGGCGCGGCCGGTGAGGGTGATCGAGAATTGGTGGTCAGCAGGCTGGCCCGGTATGGGAGGTGGCGGTGACTGAAACAGTTCGCAATGTTCTCTGGATCATGGCTGACCAGCTGCGTTACGACTATCTGTCCTGCGCCGGCCATCCGCATCTTCACACACCGCATATCGACAGGTTGGCGGCGCGCGGCGTACGTTTTGACCGCGCCTATGTGCAGTCGACGACATGCGGGTCCTCGCGGATGAGCTATTACACAAGCCGCTATGTCCGCTCGCACGGCGTGACCTGGAATGCCGTGCCACTGCGTGTCGATGAACTGACACTTGGCGATTATCTGAAGGACCTTGATATCCGCACCGCGCTGGTTGGCAAGACGCATATGGCCGCCCACAAGCCGGCGATGAAACGGCTGGGGATCGATGCGGATTCTGCGGTCGGGGTGCATGTCACGCAATGCGGTTTCGAGCCGTATGAGCGCGATGACGGGTTGAACCCGACGGAACGGCTTCCGGCCGGGGGGCTGGCCTATAACCGCTATATGCAGAACAAGGGCTATGACGGCGACAACCCGTGGCATGACTGGGCCAACGCCGCCGAGGATGAGGAAGGGAATATCCTGTCAGGCTGGCTGCTGGCGCATTCTGACAAGCCGGTGCGCGCCGCCGAGGAGGATACCGAGACCCCCTACATGACACGGCGCGCGATGCAGTTCATCGACGAGGCCGAGGGCAAGGGCCAGCGATGGTGCTGCCACCTGTCCTATATCAAGCCGCACTGGCCCTATGTCGCGCCGGCACCCTATCACGACATGTATGGTGCCGATGACCTGATCCCGGCGGTACGTCACGAAATCGAACGCCAGAACCCG
>Ga0255757_10004849_pt1 | contig 12031 bp, 8 predicted proteins | sample 071ome_27_FD_179957 | JGI IMG/M metagenome (GOLD analysis project Ga0255757, IMG submission 179957) | Coastal salt marsh microbial communities from the Groves Creek Marsh, Skidaway Island, Georgia - 071409AT metaG (version 2) | ecosystem: Environmental > Aquatic > Marine > Intertidal zone > Salt...
CCCACTCAACTTGCCGCCATTGGGCTGTACAAATTCAAACTCATGGCCGCTAAACGCTGGCTTCTCTATCAGGAATAAACTCAACCCGCGATGGCCTTTTTGTTCGCCAGTACGCGCAAGCACAACCAGCAATTCAGAACGCCCGGCGAATGTACACCAGGTCTTGGTGCCACTGAGTGTCCAGCCATCATCACATTGAGTAGCCTTTAATGTGACCGCTGCAACATCAGAACCAGTGTCGGGTTCGGTGATAGAGATCGCGCAGAGAGTTGCGCCACTTGACAGGCGTGGCAGCCAATATTCCTGTTGCGCCGTTGTGCCACCGGCGAGTAATGCGCGTGCAGCGATTTCGGGTCGTGTAATGAGACTGCCTGCTGCACCCAGGGATCCGCGAGACAATTCTTCTGTGACCACAATCATGGCCAGGCTGTCTGGTTCCGCATCGGGTTGCAAGCCGCCGAATCGCTCAGGGATGCATGTGCCAAAACAACCGAGTGCGGCTGCTGACTGGATCAGGGATTCGGGAATATCAGAGTCTTGCCGATGGATGGATTCAGCCTGTGGCATGACTTCCGCTGTTGCAAAGCGCGCAAAGCTGTCGCGCATCATCTGCTTGTCCTGATCCAGCAGGCTCGGCAAGTACCGGGTATTCTCCCGCAGGATTTGGCTCGCGAGATCGTCGATGTCCGCAGCAACCGGAGCATCTGATAACAATGCACTGAAAACGGCATTAACGCTTTCCAGATCAAGACCGAACTCCTGCGCGCGAGCAATAAAACGATGCCAGATACTATTATGCAAATGTGCCGCCAGTGTTCGCGTGAGCAGGTGGGCCATTGGCCCCTTCTCGCGAGCGCTATAACTCTGCATCACATCGAGCGCGGCCTTTTCAGCGCGGATTAGTGCCAGGTCATAGCAGGCAAGCTGGTGCTCATCCAGTAATTCCGATGATAATTTATCATCCCGCAGACATTGGGCGGCAATGAACCGGGTGGCCTGACTGCTGAGCGAATCTATAGAAGCCATTGAAGAATTGCCTGAGGTGAGTGCTTATGGAAGTGGACGGGAGATTCTATAAAAAACGCCATGCGAATGCGATGGCCATGCGCATGAGATAAATGAAGCAAGTGCGCTGGAATCGGGACAGCTATTTACGATACTGGGGATTGGTCAGTGCATTCAACACATGGTCTTCCCACTTACCATTAACGAACAGATAGTCGCGGGCATAGCCTTCCCGGTCGAAACCAAACCCTTTCAACAGGCCGGCTGAACGAACATTGTCAGGCATATGATTGGCCATGATGCGGTGCAGGTTAAGTTCAGAAAAAGCATAGTCGATAGCATGCCCGACTATTTTTTTCATATACCCCTGCCCTTCATAACGCTCGGCCACCGAATAGCCAAGAAAACAGGCTTGAAATGAACCTCGTACGATATTACTTAACGAACAACTACCAATCACATATGACTCGGTCGCATCAGTACCAATAAAATGTACAGACTGGCCATTATTAAATTCGCGCTCTCGATCCTCGAGGCGGCGGCGCCAGGCATCAATGGAGTGGTGTTCTATTGGGACAATAGGATTCCAGCGCTCGAAATGACTCTCATTGACCGCAAAGTAGTTGGCCAGAATGGTTTCGTGACCCGGTCTGGTGCGAACGATTTTCATTTCCACGGGAATCGCGCTCCTGTTGCATCAAATGACAAGCCAACGCTAATGTGAACTGCACCACGTCATCGTCTCAATGTCCACACTAAAATCGATCGCACGATTCCTGATTGAACAGTAAATATTCTCGAGATTAATTGAGGTTCATGCCACTCATCATATTAAGACCGTTATGATAGGTGAATTATTCTTGCCCCTGTTGCTGCAGGATTGCCGGGTCAAAGCCAAAACCTGAGACGTATTGCATTATTCCCACTATTATAGTGGTATTTGCGGGTAAGTTTCCTACATGCAATCGTTGGTAGAATCCCTATACTTTTCAAGTTTGTGGGAGAACAGAAAATCAGGGTCTCTCCCGCTCCCAAATTTTCGTGCCGATGCGCAATGGCAGATAAAGACTGCCTTCCGGGACTTGCAATGATGACAGTATGCGAAGTGCGCAACACAAACCGAAGCGGGCATCCTCATGCCTGACACCAATCCATCCTCTATACCCCCTGACTTCGGTAACGACTGGCGCGTGATTGACACCCAGCTGTTTCGCCAGGAGCAGATCAAGATGATTTTTGATCGGCTCAACGTGGTTTTCTTCGCCGATGTTGCCATTGGCACCGTCATACTGGTGCTATTTCTCTCGCTCGGAGCTGATGCGTCATCTTTTATATGATATGGGTTGCTCGTCGCCAGCACCGCACTGCGGGCTTTTATTGCACATCGTTATCGGCAAGCCCCTCCGAGCCACAGACACAATAACAAGTGCTGGCGCTTTCTTGTAGGAGGCTCCATCTTTAGCGGTTTCCTCTGGGGCTCTGCAGTTATTCTGGTACCAAGCAGCAATGAATTTTTGCACTTCATGTTGATCGGTCTTTGGGTTGGCGGAATGCTAGCCGGTGCAGCTTCTACACTTTCGATCATCAGGGAAATGTTTTTTGGATTTGCTGTCCCTGCATCTTTAATTTATCTCAGTTATGTCGTGATGAATCTGCAGGAAAATCAGGCTGCACTGGGTGTGTCATTCCTGATCTTCATAGGCCTGATTATCAATATCGCAATTCGTACAACTGGCGAATTTGCCGAATCTATTCGTCTGAAATTGCAGAACCAAAAACTGCAGATAGTATTAAAGGAAGAAGCCGAGTTTCTCGAGAAGAAAGAAGAAGAGATCATGACCCAGCGTCGGCGTGAAGCAACCTTGCAGTACCAAAAGGCCCACGCTGATGAGAAATTGCAAGCGGCTGACGAGAATCGTCTGCTCCTGCTCGATGCCGTGCAGGAAGGCATTTACGGGATCAATAATATCGGGGCAATTACATTCATCAATGCATCTGCCCTGGAGATATTAAAGTTTGAGGAGAAAGACGTTCTGGGTCGCAGCGCCAAGCAACTGATCAATCGCGTAGATGAATCCCTGCCAACTGAAACTGAAGCCAATAAATCCATTAGCTTGCTTCACAAAAAAGGTGAATCAATAGAGGCCGTGGAAAGCATCTTCTTTGGCAAGGAAGATATTCAAATCCATGTCAGGTTTTCCTGCAAACCTATTATCAAGCACGACGAAGTAATCGGCGCCGTAGTGAGCTTCGTCGATATAACCAGACAGCGCGAGATGGAAAGCATGCTTATCCATTCGCAGAAGATGGAAGCCATTGGCCGGCTTACCGGTGGCGTATCACATGACTTTAATAATCTGCTCACAGTGATCATGGGTAACCTGCAATTCCTGGGACGCCGACTGGAGAATGATGAGAAATCCAGCAACTTGCTGAACAAGGTCATGACTGCTGCCAAAAATGGTGCCGAACTTAATAACAGAATTCTCAGCTTTTCGCGTAACCAAACCCTTGAAACCTCAGCAGTGGATATTAATGAGATGCTGCAGGAAATGTACGAATTTCTGGACCGGGTACTGGGCGAAGAGATTGAATTAAAGCTCGATGTCAGCGATCAGGAATGGGTCGTGAATACAGATCGAACTCAGCTCGAGAATGCCATTCTCAATCTATGCGCCAACGCTCGCGATGCGATGCCCGAAGGAGGCAAGCTCTCTATCTCGACTCAGGTGCGTCAACTCGCAGATTCCTATCTGGGTAAGCAAGGCGATGCCATCGGCGATTACCTCCAAATTTCGGTTACCGACACTGGCAAAGGCATTCCGAGAGAAATTCGGGAACAGATTTTTGAACCATTTTTTACCACCAAATCGAAGAACAAAGGTACTGGATTGGGGTTGGCAACCGTCTATACTTTTCTTAAACAGTCCGGCGGCAATATTACTGTCTCCAGTAAAGAAGGACAGTGGACAACATTTCGGTTATTCCTGCCGCTCTCTGTAGAAGCATCGGAACATAAACCCGCGATTAAACAGCACGCATACTCATCGGAGCAATTTCAGGGCAAAGTACTTGTGGTCGAGGACGATGTAGATGTGCGCGATGTGGCAAGCCAGACCCTGGCCGAAGCTGGTTTTGAAGTGATCGTGGCAGGCGATGGACACGACGGGTTGCAGAAATTCAAAGACAATCCCGATATCGATCTGGTGTTTTCCGATGTGGTCATGCCGGGTGGAATGTCTGGTATCGATCTTGCCCGCGAGGTATTGGCGCTCTCACCATCTATGCCCATACTGTTGACCACTGGTTATACCGAAGAAAAAATCAAGCAGGGCATCATGGCGCTGGATAATATTGAATTCGTGCCCAAGCCCTATGATACGAACGAACTACCGAAGTTTGTGAATTCATTGATGGTCAATTCACCCCTACACTAAGCTGCTTAACGCCTGGTTGATACCCCACTGTACTCTTTGAACCCAAACGCCTTTTTTATTCGACTGTGGCCACTTGAGGTCGGCCGGTGCAAACCCCATACTACGTAGTATGAATGATTCCAATATGTACGACTTATGTGACCTGTTCGCGCAACTCGGCATGGATTCCTCGGTTGAGGCTATAGGGAAATTCATCGATGCGGTCGCCCCGATCCCGGACCATGTTCCTTTGCATGAGGCGGATTGCTGGGACGATGCGCAGGCGACGTTCCTGCGCGAAGCCATCAGCGAAGATGCCGAATGGGCCGTGCTGGTGGAAAAACTGGATGCCCGCTTGCGCGAGTGAGTCAGATTCAGTCGGTGAGCTGCACGCGCTCAACATCGGCCATCGAGCTATAGCTTGATGTAATCACACGATCGCCTTCTTCCAGACCTTCACGTACCTCGATGAAGCGGTTGTTTCTGCGCCCTACGCGAATATCTCTGCGCGTCGCTACTCCCGCTGCTTCATCGACTACAAATACCCAGTTACCGCCTGTATCCTGAATAAAACCACCCAGTGGCAGCAACAGGGAATCAACCGGGTTACCCAACGTGAGTTCCATTTGCAGGGTCTGGCCGCGTCGCACGCTGTCGGGAGTCACGCCTTCGAATATCAGATCCACTTCAAACGTACCATTGGTGATTTCCGGATAGACCTTGTCTACCCGGGCGCTGAATTCCTGCCCTGAGAGCGTAAACTGTGCTGCCTGCATTGGAGCGACCCGCGTGACATAAAACTCATCGACCTGCGCCACAATCTTGTATTGATCAATTACGTCTATCTGGCCGAGACGCTCGCCACGATTTTTGCTTTCACCAATCTCAACCGGCAATGAAGTGAGCTGGCCCGATATGGGCGCTTTCACGAGCAGGTCTTCGAACGAAGCCTGCGACAAGGCCTGGTTCTGTTCAAGCATTTCCATTTGGTTGGTTATACCAGCCGTGCGTTCTTCATTAATGCGAGTTTGCAATGCGTGACGCGCGCGTGTGTTGGCCAGCATTTCGCGCCGGTATTCCAACTCATCCACAGTGATGTCGTATTGCTCACGCGAGACCAGATTTTGAGCAACAAGTTCTTTTTGCCTGGCTTCCTGCCTTTCCAGCACCTTGATGCGGTATTCGGTATCAATCAACTCACGCTCAATCTGCAAAAGGCTTGCTTCGAAACCGTCAATGATATTGCTGAGATTATTGATTTGCTCAGTGATGCGCGCATCGGTATTGGCTACATTCAGGCGCAAGTCATTATTCGACAGACGCAGCAATGGCTGACCGGCTTCAACAAAACTACCCTCTTCCACATAGACTTCGTCTACCGTACCACCGGCGACAGCGTCGAGGAAAAAACTATTGAATGGCTGGATCGTGCCTCGAATAGGAATAAGATCTTCGAATGCGCCGAACTGCACGGTAGAGATAATGAGTTGTTGTTGTGGTGCGCGATAAGTGCTGATGGATGCATCCGCCAGTAGTCGATACACAAACCACAATCCTGCTGCTACCACCAACCCGATCAACCCCCACTGCCAAAGCGGGCGCGATTTTTTTTCTATGACTCGATCCATTGCCATGCGCGAAGTATATATCCTTTATGCTGCTATTTTTACCGCGGCCTTAGCCGCATGATTCAGGCGAACACTGCAGGTTCAGAATTTACAGATTCGCTGCTCTTTGCAATTGTTGCTATGCCGTGATTACTGGCTCCATGAGCCTACCGGGGTGCCTATTTACCAATACATTACTGTAACAGACGCCCTGAAGCGCGAAAGCGTTACAGGAAATTTTTTACAAATAATTTCAGAGAGTTGGAAGCATCAATCCGGCGCAGCTGAATGCTCGGTAACTGAGGCGGGGCGACAGGGCGTTTCCTCTTATTCCTTACTCTGTATCTGAAAACAGAAATGGATATTGCCCCGCCGCTGGAAGTCTTCGGGAATGCTCGCGGCGCTGATATCGACCAGTCTGAATTGGGTTTTTAGCTGGTCATCCAATTTGAAGGAACGCAGATTGGTAGAAAACCAGAGTGTTCCGCCTTCTGACAATAGTTTCATACTGCGCTCAATAAGCTGGACATGATCTCGCTGAATGTCGAGCACATCATCCATTTTTTTTGAGTTCGAAAATGTGGGCGGGTCCAGAAAAATCAGGTCGAATGTTTGTTCGTGGTTGCGCTTCAGCCACTCAAGGCAATCCTCACGCAGCAGCCGATGCACACTATCATCAATCTGGTTCAGGTTCAGATTGCGCCTGGCCCAGCTCAGATAGGTATTGGACAGATCGATACTGAGTGACGAAGTTGCACCACCAGTCGCAGCATGAATTGTCGCTGCAGCGGTATAACAGAATAAGTTGAGGAAGGATTTCCCGCGTGCCTGCTGTCTGATTAATTCACGAATGGGCCGGTGGTCAAGAAACAGGCCTGTATCGACATAGTCAGTAAAATTGACCCAGAGCTTGCACGGACTCTCGGTTACGACATGAAAGCGCCTCTCTTCACCCAGCTTCTCGTATTGACTGTCACCGCGCTGACGTGAGCGCGACTTGTATGAGAGTCGCGTCTCGTCAAATTCAAGCACGGTTTCAGTCAGCGTTCTCATTTCACGAGTGCGCCGTCTGACTACTTCAGGATCGATCTTCTTTGGCGCCTCGTATTCCTGAATGCAGACCCATTTTTCACCTGGACTGGCAGCGTCGCCGTAGATGTCTATAGCAGCTGAGTAATCGGGCAGGTCGGCATCATAGATTCGGTAACAATCAATACCTTCTCGTTCTGCCCAGCGGCGCCGCTGCTTCAGGTTCTTCTGCAAGCGGTTTTTAAAGTCCTCTGACTGGGGTGACAACTCTTCTGGTGCAAGCCGTTTTGGTAGCCTGGAGTCGTCAAAATAGTTGGCTGTCTCAATATCAAAGTGCAGCAGCTTGCAGGTGATGGCTCCGTTGAAAAGCGTATGTTGTTTATGGGAGCGAATGCCGATTGCCTTGCCGAGTTTGGCATCTTCTGTAAATACTGCCGCCTTCCAACCCCGGAAGTGAGAACGCAAGACCTCGCCTAATGCAGCATAGAGACGAGGCAGTTCATCAGTTTGCAACAGTCGTTTGCCATAGGGTGGGTTGGTGATCACCAGCCCGAAATCCGGGAAATCGTGACGAAAATCAAACAGGTTCTGGTAAGCGAACTCGATGCCGGGAATTTCCAGGCGCTGCGCATTCTCCCGCGCCCGATCCAACACCCTGCGATCATAATCAAAGCCCAGCAGCGTCGGTATCTTGCTGGCTCCGGCGGCCTCACGTTCACGCGCCTCAGACAATAACTGCTGCCACAATGCATCATCGTGTTGCCGCCACTGAGTCAGGCCAAAATGGGTGCGCTGCAACCCGGGTGCCACGTCTCCCGCAATCAGTGCGGCTTCGAAAATGAGCGTACCTGACCCACACAGAGGATCGACCAGTGCGCCACCCTGCTCCGCAATCTCCGGCCAGCCCGCGCGCAATAACATAGCCGCCGCCAGATTTTCCTTCAGCGGCGCATTACCGGTACCCAATCGATAGCCCCGTTGATGCAAGCTTGTGCCGGACAGATCCACATACAGGCGAACCGTATCACGATGAATATAGGCATTGATTCGCAAATCCGGACGCTCGGTATCGACATCGGGTCGATGACCCACGGCTGTATTGAACTGATCGACAACTGCGTCCTTGATCCGCAGTGCGGCGAAGTGGCTATGGGTGATTTTGGAAGCGGACACATTGGCATCTACTGCCAGCGTAGCCGAAGACTCCATGTGCTCGGACCAGTCGATGGTCTGACAACCCGCATACAAGGCATCGGGATTGTCAGCGTCAAATTCAGCCAAAGGCAACAGCACACGATTGGCGAGGCGAGACCAGAGACAGGCTCGATAGGCAGTTTCAAGCGTCCCTTCAAATTCTACACCGGCGCGATTTTCACGAACCGATGTGGCACCCAGCCCGGTGAGTTCGGTAGCCAGCAGGTCGGCGACGCCTTTCGGCGCCGTCGCGAAGAATTGACGGTATTTCATGGGGAGTGGAGTCTAGCATGACGGCTTGGGGGACACTGATCACTAAAAAACTCAAGATTTCGAGAGACAGCGCAAACCTGCTGCTACGACACTCAAGTTTTCAAGCTTTCAATGCCCCTTTACTCGCCAGGTATTCAGTGCTCCCTACTTGAGACTACTGATAAAGTGCGGCGCGCATGGCACCGTGGGTTTGCACGGAATAGAAAATGTCATCATTCTGGATCATGCCGACGAAAACAATATCGTTAACCGGGTCGACCCAGAACCAGGAACCGGCAATACCCCACCACCAGTGCGTACCTTCCGGAGCACCGTTGAATGCTGCCGAATCCTCAACTACCGCAAAATCGAGTCCGAATACATTGCCCGGGTAAAGTTGACCAATACCATCGAAGCCCTCTGGCAGTTGGTTGCTGCGCATCAGGTCGATGGCTTCCTCAGACAAAATCCGCACGCCGTCCAGTTCACCCTTGTTCAGGTGCATCTGTGCGAACTTGAGATAGTCCGCTGCAGTCGAAGTCAGGCCACCACCGCCGGAGAAAAAGGCCGGGGGTTGCAGGAACTGACCATTGTCGGTACGGCGCAGGGCTCCATTGTTTGGTACATACTGACGCGCGAACCGATCCGCCTTGTCTGCGGGTACATAGAAACCAGTATCGACCATGCCGAGTGGTTCGAACATGCGTTCCTGCAAAAACTCATCGAATGGTTGGCCTGAAAGCACCTCCACCAGATAGCCCTGCACATCGACAGAGATACTGTAAACCCACTGAGTACCAGGCTGGTAGCCAAGTGGAATATCTCCCAGCTTTGGAATCTGTTCTGCCAGTGTTGTGTTGCGCGACAGAATACCTGCTGCGAGATAGGCATCAGCAACCGGGCCATTGGACAAAGGTGGCACATACATCAATCCACCGGTATGGCTCATCAATTCACGAATCGTCATCGGGTGATTAGCAGGCTCAGTGGTCATATTGCCATCAGCATCGGCGCCGATAGCAACTTGCAAATTTGCCAACTCAGGAATGTATTTTTCAACCGGATCACTGAGCTGAAACTTGCCTTCGTCGTACAACATCATCAGTGCTGTGCCGGCAATGGGCTTGGTCATGGAAAAGATGCGGAAAATCGAGTCCGTGCTCATAGGTACTTCATCTTCCACGTTCTGATAGCCATAAGCCTCATGCATCTGGACTTCTCCATCCTGAGCTATCAGGATAACGGCGCCTGACAGGCGCTTGGCGTCTATGCGTGACTGGATGTCGGCGGCAATGGCATCAAGCCTGCTCTGTTCGATATCCGCAGATGCCACCGTGCTGAAAACGAGTAACAGGGCTGTTACCAGGCCTGTGAATCTAGCTGAATTCTTTAACATTTAATTCCCCTTTTTCTGAATAGCCCGATACTGCGGGCAACGCGTATCCTATCTTCTTTCTACTATCGCTGCATCCACGAGCGTTGTGAAATCTTCACGAAAGCCTCCACCGGATGAAGGCGACACTTGTCCCATAATTACAATGATTGTGTTCTGAACCGGGTCGATAAAATATCGTGTACCCGCAGAGCCATCCCACCAGATAGTGCCTTCACTCACCGGCCAGCTATAGGCATCTTTATTCAGCACCAGGTTGAAGCCGCCCAGAGTCCAGCCAGAACCGGCCCAATAACCACGTTCACCGATCGGCATAGCCACTTCAGGAACCGCATTCTGGTACATGAGGTCAGCCACTTCAGTGCTGAGAATTTGCTGTCCGCCAAATTCACCCCGATTCAAAACCATCTGGGAGAAGTGCATGAAATCCATGACAGAAGATAACAGACCCACTCCGCCCTCAATTAGACGCGGTTGCATAGTGAAGGGAATGGATTCGATCTGATACGGCAACAAGCGACCATCAGTGGGGCGATACACCACAGCGAGGCGCTCGGTGTCATCTCCGGTTGCGGCAAACATGGTGCTGCTCATACCGAGTGGATCGAGTATGTTTGCCTGCAAATATTCTTCAAAGGGTTGTCCCGACCATACCTCTACCAGCTTGCCCAATATGGTGGCGTGAATGCCATAGAGAAACCGCGTACCCGGATCCTGGAACAAAGGCACGCTGGCGGCGTTATCAACCATCTCGTCCAGGGTAATATTGCGGTCTCTGACATTGTAGGCGCGGTAAAGACCCGAGCTGCGACTACCAAGACCGGAAGTGTGAGTTAACAAATGTGCAACGGTAATGTCACCTTGTCGCTCGCGTGAAGCATCTGCATCGGTGCTGCCTGGGTCTATCAATACGCGCTGATTCTCGAACTGGGGCAGATACATCTTGATCGGATCATCAAACTCAAAATGCCCTTCATCATAGAGCTTGAATACGGCAGCACTCGTTATCTGTCTGGTCATCGAGTAAATGCGAAACAGTGCTGTATCAATCATGGGTAGCGCATTCTCAATATCGCGCATTCCCAATGACTGGAAGTAGACAACCTTGCCATCGCGTGCCACGGCCGCCACGACGCCGGCGATATCTCCGTCATCGATATGTTGTTGCAAGCTCGCAGTAGCACGATCCAGACCTTCCGCCGACATGCCCACACTGGCAGGTGCCGCGAATTCCATGCTTTGTGCCTGACTGAGACTGCTCATGGTTGTCATGTAGATCGCGCCAGTTATATATAAAAGTGATTTTAGTTTCATGCCAAATTCCTGTTTAGTTGGCCGCTTGCACTTCGGCGACCCAGCGGTCGACGCGCGCATGCATGAACGGCATGGGGACCGCGCCGGCGCCCAGCACCACATCGTGGAACTCACGGATATCGAATGCTGCCCCGAGTGCTTCTTCCGCACGGGCCCGCGCCTGCTGAAAATTCATCATGCCAATCTTGTAGGCCGTAGCCTGTCCCGGATTGGCAAAGTAGCGCTGAACTTCCGAGCGCACGGCACCCTCTGGAATTGGCGAGTTATCGAGGAAGTATTGCACTGCCTCATCCTCAGTCCATTGCATGGCGTGTATGCCCGTGTCGACAACCAGGCGAATGGCTCGCCATATTTCCCCGGCCAGCCGGCCGAAGTCAGAATAAGGATCTTCGAAGCCGCCCATTTCCTTGGCCAACCATTCGGCATACAGACCCCAGCCTTCGGTGTAGGCAGTGGTGCGGTACTGGGTGCGGAAACGCGGCACGTCTGTGAGTTCCTGTTGAATGGAAATCTGCATGTGATGACCAGGGTTGCCTTCATGATAGGCAATGTCTTCTATCTGGTATTTGGACAACGTGGACATGTCTGACATATGGGAATAGAAAACGCCTGGCCGGGAGCCATCTGGCGAACCCTGACGATAATGTTGTGCGGCACCAGGTTGTTCACGAAATGCTTCTACCCGGCGCACCACCAGTGGTGCTTTCGGTAATGTGCCAAAAAATTCCGGCAACCGCTCATTAATGCCATCGAGATAGGCATTGTTGATATCAAGATATTCCTGTCTGCCTTCTTCGGTGTTTGGATAAAAGAATTGCTCA
>Ga0255757_10004855_pt1 | contig 12024 bp, 14 predicted proteins | sample 071ome_27_FD_179957 | JGI IMG/M metagenome (GOLD analysis project Ga0255757, IMG submission 179957) | Coastal salt marsh microbial communities from the Groves Creek Marsh, Skidaway Island, Georgia - 071409AT metaG (version 2) | ecosystem: Environmental > Aquatic > Marine > Intertidal zone >...
AGAGCAACGATGTGGCAATGTATGAAGAGTATCTTCGCGCATTCCCAGCCGGCACGTTTGCGGGGCTTGCCCGCCTGAGAATAAAAAGTCTCGGAGGGACTGACGCGATCGCGCAGAGCCCAGCGATTCCCAACCTCGATTATGGAAACTACTATGCCTTGGTCATTGGCAATAACAGCTACAAGGATTTCCCCAGTCTGCGCGCTGCAATCAATGATGCCAACGAAATTTCCAATACGCTGCGTAAGGGTTATGGTTTCGACGTTGAGTTATTGGAAAACGCCGGCCGCGCGGATATTCTTCGCTCCCTTAAAGGCCTTCGAGAAAAAGTGGGGCCTAGAGATAACGTGCTTATCTACTACGCCGGACACGGTTGGCTGGACACGGTAGCGGATGAGGGTTACTGGCTCCCGGTGGATGCGGAGCGCGATGATGACAGCAATTGGCTTGCGACAGATCGGGTGGTGAGCCAAATCAAAGCAATGAAGGCGAAACATGTGATGGTGGTCGCCGACTCTTGTTTTTCAGGCACGATCACGCGGGGGATCAGCATTGAGCAAAAGGATCCCGAATGGTTCTCACAGATTGTAAACAAGAAAGCCCGAACCGCATTGACCTCTGGCGGGTTGGAGCCCGTGCTCGACTCGGGATCAAATGGCCATTCAGCATTCGCGCACGCCTTCATCACGCTTCTTGAAGAAAACCAGGGTGTGATTGATGGCTCCCAACTCTTCGGCAAACTTCGGCCGAAAGTGATGGTGAACACTACGCAAACACCCCAATACGGAAAAATTCACATGGCGGGTGATGACGGTGGCGATTTCTTGTTCGTTCGTCGTCAGTGATGCGCACGATGCCCACGAATAGATGAGTTGTTCGCTTAGGCCATGATCCGAAGCGCAAGGTAAGGGGCGATGTTGAAGACCAGAATCGCAATCTTGTACTGCGCTAAATACTGAAAGTAAGCTCTGCCGACATCTGCTTGATCAAGACCAAACAGCTTAGCGTGTATCTTTGAGATTCGCTCGCGAAACGCTAACACCATAACGGTGCTGAATAATAAAACTGCTATGTTGATCAGCGCGGTCCATCCCAGAAAGATCGTAAGCAATTCAAGGGTCATAGTATTCTCCAGCATGGGTTAAAATCGACAAGCTCTGCGGTCTTACTCTAAACGTTTTCACAGATCCAGATGTCTTTGTTTTTGGAGGCATCCCAGCCGCCATAAAAGGCGTTGTTTTCGCCGTTCGGACAGGTCTTACTCAGCCACTGATCTATTGTGAGACCCTCTTCACAGGCCGCGCATTCGAGGACCAGGCCACGACAGCAGGCCCGATCAGATCCCGCTGTGGTGGTTGCCCCTGAGCAGCCGGTTAAGGTGGAGGCGCTGATAGGCAGGCAGATTACAAAAATCAAAGATCCAGTGTTTGCCAGTCTATTCAGAAAAGAAAATCGGGTCATGATGCATGTCCAGAAAGTATTTTTAGGCTCAATGCGTAGTCTCAAGCTCGCGGGCACTTGAGGCATAATCATTTGGCGCCGATGCGTAATCTTTTCATTAATTGAACTAAAGCCTAGCCATGCGAATTGTATTGACCTTGTTATTAGCGAGCTTCCTCGGGGGTGCTCAACCCTTATTGATCAAACGGCCGTAGCGATTCCCGGCTGTGCATCCGGCGATATAGAGATAACGAACTTTGTCCCTGGGCTCACCAGCGACACCATTAGCGTAATGTGTCGCGGTAAAAGCTATACCTGCTCATACCGCACCGGCCGGGTTTATGACTGTACCGCGCCAGAGGATCAGCAGAGTACTGGAGTAGAGAGCTAGGGGTTTACATCCTGGCGCACAGGCGAAGGGCGTCGAGCATTGCGCAGTGGATGTCTCGGCTGCCCGAGACGTCGCCTACCCGATAAAGATGGAGGCCTTCGCCGCAGTGAGGCTGGGCGCGCCCCTGGGCCAAAAGGTCTAGATCAATCACTCCACCGTTTGCCGACTGACCTTTTAAGTCATAGAAAAGCTCGTCATTGGGAAGGGTGCCGGCCTCGACAATCAGGTGGTCGACGACATACTCTCGCGTCGTAGCGGTGTGCATATTGCGCACCGTCACGCGAGTGCCGTCATCCTCATTGTCTGCCGCCAAAAGCTCCTGATCCACGCAGACAGTAACTCCCCGCTCATAAAAGCGTTTCATGAACGGAGACATTTCAAGACGCATTGCCTCGGCGCCGATATGGGCATCCTGCGTGTTGAGGGTGACTTCAAGGCCCTGTTCGGAGAGGGCGTCGGTTACCGCGAGGGCCACATTGCGCCCGGTAAGGTCGTGAACAAATACCCGGCCACTCAATGTAGCCATGCCGGAGAGAACGTCCCATGAGGTGACGACTTGTGCGTCTCCGCCAACCCATTCGGTATTGGGTGTGCCGCCGGTTGCCACAATCACCACATCGGGTTTCTCTGCAAGAACATCCGACGATTCGGCATACTGATTAAAGCGGATATCGACTCCAAGCACCCGACACTCGTTCTCAAGCCAGCGGATAATGCCGCCGAGATCTTTTCTCCACGCGATTTTTTCAGCGAGGAGAACCTGCCCGCCGAGCCTGTCAGCCGCTTCGAGCAGCACCACCTGATGACCTCGGGAGGCGCAGACTCGGGCTGATTCAAGTCCCGCGGGACCCCCGCCGATGATGACGATCTTTTTCGCAGGCCCATCTGAGGCCGTAATCTTGTGCGGAAGATCGCTTTCGCGGGCCGTTGCCGGATTCTGCACGCAGTAGCCGTAGTTCGAGCAGTATGTCGCGCCGACGCAGGTGCGAATTCGATCTTCCTCGCCTCGGGTTAATTTATCCACAATATAGGGGTCAGCGATATGGCCGCGCGTCATACCGACCATGTCAACAATATTCTCTGCAATGGCGTGCCGGGCTGTGGCAAGGTCGTTGATTCGAGTGGCATGAAGAATGGGCAAGTTCACCTCGCTCCGAAAATGAGCCACTTGCCCAAGAAACGGGGCTAGCGGGGCGGCCATACCGGGCATATAGCTGGTGAGACGAGGGAGGGTATCGATCTTCCCGGAAACAAGATTGAGGAAGTCGAGAACGCCGTCGTCCTGAAGTTTTTTCGCAATCTGAATGTTGTCGCTGATCGATAAGCCCGAGGTGTCATGATCGTGCTCGGTCATCGTCATTCGAATCCCAAGCAGGAAATCTTCGCCTACGGCCTCCCGCATCGCTTCGTACACCATTCGCCCGAACCGCATGCGATTGTCGAGACTGCCGCCATATTTATCTTTGCGCTGATTGGTTGCCGGTGACCAGAACTGATCAATCAGGTGTCCTGAGGCAATAACCTCTAGCCCATCCAGGCCGCCTTCCTGGCAGCGCCGAGCCGCGGCCGCGAAGTCTCTGACGATGCGAAAGATGTCTTCCTCATCCATTGCGCGCGGGAAACCGCGATGCAGAATTTCCCGGGTCCCGGAAGGCGCAACGATAGGCACCCATAAGCCGGCGTTTGCGTTCGTGCGCCTGCCGAGGTGCGTGATCTGGGTCATCAGAAGAGCGCCTTGTTGATGAAAAAAGGCGGAGAGTTCTTCAAAAAATGGAACGATGTGATCGTCGATTATCAACTGATCAAAAACAGGCGCTGTATCGACCGATACGGTTCCAGAGCCTCCAACGAAGGAAAGCCCAATACCGCCCTTCGCTTTTTCCATCTGGTACCGAAGCGTCGTCTCTGTTGCCCTACCGTGAACGGCGTGACTTAGGGCATGACCACTGCTGAAGATTCGGTTTTTGACCACCCGAGTGCCAAGACTGAAGGGTTGAAGTAAAGGATCATTGGAGTTCTGAACTGACGCCACGCGTGGACTCCTGCGAGAAGTTATCGGCTTTCTTGCTGATGTGCACGCACGAAATCAGCAAGACTGTGAAACGTGACAGCAACGGTCGGCATGTCGCCTGGGTTCATGGTTGCACCAAATCCCTCGTCGTCATGTCTTCGATATATCCAGCAGTTGGCGAGACCGTGCCTAATTGCCGGCCCATGATCGTGAAACATGCTCTCGGCCACGTGAAGAATCTCATGTTTTTCAATACCGCGTTTTGCAAGCGTCTCAATCAGATAGTCAAAGTTTCGATCGTTTGGCTTATAGCTTCCAATATCCTCAGCGGTAAAAACACCGTCAAAGCGGACGCCCAGCTGTGCGTTTGATCCTGAAAAGCTCGCGTTATCGGTATTCGTCAGTACGGCCAGTTGAAAATGATTCTTCAAGTAGGCAAGCGACGAGGCGCTGTCTTCAAAGGCCGGCCACTGTCCAACGGATTCTCCGTACCGAACGCAATCGGACCAATCCGCAGGAACTTTCCAATATTCGGCGAGGCGGCGATACACCACCGCCAGGAGCTCAGCGTATTTCTTTGAGGGTGTCCATCGCTGTGTGGTTGATTCGAAATACGCGTGGGCCTCGAGTATTTCGTTTCGGCTGAGTGCTGGCGTGATTTGGGATGTCAGGGGCTTTAACGCGTTCACCATACCGGTTTCCCAGTCAATCAAGGTGCCATAAACATCAAAGGTCAGAATCTTGTAATCGGAGAGCTTCATAGTGTGGGTATGGGCTCTGGCTTAGAGCCATTTAAAGGTGCGGCTCTATTCTAGTAACAATAAAGTCTTTGGGGTTATTTTTCTGATCACAAACTAGCGGTTATGATGATTCTTTATTTTCTAGTTTGTGCTCCCTTATGAGATCGAACCGGATCAAAAACGGTGAAGCTTTTCGATGCCAGCCGAGCGTGGGTCGGCTTTGTGTTTTCCTTATGGCGGGTATTGCGGTAGCAGGATGTAGCTCGACGAAATACGCAGGTCCTGGCACGGTACAGGATTTTGCAACCGCAAGAACCGAGTGCTACAGCACGTTGAAATCGACCGCAGATAATGAACCCACGGTGAACTGTGGAGCCTGGACCGCTTGTCTGATATCAAAGGGGTATGTTCTGGATAAGAATGGCGAGTTCGATGTGGATGAATTGGGGATGAAGATCTCCTGCACTGAATAAGGCGTTACGCAAGGGTCTTCATAAATCCATCGACTGCAAATCAAAGGGAGAGACGGGTATGGGTAAATTCAGTAACGTGGTGCGCTTTAAGGTAAAAGAAGGCGCCGTTGAGAATTTTGAGCAGCATTTTCAGGGGCGCGAGGCTTTGCCGGGTATGCTGGGTCAGATATTGATCAAGACCGGCGACCGAACATTTTGCGCCGTTGGGACCTGGGAGTCCGAAAGTGCGATTGCAGCAGCGAGACCTCAAATGATTGAGTTTCTCGATTCCATGCGAGACCTTCTGGAGGAGTTGTCGCCAGAGCTTGGTGTCACAGATCCTGTTTCAGGGCCGATTGTCGCCGAGATGTAGTGCGAGGGCGCTCTACCATCGGTGGGTGGGAGCGCACAGATCTACCAGAGCGCCTTCTGCAATGTCAGGCTGATCAATGCGCGCTTCCCGAACACACCGCTGATAGGGTGAAAGCGCATAGTAAACGCCTGCCAGAATACCAAGCACGATCGAAACCAACACGAGTTTCTTCAATTGTCGCTGGGAAATTTTGCGACTGGCCATCGTAGCGTGTGCCCTCATACACTCGTCAGCAGTATGCTTGGAACGAGCGCCTTTGGTATGTGGCTCATCCTCTGAGCCTCTCACCGGCTAATCTTACCCGATGCACGAAAACGATCGTCCTCTGGCGCTGATCATGAGCGTATGCGAGTCTATGATGGCTCGAGGTGTTGATATTGAGGACATTCGGTTTTTGTTAACCCCTACAGAGTTCGATGCCTGGACAAAAGAGGCCAACCTGCGATGGCGCCTGACGAAACCTCTGGATTCCATACATGGCCCGAGGCGCAAGCGACGAAACCGCAAAGACGGCAAACCGCGACCCGGTTAAGTCGCACGAAGCGCTGAGTCTATCGTGTGATCATTGTCTCTCGGCCAGAACGCGTATGGGCGGTATGCCGTGATGTCCGGCGGGGGTTTCGGAGTTTTATTGCTCTGGTTAGTTTGGCGGGCTTTTATCTCTGGCCAACACCGCCGGTAACCGCAGGGGATCGGGTTCTGGATCAAGTCAGCGATGCGTCGGTCCAGCAATATGGGGCGAAGCTCCTCGCGCGCATTCCACATAATCCCTCGCACTTCACCCAGGGTCTTGCGTTTGGTCAAGGCGCGCTTTGGGAGAGTACCGGACATTACGGAAAATCCCAACTGATTCAGTACCCGTGGGCGAGCGGGAGTACAAAGATTCAACCGACTGCGCAACTTCAACTGCGCTCTGATGAATTCGGAGAAGGGCTCACGATTCTTGGCGATACCGTCTACCAATTGACCTGGAAAGAAGGAAAGGTTCATCGGTATCAGATTGCAGACGCGACGATAACGCGGTTGCCCAGTTGGCCGAATGATAAGCAGGGGTGGGGTCTCACTACCGACGGCACCTATCTCATCGCATCGGATGGGTCCGATGTCCTGTATTTTCACTCTCCGGTAGATTTTTCTATGGTTAAGAGCATTCCCGTGCGGCTTGCGGGGGCATCAATCAATCGCTTGAATGAGCTTGAATGGATCAACGGCCGTATTTGGGCGAATGTATGGGGTAGCGACAAGCTGGTAATTATTGACCCGGATACCGGCAGGGTAACGGGGGTCGTCGATTGCCGTCAGCTCGTCGATGACGCGAAACGTTCCCACGACGGGGCGGGTGTTTTAAACGGCATTGCGTGGGACGTCAGAAGCGAAGCACTGCTGCTCACGGGTAAACACTGGCCGTGGATATATCGCGTGTCATTGGTTGAAAACAAAAATAAGCCGTAGTGTCCTGAGCTACAACTTAGTGTCTTGCGCTAAAAGGTTGTTGCCTCGATCTGAAGATAGACGTGCGATAGATCGCGCCGGAGTTTCTCCTCAAGGCCGGGGTAGCGAGATTTGAAAGGCTCTAACGCCTCAGATACCGTTGGGAGCATTTCAAAATCACTTAAGCCTTTTTCGATCCCCTCCTCAACCGATTGCCATAGCGCGTTGAGTAAGCTCAGAAGCTGGGTGATACCTTCTTTATCCGTTACCGATCCATGACCGGGAACCACCGCGATCGGATCAAGAGCCTCAAGCCGCGGCAGAATCTCAAGCCACCGGGCAAGATCACCCGCGTTGGTCGAGGGCATCCGATCGGAGTAGATCACATCACCCGAGAGCAGTACGCGTTCCTCAGGCAACCAGGCCATCAGGTCACCCGGCGAATGGCCGCCGCCGGAAAGTATCAGCTCGACGTTAAGGTTGCTGATGCTCAGGATGTCATCTTTATTAATAATTTTATTCGGCGTTTTAATTTCTGACCGTTGGGTAATTCCTCCGGTCATATCGTTGAACAGGGCAACCCAGCGGGCACCATCATTCGCAATCAGCTCGGCGACGGGTGCGCTAGCGATGATCGTCTCTACCGTGTCGGAGAATGCGGCATTTCCTAGCCAATGATCGCCATGGGCGTGTGAATTCACAATCCACCGAACAGGCTTATCGGTAATTGAGCGAATTGCGTTCTTTGCGGCAAGGCCAATGGCTTCGGAACTTCCGCTATCAAAGAGCAAGACTCCGTCTTTCGCCACGACAAACGCCATATTGGAGTTCCAGCCTCCGTTTTCTGGGTTCGGCAACTCTCGAGAGGGAGTGATAAGCGCAAAAACGCGCTCTGAAACCTTCTCGACGCGCATGGGATAGTCAAACGCCAAGACGCATGCAAGGCCCGGGCCAGCCAGCAGGCCCACACTTATAGCCAACTTACCGATCAGCTTTGGTATCTTGATTTGTTTAAGCATGCGTTTCATGTCTTTATTGCTTCCATTGTCCAAATGCGCTTTTCTCTCCGTAAAAACTGATCGAGAATCAAGTCGCACGTCAGCGGGTGGTGATAGCGCGCAGTTGTTTCAGTCGACCGCTCCAATCCTGGGTAAATTCGTCCATGGGCGGCCGGGTGCCGTCGAGATCATCAAAACCATACTCATGCGCCAAGGCAACCACGGGAATGATTTCCCCTGATCGGGCCTTTACCTTTGGATCCGCCGCAAGATGGGCGATCGCGCGCCCGGTGAACTCGGGCGAATCAGATTCGCCCAGGTCTGTCTCGGATACCTCTATACCGAGGTCCGAATTGTCGTTGGCCATCAGCATCCATTCGGTACGAACCCAGCGTGGCCAGATAGACAGACAGCTGACGCCGGTATCCTTCAGATCAAATGCGGTAGCCTCGGTTAATCGGTCCACTGCGGCCATAGCCATCCTAAAAAGCGGGTGGTAGTAGTTAATCTTGGAGGCGCCGGCCGAAATATTTACGATTAACCCCACTTTCTGGGGAACCATGATCTTAGCCACTTCATGAATTGCAAGGTATTTGCCGCGCACGCCCACCTCCATCATCGCGTTCCAATGCGAATCGTGATGATCAAGGATAGAGCCTGAGTAACGGCCGGGAAAACCCATTGCGCAATTTACCAAGAGGTCAACTTTTCCGTGATCTCGACTGACGCAGTCGATCAACTGCTTAATGCTGTAATGATCAAGTAGGTCAACCGGGTGCGCCGATGCCTTACCGCCTGCCGAACGAATCGCAAAAACCTGTTTGTTAAGCGACCCGGGGATTTTTGGCCCGTTCGGACCGAATCGGGGACCGTCCGCCTCATCGAGTGTGCGAGCGGCGAGAATCACATGAGCGTCCTGGGCCGCCAGTTCTCGGGCGATTCCTGCGCCGATACCGCGACTGGCGCCGATGATGAGAGCGATCTTTTCGCTAAGCATTGAAATTACTGGCAGGGGTGAGCGTCTGGGCGAGTTTCGTCACAGAGCATGACCTGCTTAAGTTGGTCAGTTGCTTCATCTGCCAGCGGTTGCTCCATTTGGCTTGAATACACGGCAAAAGCAAATTGCGCGGTGTAAAAGCCGTGCGCTCCGGATATGCCCTTGAAGTAGGTGAACTCAGGTTTGCCGGTCATGGGATTGTCCGGGCAGTACAGATACCAAACCGCGGTGGCGTATCCATTTTCGGTACCAGAATAAAGCACCCGCCCGCCGAAAGCCGGGCAGGCGGATTCCCACTGTTTTGCAATTTCCTCAAAGAAGATCAGCGGATCCAGATAGGAAAGACCTGCAGAGTCCGTTAGGGTGAACATCTTGGACCAGTTCTCAAGGCTCTCGCCCGGGGGAATCCACTCCTGAATGCGATAGTCGCCTCGCGTTTCCTGAAATTTCAGCTCGAGATTTATAGGCGCGCTGTACTGAATAACCTCGGTGTCGTCCGCGAGGACGGCGTAGCTGTAGTTGAAAAAAATAAATCCCAGAGCGGTGGCCAGGTGGCGACTAATGGACAAGGAGCGTAGGGTGCGTGCCATCGGGGAAGAGAAGAGGGTCTTTTCTGGATTTGTTACATTCTCCCTTAATCATACAGGGTAGGGGCCTAGTCGGTTTCGCAAGAGATCTGCATATTTTGGTCGTTAAGTCTTATGAAACTGAACCGAGTGATCATTGCGGTTTTAGCGATTGTGACGTGGGGCGTGTTTATGGGGTACATCACGCAAGATGATGTGCTAGACAAGCAGATAGCGAAACAGCGAGTAAAGGAAGCCGAACGCCAAAAGCAGAAATTCGTCGGTTTGACGGCGCCGCGCTATGACTGAGAAATTGGCAACGATATCTCAATCAAAGAGAAGGGCTGATTGAAAGCAACGGCTCGTCATGTTGCTGTGATAGGAATCATCCTGGCCATCGTTGGGCTAGGACTGGCTTGGTTCGTAGATCATCAATTGGGAGAGGCCATAAGCTTACTGGTCGAGGCTCTTCTGGGTTAAGCACCGATTCGCTACAGACCGACTCTGTGCCTGCAGTGGACTGCTTGAGTGCTAGTATCTACGAGTTATCCCCAATGGCGAGACGCAAGTACAGACCTCAAACCTAAGGAGTTAAGTCGTGTTATCGCATGAATGTGTCCGGCGTGTCGCGATAGGCAGCATCACAGCCTTTCTTCTGACGCTGAGCAGTATGAGCTTCGGAAATTCTTGCGGGGTGCTGAAATCAGCTGCTGAGCACTACACCAACCGAACCGATCCAGCGACGCGCGATGATATCCAGAAAGGTAAAGAGATCCGCTGGATTATGGGTTACTTGCATCATGCAAAAAGTATGTACTATGAGCTCGTACCGCTCATCGAGGAGATTAACTTCGATTTGCCGGATCTACCGGAGCCCAAAAGCCTATCGGTAATGAAGATGAACGATAGCGTCGAGACATTTTTTAATAGCCAGCCAAACATTTATACCCATCCTAATAACGGATGGGATCGCGATGCGTTTTTCTGCCTGAACGACGCGCTTATCGCAACATATGGCCTTCGCAAAAAGGGAAATCAATGAGCGAGACTAGCGCGCAGCAGTTGATCATGGGTGACAACGGGGTTGATCAGCGCTTAAAGGATCACGCCGAGGGGTTGATTGGCGCCACCTTCACCGATATGTCTCTTCAAGAAATCGAGACGCTGGTGCAAGAGATGCAAAAAGACCCGCAGGCTTTCAACGGCGTCATTGACTGGTTTTATGTATTGAGTGATTACCTGAACTTTCGCCGTTCAGTAGAGGAGAGCGAAGGGACGGCCACGTCTTAGGGGGTGGCCGTCGGGTGCGTCGAGATCTCTCAGTTACAGTATTTCTGATCCTGAGGCCATTGGAACCAGGGCTCTCGATTAGAGGGTGAGAGACCGTGCCCAAGTTGGTCCTGGCAATGGGATACCACTCGGATCATGAAAGGCGCCGAAATTCCACTATCGTCCGGGTTCACAATCGGCGCCGGTGAGCGAACCAGAGGCCATTTGCTCCCTGCTTCACGGAGGGTCTTCACCGCGTCGGTAGATGCTCGATGAAACGGGAAACTACCCCCAATCACTGGATAGTCCAAGGCAACGACAAAAATAGCTGCACCTTTCGCATCCGTCTTGAATCCGTTTACTGGTATTGCGGAGCCTTCCAAGGGGGGGGATTGCAGAAGGGCTTGGTCCAGATAGTTTGAAGAGAGTAGCGGTGTCGCCCCTCCTCCGGTCATTGGGCTGGGCCCAATAGATGTTTGACCACCCCACTCGTTGCCAGCAGAGGATCCTGCCAAACGAAGCCAAACCGTGTAAAGCGTGTCCGGCGCCGCCTGAGAGACATCGATTCGAACCGTGCTCGAATTAGCATTCTGGTCGATGCGGAGAGTGGCTTGTGCAGCGGACCAGCCTTTCGTCTTTTTTGAGCCCGCACAGTCCTGAAGGACCGTATGCCCCGAGCCGCTTTTTTCCGCCGCGGGGATTCTCTGCATGCTAGCACTGACAAGCGTGTCAGACAGCGCTACAGAAGTTTGGGTGGCTAAAACAATACAGGTTGTAAATGCGGCTGTTAGGCGCGAAATACGTTTCATGAAGCGGCTTCTCCCTTTAGAAAGCGTCCCGTTTAGTGTACACCCAATCAAAACTTTATTCCCCAAGCAAGTGAAACCAGTGTTTATCATCTTCGCAAGAGAGCGCGGCTGATCAATAGGCGCGAAATAGCCGGCGTCAGGGATCACTTTCAACGTCGGATTAGGCAACAAAGCTGACATATCTTCATGTTGCGAGGCGGGGCTCCACTCTCTGTCCTTTCCCACGATTAACAGCACAAGAGATGCGATGGCATCCGAGCATTGTGTGGCGTCGGGTCAAGATATCCGGGCAAAGAGATGTCGCTGATGTGGAGCTTCTCGCCCATATCCTGATTCTTCCCGTTACCATGACCAGTTGAAATTTAAATTAGCGGTCAAGGGAATGAAGGCGCAATCAGACGGCGCGGAGAGCTAGCGCTCGGAGGCAGATTACGAGGGCAATGTTTCCGCCCAATTCGTAATTGTTTTTGTGACAGCCGCTGGCTGTTCGAAAGGCGCAAAATGACCCGCATCCCTCATAATCTCTAACGTGGCATGTGGCAAAAGT
>Ga0255757_10004857_pt1 | contig 12023 bp, 11 predicted proteins | sample 071ome_27_FD_179957 | JGI IMG/M metagenome (GOLD analysis project Ga0255757, IMG submission 179957) | Coastal salt marsh microbial communities from the Groves Creek Marsh, Skidaway Island, Georgia - 071409AT metaG (version 2) | ecosystem: Environmental > Aquatic > Marine > Intertidal zone >...
CAAAAAACATAAGAACGTTATCGGACCTAAAAGATAAACAAATACGATTTATCAACCGCCAAAAAGGATCTGGCACGAGGATCCTTTTCGATGAACTTCTCAAGAAAAACTCGCTTAAGAGCGCGGACGTGAGTGGGTATCAAAGTGAGGAGTACACCCACGCTGCAGTGGCAGCCTATGTTGCATCCGGTATGGCTGACGCAGGCTTTGGCGTACAACCCGCAGCCAATCAGTTCAATCTCGAATTTATCCCACTTGCCAAAGAGAAATATCTCTTTGCAGTTTCCAAGCGGGCAACTCAAAAGCGTGAAGTTATCGAACTCTTAAGCCTACTGAAAGGTCCTGAATTTCAGAGTTACGTGGGAAGTTTAGCTGGATACTCTGCTCCCGATGCAGGACAGATCGTTTCGATTGAAGAAGGACTGATAGCTTAAAAAAATCCCCAGCGCCCCTTTCACAAGGCCACTGGGGATCTTCGAACAACTCAGCCTAGAACTTAGCCGAACAACTTCATTGCTTTCTCAACAGTTTGAAGAAGCCCCCAAACCAGAGGAATTCCTACGAATCCCCAAGCTAAAATAAGATGAAGCGTTGTAGTTTTTCCATCTTTACTCATCATCATTTCCTCCTAGGATGCCTGCTTCAAGTGATGTCGCTCATCAACGGCTTTGATTAAGGCGTTCGCGATTAAACCCACAACCAAAAGCCCCGCCATGATGTACATCGTCGTATTGTAGGCTTGTGCCTTGGGAATACCGCTATCAATTTGATATTGCCGGATGTAGTTCACCAGCACTGGACCAAGAATACCGGCCACCGACCAAGCCGTTAGCAACCTGCCATGTATCGCCCCAACGTACTGAGTACCGAACATATCTCTCAAGTACGCGGGTACCGTAGCAAATCCACCACCGTACATCGTCATAATCACAACAAAGCATAGGACGAATAGGCCGACGCTTCCAATCGATCCTGTCGATGGGACCAACGCGTATAAAACTAGACCAATGATGAAGAAGCAAAAATACGTATTTTTTCGGCCAATCACATCGGACAGCGAGGCCCAGAAAAACCGCCCCAGCATATTGGATAGGCTCAACACACCCACAAAACCAGCAGCAACTGCCGCGGTGACTTGAGCGGGGAACATCTCTTGGCTCATCGCTGAGGCTTGTCCAAGCACCCCAATACCTGCCGTAACGTTCATACAGAGCACAACCCAGATACACCAAAACTGAGGGGTTTTCCAAGCCACATCAACGTGGACGTGCGCAGTGGTTACCAATTTCTTCGGCTGCGCTGGAGCAGTCCATCCTTCTGGCTTCCAACCTTCAGCTGGGACTCTTACGATCATTGAGCCAACGAGCATGAAGATCGCGTATACCACACCAAGCCCCACAAATGCCTCAGCAACACCTATATGCGCATCAGTTGTGAATCGATCCAAAAGCCAAACAGATAAAGGCGAAGCTATGAACGCGCCACCGCCAAAACCCATAATGGCCATCCCAGTCGCCATACCCGGACGATCTGGAAACCATTTGATCAAAGTTGAGACAGGCGATATATATCCCAATCCAAGACCTATCCCGCCGAGTACCCCATAGCCAAGATAAACAAGCCAGATATTATGAAGATGGACTCCTAAAGCCGAGACCAAAAATCCGCCCGACCAAAACATCGCCGCGGCGAACATCGCTCTTCTCGGTCCACCTTCTTCCACCCAGCGCCCAAAAAGTGCCGCTGACAAACCTAAAAAGAATATTGCGATCGAGAAAATCCACCCTAATTCTGTTAGCTTCCAATCATCTGGAGCCGATTCAGTGATTCCGATCAGCTTGGTCATCGGCAAATTAAACACACTCAATGCATAGGCCTGACCAATACAAAGGTGAATACACAAGGCAGCTGGCGGCACCATCCACCTACTGAATCCTGGCCCCGCCACTGACCGCTCTCTATCTAAAAAACCGCTCATATCCTGATCTCCTCCCAATGTTATTTTTTCTCAGGTAAGCATCATTAAGTCACATAGACTTGCTGCATAATACCGCATTATGAGATTTTTAATACCCCTTACCACAATATGTAGGGATTTATGACAATTACCACGATAATCTTATGTGGCGGCAAGGGAAGCCGCATGGGGCATAAAAACAAGGGGCTCTTAGAGTTAGGGGGCAAACCACTCATCCAAAGAACGATTGAGCGGCTACCCGAAACTGTTACTGAGATACTGGTAAGTGCCAACGCGGACGTAGATAACTATCGCAGTTTGGGGTACACCGTTATCGTTGATGAGTTATCCGATTGCGGTCCACTTGCAGGAATTCTCGCTTGCTCGAAAAAAGCTAAAGGGGAAACTCTCTACGTCACCGCTTGTGACACCCCCTTTTTAACAGCAAGCACAGTGTCCAAACTGTGTCAGGTGATTGAGTCAGGCACATCAAATCTCGCGATGGCTAGTGACGGGTCAGGAATTCACCATCTGTGTTTTGCATCAAATAAGGAAATTGCGCCTAGCATTGAGGGCTATCTAAAGCAAGGCAACAGAAGCGTCAAAGACTGGCAAGCCCTACACCAGCCTACAATTCTGAGTATCACTAGCGAGAAAAGCCAAGAATTTCTGAACATTAATTCAGAGCACGAGTTGCGTTCAGCCCAGAAAATCCTTTAGACACTTAATCAGACTAATTTTTCTCGGAGCTATTTTGGTCGCTCAAGTCCCGTTTTTTTATCGTTTTAAAAAAAACTTCGCCAGACCTAATCATTCCAAGTTCAGATCTAGCCCGCTCCTCTACTTCATCTAACCCAGTCTTTAAATCACTAATCTGCGCACGAACTGCACTGTTCCTATCTTCTAAATTTTTATTCGTAACTAGCTGGTCATCAATTTTCGATTGAAGCTCCCACACTTCCCACCAACCCCCCTTTCCAAACCACAAGGGATACTGAATCAAAAGCAACAGGGCGAAGAATGTCCAGGTTAGTATTTTCATTTAAGAAGGTTGTAAAAGGCCTCTTTTCCAGCATAAACAGCGTTAGAACCAAGCTCCTGCTCAATCCTTAAAAGTTGATTATATTTCGCCAAACGATCAGACCGCGAAAGAGACCCAGTCTTTATTTGACCAGCATTCGATCCAACTGATAGATCTGCAATAAAACTATCCTCAGTTTCACCAGATCGGTGTGAGACAACTGCCGTGTATTTCGCTCGTTTTGCCATTTCAATTGCATGCAAGGTCTCGCTGAGGGACCCTATTTGATTAATCTTTACTAGGATAGAGTTAGCGACACCCTTATCAATGCCCTCTTTTAAGATCGCCGTATTGGTAACAAATAAATCATCACCGACGAGCTGTGTTCTAGATCCTAATTCCTGCGTTAGGATCTTCCAGCCATCCCAATCGCCTTCAGACATGCCATCCTCAATAGAAACTATCGGGTACTTTGAAACCAATGTAGCAAGGTAGCCAGTAAACTCAGACGCGTCCATTTTTAAATTTTCAGATACAAGGTGATAGGATCCGTCCTTGTGAAACTCAGAGCTCGCACAATCTAACGCAATTGCCACCTGCGACCCAACTTCGTAACCAGCTTTTTCGATTGCATCAACAACTAATTTAATCGCATCCTCATTCGATTCAAGATTAGGCGCAAACCCTCCTTCATCTCCAACCGTGGTTGGCATACCTTTTCCCTCGATGATCTTCTTTAGAGTCTGGAAAATCTCTGCACCACATCGCACCGCCTCCGAAAAAGTATCAAGCCCGTGCGGCACAATCATGAATTCTTGTATATCCAAACTGTTGTTCGCGTGTGCTCCACCATTCACCACATTCATCATTGGAACAGGAAGCTCCATTCTCCCGCTACCACCGAGGTAGCGGTAAAGAGGAATATTGAGATTTACGGATGCCGCCTTAGCTACCGCCAGAGAAGTCGCAAGAATCGCATTCGCACCAAGTTTTGCCTTGTTATCGGTCCCGTCCAACTCAATCATTATTTGGTCAACTACAGACTGTTCCGTCACATCCAGACCTATAATCGCCTCGCATATTTCCGTATTCACATTTTCGACTGCATTGAGGACGCCTTTACCCCCATATCGATTGGCATCCCCATCTCGTAACTCCACAGCCTCTCTGGACCCGGTCGATGCTCCGGAGGGTACGGCAGCTCTACCAATCACCCCAGAATCAAGGTGTACATCAACCTCGACTGTCGGGTTTCCCCTTGAATCTATAATTTCACGACCAATCACATCAACTATTGCACTCATTACTTAACACCAATATTTTGTTTTTTTAGAATAAGTCGCTCTCATCATACGGTCTAGCCTTGACGATTTTATCTAGGCCTATCAACATTTTAAGCAAGTCCTTCATTCGTTTGAGAGGCCAAGCATTTGGCCCATCTGACAAAGCCTGATCTGGCCGAGGGTGCGTCTCCATAAAAAGACCATCGATACCCGTTGCGACTGCTGCGCGCGCTAGAGCTGGAACAAATTCGCGTTGCCCACCACTCTTATCCCCCTGACCACCAGGAAGTTGCACAGAATGAGTTGCATCAAAAACTACTGGACACCCAGTAAGACGAAGCGTTACTAATGACCGCATATCTGATACGAGATTGTTGTATCCAAAACTCGCCCCTCTCTCACAAACGAGTATATTTTCTTCTCCACTCGCCTGCCTCGCTTTTTCCACGACGTTTTTCATGTCCTGCGGAGCAAGGAATTGACCCTTCTTAATATTGACAGGTCGGCCAGATCTCGCGACTGCTTTTATAAAATCAGTTTGTCGGCAGAGGAATGCTGGAGTCTGGAGCACATCAACAACCTCAGAAACTGGCTCAATCTCATCAATGCTGTGTACATCTGTGAGCACCGGGATATGAAGCTTTTCCCTAATTTCTGACAATATTTTTAAACCCTCTTCTAGACCCAACCCCCGGAATGAATTCTGAGAACTTCTATTGGCCTTGTCGTAAGAAGCCTTAAAGATATAGGGGATCCCAAGCTCCGCAGTTATCCCCTTCATCTCGGCGGCAACTTCGAGCGCTAATTCCGCAGACTCAATTACGCACGGTCCAGCTATCAAGAATAATGGCGCTTGATCACCAACCGGGAAACCACAAAGTTTCACCGATTAATCTCCACTTTTTTACTTCGATCACGGGCCGCCTCAATAAAGCCACTAAAAAGCGGGTGGCCAGCACGCGGTGTTGACGTAACTTCGGGATGGAACTGACACGCTATGAACCAAGGATGATCCTTTATCTCAACCACCTCACACAGATTTTCCACGGGGGACTTGCCGGAAATTGTTAAACCGCCCGACACCAACTGATCGACGTAATTATTGTTAACCTCATATCGATGACGATGTCTCTCTGAAATAAATTCAGAACCATAAATTTTTCTGATTTTCGTTCCGTCGAGAAGATCTGCACGCTGCGCTCCAAGCCGCATGGTACCCCCGAGATCAGATTCCGCACTTCGTGTTTCCTTCTCCCCAGAAGCATCCTGCCACTCAGTTATTAGGCCAATCACCGGATTTTTAGTCTTCGAATCAAACTCGGTGCTGTGCGCATCAGCTAAACCGAGAACATTCCTCGCAAACTCAATAACAGCCAATTGCATACCCAAACAAATACCAAGATAAGGTACGGAGTTTTCCCGAGCAAAGCGTATCGCTTCTATCTTTCCTTGAACACCTCTCTGGCCGAAACCACCAGGGACTAGTATCGCATCAACATTCTGTAACTTTTCGACACCATCTTTCTCAATAGACTCTGAATCAATATAGATAATATTTATTTTCGCGCTGCAATGGATTCCGGCATGAACGAGCGCCTCAGAAAGCGACTTATACGACTCCGTAAGATCTACGTATTTTCCAACTAGCGCTATCGTTACAGAATCTTTCGGGTTCTCTAAACTCGATACTATTCGGTCCCACGGCCCTAAGTCCGCCGGTGCAACCTGGAGATTTAACCTTTTCAAAATAATATCGTCGAGCTTCTGAGCATGAAGCACCGAAGGGATTTTGTAGATGCTATCAACATCCACCGCAGAAATAACAGCATCAACATTTACGTTTGTAAATAGTGCAATCTTTGCTCGCTCATGGTCAGGCACCACTCGGTCGGCTCGACACAAAAGCACATCTGGCTGAATACCGATCTCTCTTAATTCTTTAACCGAGTGCTGAGTAGGCTTTGTTTTAATTTCTCCAGCCGAAGGAATATACGGCACTAGAGTCAAGTGGATAAAACAGGCATTTTCACGACCAACCTCGATACTCATTTGCCTCGCAGCCTCGAGAAATGGCAATGACTCTATATCACCAACTGTTCCGCCAATTTCAACCAGCGCCACATCGTAGCCATCTGCACCGTCTTTGATGTGCTGCTTTATCTCGTCTGTGATGTGCGGTATGACCTGGACAGTCCCGCCCAAGTAATCGCCTCTTCGTTCTTTTCTTAAAACACTCTCGTATATTTGACCAGTCGTGAAATTATTGGTCTTTTTCATCCGGACGTTCACAAAACGCTCGTAGTGCCCTAGATCAAGGTCGGTCTCCGCCCCATCATCTGTAACAAAAACCTCTCCGTGTTGGAAAGGACTCATCGTTCCAGGGTCAACATTGATGTAGGGGTCGAGCTTGAGCAGAGTTAACCTAATACCTCTGGACTCGAGTATGGCAGCGAGAGAGGCAGACGCGATCCCTTTACCAAGGGACGAGACGACACCACCAGTTACGAAGATATATTTAGTCATCTACATTACTGCTTTCGAGATACTCGTGATGCCCGCGATTGTAACACCGACGAAGCTCTCTAAACTTTGTCCGCACAAAAATTTGAAAATTTATGCGGCCGCCTTATTCGCTAGATGTTTTCCAAGGTATAACCAAGTATCAACAACTGTATCGGGATTCAAGGATATGGCACCAATGCCTTCCTCAGCAAGCCACTCAGCGAGATCGGGATGATCCGATGGCCCTTGCCCACAAATACCGACGTACTTTCCCTTCCTGCGACATGCATCAATTGCGAGATGCAACATTTTTTTGACCGCTGGGTCCCGCTCATCGAATTGACCGGCTACGATGCCCGAATCTCTGTCTAAACCAAGCGTCAATTGAGTCATATCATTCGAACCAATAGAAAACCCATCAAAATATTCCAAAAATTCGTCCGCTAAAATCGCATTGGCGGGTATTTCACACATCATGATAATTCTCAAACCATTCTTACCACGCTCGAGCCCGTGCGAAGCCAGTATCTCTATAACCTGACGAGCCTCATCTACAGTCCTTACAAATGGGACCATAATTTCTATATTGGTTAACCCCATCTCATCTCGGACGTGCTTGAGCGCTCTGCATTCGAACTCGAAGCATTCCGAAAAGCTTTCGGATATATATCTGGAGGCCCCTCTAAAACCTAACATCGGATTCTCCTCCTCCGGCTCGTAGATTTTTCCACCGATAAGACTAGAGTACTCGTTAGATTTAAAATCTGACAATCGAACGATCACAGGTTTTGGGAAGAACGCAGCCCCCAAGGTACTGATTCCCTCCTTCAGTTTCTCGACATAAAAACTAATCGGATCTGCGTATCCGGCGATCTGGTTTGAAATCTGTTGACGGACCTCAGCAGACAGACTATCAAACTCAATAGCTGCTTTCGGATGGATTCCTATCATCCTGGCAATAATAAATTCGAGACGCGCCAGACCAATACCCGCATTCGGGAGCTTTTGAAAATCAAACGCTAACTCTGGATTTCCAACATTCATCCCAACCTTCACTGGGATATCAGGAAGCTTATCGAGCTGAATTTTCATTACATCTACATCAAGTATTCCTTTGTAAACAAAACCAGAGTCTCCCTCAGCACACGACACCGTCACGTGATCCCCTTCAGACAATACCTCAGTGGCAATTGCTGAACCTACGACCGCTGGAATACCAAGTTCCCTCGCGATAATGGCGGCATGACACGTTCGCCCTCCTCTGTTTGTAACGATTGCAGAAGCTTTTTTCATTACTGGCTCCCAGTCGGGATCGGTCATGTCCGTCACAAGAACATCGCCCTCGAGTACCCGATGCATCTCACTCGCATCCTTTACCAAACGCACTACCCCAGACCCAATTTTGCTGCCAATCGCTCTGCCCTCAACGAGGATATCACCGCGGTTCTTCAACTTGAAACGCTCTTGCACAGCAGAAGCATCCTCCTGGGCCATTACAGTTTCCGGACGAGCCTGAAGGATATAAATCTTTCCATCCACGCCATCTTTACCCCACTCGATATCCATTGGTCTTTTGTAATGCTTTTCGATTTTTATCGCGTGTTCGGCGAGCTCTATCACATCTGGATCTTCTATAGAAAATCGACGAGCATCGGTTTCCTCAACATCAATGGTTACGGTAGATTTCCCAGCAGCTCGATCTGCGCTAAAAATCATTTTTAGTGCCTTGCTACCAAGATTCTTTCTAAGTATTGCAGGTCGCTTATTCTCGACAGCCGGTTTGTATACATAAAACTCGTCAGGGTTTACTTGACCCTGAACAACCGTTTCGCCAAGTCCATAAGCCGAGGTAATGAACACGACCTTGTCGAATCCAGATTCCGTGTCGAGCGTAAACATTACTCCGCTTGACCCGCTATCAGATCGAACCATTCGTTGGATGCCAGCAGAAAGCGCTACATCAGCGTGTTCAAACCCCTTGTGTACGCGGTAGGAAATTGCTCTATCATTGTATAGGGATGCAAAAACGTGCTTTATTGCTTCCAAAATATTCTCAAAACCGGAAATATTCAAATAACTTTCTTGCTGCCCGGCAAACGAAGCATCGGGCAAATCCTCCGCAGTGGCGGAAGATCTTACTGCGAACGTGACCGACTCTCCCTCTCGATCCACAAGATCTTGATATGCCGCTCGAAAGGCCTCTACGAGGTCATCAGGAAAAGGGGAGGAAACTATCCATTGCCGAATCATCTTTCCAGTTTTTGCGAGGGCATCCAAGTCCTCTGTATCCAATGCAGACAACTCAGCGTTTATCTTTTCGGTCAAACCCGAAATAGTCAGGAAATGTTTAAACGCAGTTGCTGTTGTCGCGAAGCCACCAGGAACTCTTACCCCGACTTCAGAAAGTTGACTGATCATCTCACCGAGAGATGAGTTCTTTCCACCAACCTCATCTACGTCTGTCATACGTAATTTTTCAAAAGGGATGGCGTAAATACTAGATTTTTGATCTGTTATGCTCATGTTTTCCAGGGGTATTTGGATTGGACAAAATTGAGCTGATATTGTACCGCCAGAACTAAAATATTGCACCACAACAAGTAAGAATCCATGACAAAACGAACTGCATTTTTTATTTCAGACCGAACCGGTATTACTGCTGAAATGCTTGGACACGGACTGCTGACCCAATTTGAAGAAATAGACTTTACCGAAATTACACTACCGTTTATAGATTCTGAGGAAAAAGCCGGTGACGCGGTAACTCAAATAAATTCTGCTGGAGTAGAGGATGGAAACAGACCTTTAATCTTTAGCACACTTGTCGACTCTACTATCGCACACAAAATCAAGCAGGCTGACGCCCTTTATCTCGATTGCTTTCAAATATTTATTGCCCCGATGGAATTGGAACTAAAAATTCAATCTAATCACTCGATTGGAAAATCACATAGCACGAGGGGTTCTGGGTATTTAAATCGAATGGAGGCCGTCAATTTTGCACTCGCATCTGATGACGGCCAATCCACCAGAGATCTAGAGAAAGCTGAGGTCATTCTTGTTGGGGTCTCGAGATGCGGGAAAACTCCCACTTGCCTCTATCTCGGCATGCAGTTTGGGATAAAAGCTGCTAACGTTCCTATCATTCCAGAGGATATGGAGGTCATGAAATTTCCAAAGGCGCTTGATAAATTTAGGCACAAAATTTTTGGACTATCAATTGACCCAAGCCGACTCTCTGCTATCCGCAGCGAGCGTAGGCCGAATAGCAAATACGCGTCCCTAAAGAATTGCGAAACAGAAGTCCGGCTTGCAAAGGCCCTCATGGATCAAGAGGGGGTTCCGCATCTAGATACAACCTCTCGATCGATTGAAGAACTCGCGACTGTAATTGTTCAGCAGGCCAAATTACGCCGAAAAGCGCACTAGCGAGATGAGCCTTTCGATTCAGGTCTTTTGACGCTCAATAATTCGTCTGACCGGAGCGAATGTCCTCCGATGATGTGGGGTCAAGCCAATATCGTTAATGATCTCAATATGCTTCTTGGTGGGATAACCCTTGTGAGCATCAAACATCCACTGAGGAAACTGGTCATGTAACTCCTTCATTCTATTGTCTCGCGCCACTTTGGCGATAATGGATGCTGCAGATATAGCCTTCTCGGTCTGATCACCTCGAATAATTGACTGGGCCTCAATATCGATATCGCTGGGAACATGATTTCCGTCGACTAATACCAAATCGGGTCTCGCATCCAACATATCTATGGCACGTGTCATAGCGAGCAGGCTCGCCTGCAAGATGTTCATTTGATCAATTTCGGCAACAGTCGCAAAGGAGACAGCCCAACTTACGGCAGCAGACTTAATTTCTTTGCATAGGCGATCTCTCGCGCTTGAAGACAACTTCTTAGAATCGACTATACCTGTGATCTCACAACCTTGATGCAAGATCACAGCCGCTGCAAAAACCTCACCAGCTATTGGCCCTCTCCCCGCCTCATCGACGCCGGCAACTAACATCATCTACTCAGGGACATCACCGGCTATCATTGCAGATACTATGTTGGCTCCACGCGTCGCTGCACCCCTCCTAAGATCGACGTGTAATTCCCTAAAGCGAGAAATGACTCTATCCCGCAAATATTTGTCGGTCAGCAGTTTCCTCACACTCAAAACGACGTTGTCCGCATTGGCGTCATACTGAATAAGCTCAGTGACAACATTCTCACCAAGAAGTAGATTCGGCAACGAAATAAATTTAGTGATGGCTTTGCGCTTCATGAGAATTTCCGTTAACCGAGGTACTTTGTAGACAACCACCATTGGACATTTACATAGAGCCGCCTCCAATGTCGCGGTGCCCGATGCAACAACAGCAACATCGGAGGCAATCAAGACCGTTTTAGCATTTCCGATTGTGACAGTTATACACCCTTTCAGAATTTCAATACTCTCTAGAGCAGCAATAACTCTCGATCGATGTTCAGCACTGATCACAGGCATAAAAAACCTGACATTCGAGTTTTCTCTCAACAGCCGTTGGGCAACGTCTAGCATTAAGCCAAGGAGTTGCTCAATCTCTGCATCGCGACTCCCCGGAAGTAAGGCAATCGATAAAACATTAGGGGATAGTCCAACATCCGTCTTAGCATGGGACACATTAGGTTCCATTTCAATATCATCAGCAAGAGGATGCCCGATATAACTACAAGGAACCCCTTCCCTTTTGAAGATTTCCTTCTCCATCGGAAATATAGACAAAACCCTATCTACAGATCGTTTTATTTTTTTAGCACGCTCTGGTCTCCAAGCCCATATTGCAGGGCTGACATACTGCACAGTCTTTATTCCTCTGGCACGCAGCCTTTGCTCAAGTGACAAATTGAAGTCAGGAGCATCAATCCCTATCACGATATCGGGGGCCTCAAGGAGGATACGCTTAAACAATTTCCTCCGGATATTGAGCAGTCGAGGAAGGCTCTTGAACACCTCCACGTATCCCCTAACAGATAAGTGTTCTAACGGATACCAGCTTTCAAATCCCAACGCCTGCATATGCTCGCCACCAATACCCTTTGCCGATAAACCTGGGTGAATGAGCATCAGTTCACGAAGAAGGCGAGCCCCAAGCAAATCTCCGGATGCCTCACCGGCAACCATGATAATTTTCATCTTGGAGTTGATCGCGCTCATTTAAAAAGCTAGCGAATGATTCCTCTTCCACTACGCGTCTTAAGAAAATCAACCAATAATCCTA
>Ga0255757_10004861_pt1 | contig 12016 bp, 9 predicted proteins | sample 071ome_27_FD_179957 | JGI IMG/M metagenome (GOLD analysis project Ga0255757, IMG submission 179957) | Coastal salt marsh microbial communities from the Groves Creek Marsh, Skidaway Island, Georgia - 071409AT metaG (version 2) | ecosystem: Environmental > Aquatic > Marine > Intertidal zone > Salt...
TGTGCTTCTTAGAAAAATGATCAACACCTTTTACACCTTTGACTCCATCAGCTCTCATTCCAGCCAGCATCTCTCTGTCAGGATGTCTATTTTTTCTTTCACTGTCAATATTGATCGAATGTTCTCCTAACCCGCCTTGCTTTTTGACCATTTTATGATCTGTTTGAATACGATCATCAGTTTGCTTAACTCTACCAGATTTAGTATCAAGTAAATTATTAGTTTCTTGTTTTATTCTTTCTTCTTTTTCTTTGAGCATCTGTATCTCAGCCTCTTCAGCCAATTGTTCTGCATGACGTCTTCCTAAACGTATTGGTAAGAATCTAAAACTCATTTTTTCAATAAATTCACTAAACCCAAGTTCTTTGGCCATGTCTTTGGCTTTTTGTAACTGGTGTGAATTGTGATTGAATGTAATAAACTGCCATCTTGCTCTGCCGCCTGCATTAATAAATGCTTCAGTATTAGCCATTAGTTTATCCCATTTAGCGCCAATACGATATAAATGATTTGTATCTTCTAATCCGTCAATACTGAAAGTTACTCTACCACCATAATAATTTTTGATGTTGCCTCTCGAACCACCTGGTCCATTAATAATTTCTGCGGCTTCTTTCCAAAATGCAGGATCCCTAGAACTACCATTTGAACTGAATGAAACGTTTTTTGTACCATTGTCTCTGAACCATCTGAGAATTTCTAATGCATCAGGGTGTGCGGCTGGTTCGCCATAATTACCACAACTCAAAAACCATCTCAACTGTTTGCAAAATTCTGGTGGAAAAAATCTTTTAATATCTTCCAAAGCCATGATCTGTTTGCCAGCGGCTTCAATTTTTGGATTGTAAGTTCTTCCACAACCACCACAGTATAAAAAACAAGTGTTGTTAAATTCTAATTCTAATCTGTCAACACGACCATATTCAAACATGGTACGACCTTGATCATCTCTCCACAACTCTGTTTTGTCTGGTGAACGTGATCCTTTATCAGGTACCCAATCATAAAGTTCACTTTTTTGCATTATAGTTTTTCCTTTTTTATATACATACTTATCTCTGGGTAAAGTTTGTCAAAATTTTGATTTCTATATTGATCTTGTGTTCTCATTGACTTTACAAACTCAGGAAAGTGTTCACTCAAATCATCTGCCCACATAAAATCAATCATGCTGTCTAATCTTGATTTAAACTTTTCATACAAATGTTCTTTGTTGTTGTCCCATGGTTGTCTGCCGTTCCATTCTGCTGGATAATGTGTGTTGGCAAATTCAAAGTCCTGTGGTAAACTGTCAATCCATGGTCTAAAATATTCTTTGTCAAATTTTTCAAATTCTTGTTGAACATGTTGTTTTAATTCCTTAGGTAGTGCTTTTACATTTAGATAAGTAGGAGAAGACAACGAATGCATTGAAAAGAATACACTGTTAGCCATACGATTAAATTTAACAAATTTATTTTCAATTTGCCATTTTGCAATATCCAGTATCTGTGTTGCATTCAATATCTGCCAAGTGCTTGTACAAAAGAAATTTATGTTTGGATTAGTGTTAGCATCTAGCCATTTGACATTTTCATCTACTTTGTTCCATTTGCTTGGATATCTAATGTAATTGTTGTGTTCGCCTACTGCATCAATACTGCCACCTAATGTGACTTGTTTAAAGTGATGCCATAACTCAATTGCTCTGCGAGGTATATTTGTCAAGTTGATATTATATTCTAACTCTATGTCTTTGGCCCAACCTTGATCAATAAATTTTTGCAACAAGTCATACATGTTTTCTACCAGTGTGGGCTCGCCACCACTCAAATATATTTTTCTCAACTGTTTAGAATTCTTAAACATCTGATCATAAAAGTTACTGTGTTGATACCAACTGTAAATATCATTTTTTAATTTCACTTTATTATTTTCTTTAAACATTTCTACCTGTGTAAAATCAGACTTAAATCCTTTAAACATAGTGTCAAACCATTCGTCATACCATTGTGTGCTTTCACTTGGGTGACACATTCTGCATTTTAAATTACATAAATTACCCAAACGTATATCATATTCCAATACATTACTTTCATGCAACATCAACTCACCATTATCATGACAATGACTGACTGCTTTCCAATAATCATATTTGTATTTGTCATAATACTCTATGATTGCATTTCTTCTTCTGCTTGGAACATCTGTGGCATCTTCTCTGTTACATCTTATACACATCTCATGCTGTTTTCCTTCCAGCATTGACTTTCTAACTTCTTTTAACAATGGAGAATTTCTCACATCATCAATACTGTGTGTGTCTGCTCTCATTATTGTTCCGTCTTTGTCACGCACTATGCCTCGAGTTTTTTTACAACTTCTTGCTTGTATACAGGCTCTGTACTCACCAGAGTTGTGTACACTGATTTGTCCCCATGGCACAGGGCACCAAGAATTGTTAACTTCTTTGATGTGTTTATGGTAAAGTTCTTTAGCGTCTGGTTTTATCATAATCTAATAATACACTTTTCCAATCTGTTTGTCTAATAGAATCCATGTTATCTAAATACTCTAATGTTCTTGGCCACATGTGACTATTGTCCTTGCTGTTCATAAAATTAATAAGAGCATCAAATTTTTTATATTTTTGTAAAATTTTTTTACCTTCTACATCTTTTTGCTGAATCCAAGATTTTAAACTTTTAATGTTTTCTTCAACTTGCTGTTTAATATGTTTTGGTAAAACTGTAACATTAAGTATGTCTGGACTGTGTAAAAAGTGCATTCCAATTAATCCTTGGTTTGTTGGATATTTGTTAATTTTTTTAAATTGTTTTTCCACTTTCCATTTGACTAATTCTGGTATGTGCATTACATTTAACACTGATGCTGTGGTGTCTATAGTAACATCTATGTTGTCTGGAGTATTATCCCACCAATCCAACTTTTTCTCCATTTCTGTCCAATTACTGGGATACCTGATCAAGTCATGATAAGCACCTACACCGTCTACAGAAAGGTGGATTAAAGCGTTTTTAAAGCACGTATACAGTTCTAAATGCCTTTCCGTAGTAGTTAGGCCGTTTGTATTAAAACGGAGCTTTATACGGTCGCTATGCCCGGATTTGACACACATTTCTAAGAAGGATTCAAACTCTGAATTAATAGTAGGTTCTCCACCAATTATATAAAAACTTTCTATGCTGTCCAACTTATCTTGTATGTCTTTCCAAAACACAGAATCATGTCTATACCAGTTTAGTTTGCCTTCTTCTTTTTTCCAATTAAGAGTGTTTTTTGTTTCTTGTGCTATATTGGATTTCATTAGTTTGTTATAATCAGGTATCCACTGCGAACTGTCACCAGGATTACACATCAAACAAGCCAAGTCACATTTGTTACCCAGTTTCATATCCACATATTTGATATCAAATGGTGCTGTACCATCTGGCTGTACTTCAGCAAGTATTTGATCAAATGACAGTTTGTCTTGCCATTCTTCATTTTCCCACTGTCGTTTAGATTTGTATCCTGATGCTTCTTCTTTGAAGCAGGCTCTACACTCAACAGGTGCTTTGTCTTCTATGAATTTTTTACGAACATTTTTATAGTATTCTGTGTTCCAATATTCAGACGGTCTGTCTTTGTCTACATACACAAATTCTCCAGTGTCTTTTCTATTGTGTCCTATACTTCTATAATCTTCCGCACTACCACTGTTGGCATGACAGCACAACTGCATAGCACCATTTGTCCTTGTACTCAAATGAATAAAAGGAAGTATGCAGAAATTATTCTTCATATTCTAATAGTTCTTTATACAAAGGATGTAACTGAGTCAAGTCAGTGTTTTTTGCTTTGTCAAATGTTGATATTTTTGTTTTTCCTATCAATAATTTTTTATAGTCATACTCTTCAAAATCAGTAACATACTTGATCATGCTTTTTATATTTTCTTGTAAACGATCATTTTTATGACTTTTAAACATAACTTGCACATCTAATAAATCTTTTATAATTTTTTCTCTATATGTGTTGGGCAATGATGCAAAAGTAATTCCTACAGGATCTGTAATAGGTAACATTGTTATTCCATGTCTTTTAATTTTCATATCATCATAAAAAAATGTAAGAAGTTCAGGTAACCAATCTTTTACTGTAAACGCATTTACTAACTGAAATACACAATTCATTCCAAATCTAAATTTATCATTGTCTTTGTATCTATCTGAAAACTCTAACATATTTTTTTTAATCTGTTTCCATTTTGCAGGTTTACGTATATACTCATATGTGGGACCAGTTGCATCAACACTGGCTTGAATTTTAATTGACTTAAATTTTTCAATTAGTTCATATGTAGAATTTAAATTAGTAAAATTTGTTGTCATATTCAATTGAATATTTTCAGCATAATTATTATCAACACAGTACTGAAATACTTCGTGTACTTTTTTATTAATTGTGGGTTCCCCGCCTAACACTTTTAATTTAATTGTGTCTTGGTCAAGTATGCCAGATCCTAAAATTTTATCTTGATTCTCTTGTTGAAAACTGTAATCTTTTTGATTGCCAAACACGTCAGGAAACTGTTTATATATTTTTTCAACTAGATTACTATTACTAGGTGAACACATAGTACACATAAGATTACATAAATTATCAGGTCTGTAATCAACATACTGCGGTTTACCTTTATCATTTCCTTTATTAATATCTGGATTACTTAACGGTAAAAAATCAAAACCCAAACGATCACTTTCAACGTTGTTTTTTTCTTGCCATTCACAAACTCGACAAGGTTTAGGAAAAATACCATCTATAAAACTTTGTCTAAATTCTGTTGCATAATCTGATCTCCACCAATCACTTATAGATTTATATTGCTCAAGACTTGATCTACCATCTTGAGCACAACAAAATGCTACTGAGTTTTCACTTCCTTTGTAATAAATGCTAGTAAAAGGTGCTCGACAAAAAACTGGATTTAGTCCTGTGTTTTTTCTAACTTTTTTAACTGCTTCTCTCATTCCTACTTTACTGTATAATCCATCAATCAAATAATGATCATAGTCTTTATGATTGTTGTCAAGTAATCCAATCATCATACAGTTACTTGACATAATATTATTTGTCATACACAGATGTTCATATATCTTTTCGTATTTGTTTGGAATATAATCTGGACCAAACTTCTGCATCTGCCATATTCCAACTTGAGCCGCACCTAACGGCAAATGATTATAATCGTTCTGCTGTCTTATAGGTAAATTGTCTTCATAGTTTGAATATCTTATTCCTGATCTTATATTTCCCAATCCTATTCCTTTAGTTAAACTAAAACACACTTCTGTGATAGCAGGATGATAAACATCAATTGTTATATCTCTACAAGTTCCAAACCAAGCACAATCTAAAAGCAACGGAACATTCTTTTCTAAACAGTCATCTTGTAATTGATCAAAATGTGGTGGTATATTTCCATTACCACAAAAAGGATAACTTGTAATTACCCAGTCGTTTTCTTCTATTGGTATGTAATTTCCATTTTCATCATCTAAAAATACAAAATCTTTTACCACACGTTTGTGATATGCATATTCACCTCGTAAAATTCTCAATCTACGATTTGAATATCTGTAATATGCTTCATCAAATGCTTGAGTAGTACCGTTAATCATGTCTCTATATTTGAAACGTGTTAATCCTTTGACAGTATTTCGTTTAGAACTCATAATCCAATTGTGTATGTCTGCAAGATATTGATGTCTCACTTCAAAATATCCTGGTTTACTTAACCATTCTTTCCAAGGTGCGTCTGCTAAATGCTTTTGAAACTCAGGATCATAAATGGCATTATGCTTTGTCCGAAATAACTCTTTATCAAGCATACTTTTTAAATAACCCTTCTAACCATTCTGTTGTCATTGGTTCAAGATAATCTTTAAAACTTTGTTTACGTACTATATCTAAACTTTTTACTGAATTAACAATATTTTTATATTCATTTTCAGTTGGTTGATAATTTTTATCAATTAATTTTTCTAAACGACTTACAAGTACACTATTAGATTTATTTTTTTTTATTTTTTTATGAACATCATCAAGTATATGAATGGGAACATAACGTAGACTATTATAACTTAACTCAGGACTTAAGAGTGTGTTTAAAAAAACTTGATTTCCACTAATAGGCTGTATTTTATTGTTCCAGTTTTGTAACTTTGGTAAATTTTCAACATTATACATTTGTGGTACTGTTGCTATTGAATACGACATATTTGATTCAATAATACTATCAATCCGTTTAACAAACTTGTTCCAATTAAAAGGATATCTAATGTAATCATATACCTTACCAAAACCGTCACAACTAACATCAAAATGTACACTTTTAAAATCATTAAGTCTGGTTAAAAACTTTTTAGTAAATTTTGTAGCATTTGTTGTGATACTTAATTTAATATTTTTTGCATATCCTTTATCAATGCAAATATCAAATAATTTTAATACTTGTTGTTGTACTAATGGTTCGCCGCCAGTTATTTTAAGTAATTCTAAATTAGGTAATATATCATTTACTAGTTCATCAAACACATGATCTGGCATTTGCTTAATGCCTTTACTATCTATAAATTTTTCATGACTAGGACTACGACTGTAATTATCTGGTAACGTTAAAGTTTTATCGTTTTCTATTGCTTCCATATCTTCTAAAATTTTATGAGAGCTTGTATAATCACACATTCTGCATTTTAAATTACATTCATTGCTTAATTTTAAATCAAGATATTTGATTTCAGGATTTTTAACAATATCATCATTGTTTTGATAATTACGGAATCTGTCATTTTTTAGATAAGTTGTTCTTAAACTTTCTCCAGATATTTTTTCTGACTTCCAGCAGATATCACACATTGGGTCTTCAATGCTATTCAATAAATTTTTTCTCAGCTGGTCCATTCTTTCTGATGTAAACCAACTGTTATGTGTGTATCCGTCTTTGTCAAAATAATGCTTGTCTGTGTTTGTATAAAAAGCATTACAACACGGCTTCCAATGACCGCTCACAGAAGCATGAGAATGAATAAAAGGTAAAATACAGAATGTTTTAGATTGTTCCGCCATCACCCAGTTCCTTTTCTTGTTCTTTAGAAACAATATCTCCAATTTGTGTTGACACACTATTATCTAAAGTTTCATCCATTAACCCTGCCATTTCAGGAAATGTTTTACAGAAATCAGTACCTCGGTGTTGATCCAGTTTGATCAAATATTCTCTAAACTCAGGCATACGCACAGACCAGTCTTCACTCATCATAAATTTGATCATGCCTTGTAATCTTTTAATACCATAACTTGCGTTTATAAATTCTTCTTGAGTTACTCCTTGTTCTTTAACTCCAGTAAACTTTTCCCAATTCTGTTCTAGCCAAGGATAAAACTGTTCGTATTTTTCTTTGGTTTTATTTTTAAACCATTGTGGTAGTGATTTAACATTTAACTGTCCTGGCCAATACACAAAATGATAGTTTATCATACCTGCTCCAAACGGCCAAACATTAATCTTTTTAAAGTTTTGCTCTGCTTTCCATTTGATAAAATCTGGAAGATAATGAATATTAAGAGCCTGCACTGCACACGCCACAGTGACTTCAACTTTGTCTTCTGTGTTGTCTAACAAATGAAACTGTTTAACTGTGTGATCCCATTTTGACGGATAACGAATGTAATCATTCATTTCTCCTATGCTGTCTACACTGTAATGAAATCTTACTCGTTTAAATTTACTCCAAAGTTCAAACAGCCTGTCTGGCATTTCTACTGCATTTGAATTATAACGTAATTCTATTTTTGGTGCATAGCCTCTTTTAACAACTTCTTCTAACAATGTATAGTGTTCTTCAATAATAGTTGACTCACCACCTGCAAAATACAGTTGATACATGTTAGGTATTTGCTCATACAACTGTTCCCAAAACACAGGATTATTCTTGTGCCAATTATATCCTGCACCATGTACTTTGCCTTTGTTGTCCCAACTCATTGTGTCTTTGAGAGTAGGGTTTTCTATTTTAGGATATACAGCATTCCAGTCAGGCACCCACAAACTGCTGTCATGTGGTGAACACATCACACAGGCAAGATTACATTTGGATCCCATACGTAAATCAATGTATCTGATCTTGGGCGGTATTGATCCATCTTCTGCTGTTTCACCAATCATTTCTTCAAGAGTGTATCTATTAAGCCAGTAATCAGTTTCCCACATTCTTTTTGAATTATGGCCTGCATCTTCTTCTTTGTAACATTTTAAACAACTTGGTGGTTTCTCTCCTGCCAACATTTGCTTACGAACATTCTTCATGTAGTCATTGTTCCAAGCAGTCATTAAATCTGAATTGTTTAAGTTTGCAGGTACACCGTCTTCTCTTCTCAATACACCAACTTGACCTCCATACTCTTTGTCATTAGTAGGTCCTACACTTGATGCATTGGCTGTACAACACACTCGCATGTTTCCGTCTGGTCTTGTTGACAGGTGCATCCAAGGTAAAGCACAAAATGTTTTTGATGGTAATTTTTTTGTCATTTTTTCTAATACTTATCCTTATACAAATTGTGCAGAAAAAGGATCAAACTCTTGACCACATTTCATACTGCACACTTTTAATTTTCCATTATTGCAACCACTTACATTCCAACTGTTTGCTATTTTATCAAATATACCTGTAGCAAACACTTTGTCTAAGCCATTACGAGCATCTAAAAACTGTTTTCCCCCTACAGCATCAATGTGATCCCATATCTGTTCTATTTTAGGATCTTTATGCCACCATTTATACATTCTACCTGCTGTCCAACAACAAGGTAATGCTAGTCCTTCTGCTGTGATAAACAAACTTTTTTCTTTGGCTACTTTACAATTAATTGGTACCACATCATAGTAGTTGTCCATTGACCCATATTTTTCTACCAACTGATCATATTTTGAAAATTCTTTGTTCTGATATTTTTCATCAGGCTTTTTTAATTCTGTTGTTTCTTGGCCTTTGCGATTAACTGCTTGATGTTTTTCTTTTTTTTGTGATGTAGCAGTAATAAATCTTCCTGTTTTTTTAGCAACAAAACTTTCAAACCCTATTTGTTCACTTAATGCTTTTGCTTGTTCAACTTGGTGTTGATTGTGTTCAAAAATTAAGTAATCCCATCTAGCTCTGCCACCAGCACCAATAAAACTGTTCATAGCATTTTCTACTTTGTCCCATTGCACATTTTGTCTATACAAATGATTAGTTTCTGCTAATCCGTCAACACTGAAAATAACATAACCATTATCACCAAATGTTTTTGCCAACTGAGACCACCACGTATTATCTCTAGCACCTGCATTGGTATTCATACTTAATGTCATATCTGGATTGTAATGTCTAAAATATTCAAAAACTTCTAGTGTGTCATCAGCAACAATTGGATCTCCCAAGTTACCGCACATATACATTTTTTTTAATTGTGAAATAAATTTAGGTGTAAAAATTTTTTTACAATCTTCTAGTGTCAGCTCATCTAAATTGATGTGTGGATTTAATGCGCCACCATTTTGGTTTCTGTCACACATTGGACAAGCGGCTTGACACTTTTGTGTTATTTCAAGATGTATAGTTCTTATGTCTTGATAATTATACATTTTCTTCCCAATACATTTTATTGTTAATTTGATAATAAAAATCACGTTCTAAATCTAACATATCATTATAAGTTAATCTATAATGAAATTTAAATCTATCCTGACTAACACTAAATCTCACATAAGGTGAATAAACACTTTCAGGGCGTGGCCCATAAGATTTATATTCAATAAACCAGTTATTATTATCTGTACTTAAATCAACACCTGTTTTCCAATTGTCGACAATATGTTTTATTTCATTTATTTTCATTTTGTATTCAACAACTAGATTTTCATTAACTTTTAAACTTAATTTTGCAACATCATCTTTTTTAAAGATGTAAAGTTTAAATACTTTGTCAAACTTCATTATTTGATTCCTATTCTCATAAATCTCAAATACTTGTCTAAAAATAATTCACCACTGTATAACACTTCTGTCATTGGTGTTTGTTCTGCAAATTCATCAATAGTTTTTGAACAATTGATATGTTCAGGTATTTCAAAATAATTGTTAGTTTGTAATATTATAATTTTACCTGCTGGTATTTTATCATACCAACTTTTGAAGTTTTCTATATGTTCAGAACTTGTATTGATTATTGTGTCTGGTGAATCTGTTAATTCGCATTGTGATCCATCTGATCTATTAACATTGTATACATGTGTGCTGTAATTGATATCATGTATGTTTTGTGTGCAAGATTTAAACTGCCAATCTTTCATGACCCAGGGTTTGTTAAATGTTTCTGCTATTTTCCAGCAACTGTCATCAACATCAAAACTTCTTATTTTTTTAATGTCCAGTTTGCTTTCAAACATCATTGTGGCCAAAGTAGCATACCAGCCCCCACAAAGAAATACTGTACCCAAATCTAAATCTAACTTTTTTAATTCTTCCACTAACCAAAGTTTACTTTTGACTTGTCCTCTAGACATACAATCCTGATCAAAAATAGGATTATCCAACATTTTTTTTGTTGCTATTATAAGTTGGCTGTCGCTAAAAGTTTCCAACAACCTAAAAAGACTGTTTGTGTCATCATCTAACACAAAACGCCTTAGGTCGCTGAAACGTTGATCTTGTGAAAATATTAATTCAAATCTATCTAGTATTGATTTGCTGTCCATCGAATTCCTTCTTTAACCAATTAAAGTCGTTAATTAAGTCTAGTTTAGCAGAATTTTCTCTATATTTCAAGCCGTAATTTCTGCCTGCTATTGCTCCGTGGACTGCGTACTCTCCAAAAGGACGGTCTTTACCCTTTGTACACCAAGTATTTAGCCTTTCATCTGTCTCATGATCTTTTTGATTTTCTATTATTTTACTGCTCAATTTAACACATTCTCTGAAAGCACTTTTCCATGCTGTAAATGGATCTGTGTTGATTCTTGTTGTGTTGCTAACAACCGGCATTGGTTTGAACTTACTAGCACCACCAACACTGGTTGTAAAATCTATGTGCCAATCTGTGGCTTCACGCAAAGGTTTTGTTGGAAACAATTTAACACCACCATATCCATATATCAAATCATTAACTGGATTTTGACATCTCCAAACATGAATTTTATCTTTGTCCCATTTAGAAGGTTTGTATGTAAAATCAAATCCTGACTTTAAATCAGCATCAGCATCTACCACATAAAACATATCTGTGTAGGCCTGTTCAGCACATTTTTTGTGTGCATTAAAGATGCCTTTTACACCTTTTACTCGTTTGGCCCAAGGAAATTTATCTTTTAAGGTTTTATAAGTTTCATCTGAAAAAGACTCTTGATAACTGAGATGAAAAATATCGTAAGACATTATGCACGATGTTCTTCAATTTTATCAATTAAACCAAAATCAAGTGCCTGCTGAGAAGTCATAAAATTATCTCTTTCCATTGACTCTTGAATTGTTTTTAAATCTTTTCCTGTGTGTTTGACATATAAATCATTTAAAACTTTTTTTGTATCTAATATGTCTTTTGCATGAATTTCTATGTCAGTTGCTTGTCCTCTAAAACCACCACTTGGTTGATGAATCATGATCTTTGAATTTGGAAGAGCCAAACGTTTTCCTTTTGCTCCTGCCATTAAAAGCAATGATCCGGCACTGGCCGCCTGTCCAATACACAATGTTACTATATCAGGTTTTACATACTGCATTGTATCGTACATTGCTAATCCTGATGTTACCACGCCGCCGGGTGAATTAATATACATAAAAATATCTTTGTCCGGTCCTTCGGACTCTAAAAATAATAATTGGGCACATACAACACTTGCAACATGATCATCAATTGGTCCTGTTACAAAAATAATACGTTCTTTTAAAAGTCTTGAATAGATGTCATAACTTCTTTCTCCTCTTGAAGTTTG
>Ga0255757_10004864_pt1 | contig 12009 bp, 5 predicted proteins | sample 071ome_27_FD_179957 | JGI IMG/M metagenome (GOLD analysis project Ga0255757, IMG submission 179957) | Coastal salt marsh microbial communities from the Groves Creek Marsh, Skidaway Island, Georgia - 071409AT metaG (version 2) | ecosystem: Environmental > Aquatic > Marine > Intertidal zone > Salt...
TTCGAGAACGATCTCACCATCGATTGATTGCCCGAGTAACTCATTTTCCGGCGCGGGAATGAATTTGAGACCTTTCACCTGGAAGGCAGGAACATTCGACTGATCGCCGGTCAACATCATCACAGGGTAATCACCCGGTTTGGGTATGTAGGCAGTTCCGAGAATCATCGGCTCGTGCACGCTTCGCTTGCTGGTTCTTGAAGCATAGCTCTTGAGGACTTCCTCTCCGATTTTAACCTGAATGCCGAGCTTGGGCCGAGAGGACTCGTAGAGCAAACCTACGAAGTAGTTTCCCCAGCGTTCCGCCTTCATTGTCCAGAACCAGTTTGCAAAGTGACTCCCCGGTTGATACTTACCCTCCTCAGCATCGATCACAAACGAACCACGAGTGCGGTCCACTTCTACCGGATAATCCGGAGCAGATACGATTTCTCCCAACTCACTGAAGGGATCAGGAGGGAGATTGGATTTGCCAGCCTTTTCTTCAGCAAGTGCGAGTGAGCAGGAGAAGACGGCTAAAAGGCAGGAGAAAAATTTCATGGCAAGTAGTCTATCGAAGTTGGTGACCAGCCGCAACCACTGAAAATCTGCGCAAATCTGAGTGGCGCGATTGTTTTCGTGTCTCGAACGAATCGTCGGAGTAGGATACCGGCATGTCCCGCTTTTGTGTCATTTTCTTTTCCGTCCCTCTTCTATCGCTGCTGCCATCTGGCGCCGAAGACTCAGCCCCGAAGCCAAATATCATCCTCATTATGGCCGATGATATGGGCTGGTCAGACATCGGTTGTTTTGGTGGAGAAATCCCAACCCCCAACATTGATCGCATCGCCAACGAAGGCATGCGCTTCACCCAGTTTTACAACAATGGAAAATGCACCACGACACGAGCAAGCCTTCTGACGGGCCTCTATCCTCGCAAGGGCGGGAGAGGACAGGAACTCCTCACACCTAACATGCAAACGCTCGGCGAAGTCCTTGCTGCTGCGGGATACCAGACTGGACTCAGCGGAAAATGGCACAACGGAAACAAGGCTCCGCATCGCCCAATCGATCGCGGTTTTCAGAGCAGCTACGGTCTCTGGGACGGCTGCTGCAATTTTTTCAGTCCGGCCATTGCTGACCCGAATTTCAAAGGAGGACGCACGCGATTTTTCGGTCAGAACGACGAACGCATTACCGAATTTCCCGATGATTTTTTCACGACCGTTGCATTCACCGATCATGCCATCGCAACGATCAAAAAACACGCTGCGAACGAGAAGCCGTTTTTTCACTACATCGCCCACACCGCTCCTCACTATCCGCTCCACGCCACTCCCGAGGACATTGCCAGACACGAAGGCCTCTACGATGCAGGTTGGGAATCGCTCCGCGAAAAACGCTACCAGCGACAAGTCAAAATGGGATTGATCGATCCTGCGGTTCATCCCAAGCCCGGCATGAACAAAGGCAATATCGGATGGGCAGAAATTCCAGACGATCGACTCGACTATGAGACACTCCGCATGGAAGTCTACGCAGCCATGGTTGACCGCATGGATCGCGAAATCGGACGCGTGCTAGATGCATTGGAGAAAGAAGGAATCGCCGATAATACGCTCATTATATTCCTTTCCGACAACGGAGGCTGTGCGGAGCAGCCCGGCGGCAGAACCCCCGAACAGATTCCCGGGCCGAAAGATTTCTACAGCCACTGCGGCCCCGACTGGGCCTGGGCGCAAAACACGCCCTTTCGACGCTACAAATCCACCACCTACGAAGGGGGCATCGCCACCCCGATGGTAGCGCGCTGGCCGAAGGGAATCGAAGCGGGTCAGACCACCGATCAGGTCGGGCACATTATCGACTTTTTGCCGACCTTTCTTGAACTGGCCGGAGGCGAGTATCCAATTTCAGTGAAGGGAAATCCCGTTCTCCTGCCCGAAGGCATCTCACTCGCTCCTGTCTTAACTGGCAAAAGCCAAACCATCGAACGCAAAGTCCCACTGTTCTGGCATTGGTCAGGAAATCGTGCAGTTCGAAACAAAAACTGGAAGATTGTCTGGGAAAAAGGAAAAGACGCAAAGTGGCAAATCTACAACCTCGCAAATGATAGGACTGAGACAAAAGATCTCGCGGACAAGCACAGCGCCCAGATCCAATTGCTATCGCGGAAATGGGAAGCGTGGGCGACGCAAACCGGCGTAAAGTTCTGAGACTTGAGCACAGAGACTTCCGGTGTAGCTTTCTGCCGTTCCAAGTCCCCGTAGTTCAATGGATAGAACAAGGGTTTCCTAAACCTTAGATGCAGGTTCGATTCCTGCCGGGGATATGGAGCGCCTGCGCCGCCAACGCTCAACGTCGAACTTCCAACGTTCACCACTCGCTCCGGCTATCCGCGCTCGCTGCTGGCACTTAAAGGTTCAAAGTTGAACGTTCGCCGAAGGCGTCACCGCGCTTCAAACGCCAATGCGCAATCCAACAACTCGGACGGGTCGTCGATACAATAGTCCGGGCCTTCTGTTTCCATCGCTTCGCGCCCATTAGTCCCCCAGCAGACCGCAATTCCGGCTACATGGCTCTTTCTCGCAGCTTCAATGTCGCGCGTTTCATCCCCCACATAGATTGCGCCATCGGGTTTCACCTTCTCCTTTCTCAGGACATTGGAAATTCGATGTGACTTACCGAAAAGGCTCACTCCAGCCTCGATGAAACTGAAGGCGTCGGCCAATCCAAAACGATCGAGAAAAATCCGCACGTTGTCTGCCGAATTGGAAGTCAGAATCCCGAGCCGATAGCCTCGCTTCGACAAATCTTTCAGCGCACTTTCCACACCGGAAATCATCTCCACCTCCTCCATCCGCTCATGAAGAACTTTTCTCATACGAGCTCCGAGCTTCACCGCAAGCATTCGAGAAATCCCAAGATGATCGAGCAGCGCACGCGTGTTGAGTTTCCGCAGCTCTTTGACCTCCTTCATGGTTACGGTCGGGAGTTTGTAGTCCCCCGCCATGTCGTTGTAGATCTTCACACCGGTCTCCAGCGTGTTCGCGAGAGTTCCGTCGAAGTCGAAGATCAATAAAGGCTTGGAAGATCCGGGCATTGTGGGCACACTTTCCTGCCGTGCCTCCTTTTGGCAAGCGATACATCTACCCTTATCCGCAGTTTTTATGCTGGAGCGGGACGCCAAGGCGCGATGCAGCCAGCGTGTTTGCTTGTCAGAGGCTCAGAGCCACATGACCTTCCAAAAATCATATCTGACTGACAATTTCCATGAATCGAAGCACCCTGACTTTCCTTGCTGCCACGACTCTCTCGTGGGCGACCCTGGCCAACGCTGCCGACACCTATCCCGAAGCCAAGCCACAGAGAGTTTCCAGCAACCTGTTTGTCGTACCCGATGGATTGGAAGTCACGGTCTGGGCCACCTCTCCTCAGCTTTTTAATCCAACAAACATCGACGTCGATAAGAACGGACGCATCTGGGCCGCCGAGGGCGTACGCTATCGCCGGAATCACGAACGCCAGCCCGAAGGCGATCGCATCGTCGTCCTCGAAGACACCGACGGAGACGGGACTGCAGACTCCAGTCATACCTTTGTGCAGGAACCCCTGCTCGTTGCCCCGCTCGGCGTTGCCGTAATCGACAATAAGATCGTCGTCTCCCAGCCTCCTCACCTCCTCGTCTACACTGACGTCGATCGTGACTTGAAGTTCGATGCTGCAAAAGACAAACGCGAAATTCTCCTCACGGGATTCAACGGACAAAACCACGACCACTCACTCCACTCCGTTACCGTCGGCCCCGACGGGAAATGGTATTTCAATTCGGGAAACTGCGGAGGAAAATTCACCGACAAGTCTGGTAAAACATTTACCATTTTTGGTTCCTATCGCCCCAAGCCGATCGGCCCATTCCCCTATCCGCACGATGCCGCCGCTCTCGCTGGATCGAAAAGCGACGACGGTCACGTATACGTCGGGGGATTTACGGTTCGCATGAATCCTGACGGCACCAATGCCGAAGTCATCGGCCACAATTACCGCAACTCCTACGAGCAATCCGTCACGTCATTTGGAGACCTTTTTCAGAATGACAACGACGACCCTCCCGCCTGCCGCGTCAGCTGGGTGATGGAATACGCCAATTTCGGCTTTTCCTCTAACGATGGTCAGCGCAGCTGGCGCGTCGACAAACGCCCCGGCCAGAGCATTCCCGTGGCGGAGTGGCGGCAGGAAGATCCGGGAATGACACCAGCGGGAGACGTCTATGGCGGTGGCTCCCCCACCGGAAACGTCTACTACGAAAACGGAGCGCTTGGCGACAAATGGATCGGAACTTTTCTCGCCTGTGAAGCTGGCCGTAACGTCGTCTTTGGCTATCAGCCGAAACTCGAAGGGGCAGGGTTCCAACTCGAGCGAATGGACTTTGTCACGACCAATCCGACCGGGGAATTTGCTGGCTCAGATTTCCTCGGAGGCAGCAACAGCGTCAACAACGAGCAGAAAACACTCTTCCGCCCATCCGATATCGCGGTTGGAGCTGACGGTGCGCTCTACGTTTCCGACTGGTATGATGGCCGCGTCGGAGGCCACCAGGATCTCGATGCCACCTGCTCTGGTGCAATCTACCGGATTGCTCCCAGAGGTTTCAAACCCGTGAACCCGAAAATTGATACCGAGACCATTGATGGGCTCATAACCGCCCTGAAATCGCCCGCCCCGAATGTGCGAGCGATCGGATTTGAGGGACTGAAAGCAAAAGGTCGTGCCGCCCTTGCTCCTGTCGCCGAATTGCTCAAGGACGAAAACCCCTACATCCAGGCACGCGCGATCTATGTTCTCTACAATCTGGGTATCAGCGGGCCGCGCTTCGCAGGTTACCCTGCAGAGCAGCCCACCGCTCAGCGAATGATTGCCGCCTACCGCGCGATGCGTAGGGCCGGCCTCGATTTTACCGCCAGCGCAATGCGCCTTGCTGCTCATCCGGACCCGGCCGTGCGCCGTGAGGTCGCACTTTCGATGCGCAACGAATCAATCGAGACATCGAAAGAGATTCTCGTGATGCTTGCCCAGGGATACGACGGAAAAGATCGCTCTTACCTGGAAGCCCTCGGCACCGGCGCAACCGGCAAGGAAAAAGAAATCTACCAGGCCGTCAAAGCCGCCATGGCTACCGAGGACTCTCGAACCTGGTCACCGTCCTTCGCCGGAATCGCCTGGCGCCTTCACCCGGCCGGTGCCATCGAAGATTTCGTGATTCGTGCGAAAAACGAAACGTTACCCAGAGATCTCCGCAAACAAGCTCTCGACGCGATCGCTTTCATCGATACCAAAGTAGCGGCAGACGCCATGCTCACTTTCGCCATGCTCGACACTCCCCTGAAAGCCGACGCGATCTGGTGGCTCATGAATCGCGCCAACAACAATTGGAAAAAGCACGACGTGATGACTGCGCTGAAAGAACGTGGTATCTACGATCCGAGTAAAGTCGTCGTTCAGGAAATTTTCACCCCAGAGCCCGACGAGGCGCAGCAGAAAGCACTCACCGTTGACGCCGTTCTCGCTCTCGAGGGCGACGCCGTTCGCGGCAAGACAACTGTCGCGCGATGCATCATGTGCCACGAAGCTGGCGGCATGGGCGTGCAATACGGCCCCGCTCTCGACGGATGGGGAAAAACACAGACTGCCGACGTCATCGCCCGATCCATCATCGATCCAAGTGCCGATATCGCCCACGGATTCGAAGCCACCGAAATCGTGACCAAGGACGACAAACGTGTCCACGGCCTTCTCATTCAGGATGGAAACCCTGCTATCATCACGAGCATGGGAGGAGTTACCCAGATGATTCCAGCAGGCAAGATCAAGTCCAAGCGCAAGATGAAGCGTAGCGCGATGCTCAGCGCTACTCAACTTGGCCTGACCGCCCAGGAAGTTGCCGACATTGTAGCGTATTTGAAGGCAAACTGAGCCCCCATCGACCCCTCTCAGGTCAGTGATGCAACAGAGTCTGTTGGTTGAAGCAACAGGGTTATGTCGAATTTGCGGTAACGAGGTGGTCTCTCCAGCTGGAAAAATGCGACGGTAGATTCTCGAAATTCGCCCTATTTCGCCATAAAAATCGGCAAATTTCGGCGATCTTAACCAACACGATGGCGATCGTGTAAAAAAAGGCTGTTTTTCTTCCTCTAAATCGCCTGAAACCATTGATTTATCGAGGTTTCTCGCTTTAGTGACGAAACAGTAAACCGCACGTTTTGGAAGGTCGATTCCGGCATTCTGGACGGAGCGTTCCTGCCTTTTCATCCCACCGACACGATCTCATGTCTGATACCCCTGAAGACAACGCTCCACCCAAACCAACTGGTGACTACGATGCCAGTCAAATCAACCAACTGGAAGGTCTCGACGCAGTCCGAAAACGCCCCGGAATGTATATCGGAGATCCGGCCACGGAACGGGGTCTCCACCATGCTGTTTTCGAGGTGTTGGACAACTCGATTGATGAGCATCTCGCGGGCTATTGTGATTACATAACGATTTCCCTGAATTCGGATGGCTCACTGACAGTGGAAGACGACGGTCGTGGTATTCCAGTCGACATTCACGAGAAATCCGGCATTCCCGCCGTCGAACTTGTTCTTACGAGGCTGCACGCCGGTGGTAAGTTTGGGCAGGGTGCCTACAAGTTTTCCGGCGGTCTCCACGGAGTTGGCGCAAAGTGTGTGAATGCGCTCTCGGACTGGTTCAAAGCGGAAATACGCCGTGACGGAAAAGTTCACCTCATCGAATTCGAAAGAGGCAAAACAACAAAGCCTCTCGAAGTGATTGGCGAGTTGGATGACAAATCCGAAACGGGAACGAAGATCACTTTCTTCCCCGACACCACAATTTTCACGGGTGGGATCGAATTCAATTTCGACTATCTTCTCGCTCGTTTGCGTGAGCTAGCCTTCCTGAATCCCGGCGTTCGAATCAATCTCGTTGATGAGCGTGGCGAAACGGAACGCTCCAAAGAATTTTACTACGAAGACGGCATCGTCGAATTCGTCCGTCAAATGGGCGAAAACAAGGAACTGGCCCACGAAGATCCGATCGTCCTGAAAGGAAAGCGTATGGTCGAGATCGATGACGACGGCAAGACTCTTGAAGACGAGTGCTACGCTGACGTCGTTCTCCAATACACGGGGGACTATCACGAGAATATTCTGTGCTTCGCAAACTCGATTCCGAACGGGGATGGCGGCGCTCACCTCTCCGGATTTCGTGGTGCTTTGACCCGCGCAATCAACAACTACGCGAAAGCGAATAAGCTTCTCAAGGACAAGGATCCTGCAATCTCCGGTGAAGATGTCCGGGAGGGCATCATGGCGGTGATTTCGGTAAAACACCCCAACCCGCGTTTCAGCTCCCAAACGAAGGAGAAGCTCGTAAACAACGAGGTCGAAGGCGTAGTCGGTTCCATCGTCTACGAAGGAATGACGTCGTTTTTCGAGGAGAACCCGGCTTTGGCGAAAAAGCTGGTCGAAAAAGTCTTAAACGCGGCACGCGCCCGGGAAGCCGCTCGGAAGGCCCGGGAAACGGTCCGAAAGTCCGCCATGACCGGCGGAGGATTGCCCGGAAAGCTCGCAGATTGCTCCTCACGTGATCCCAAGGAATCTGAAATCTACATTGTGGAGGGTGATTCCGCGGGTGGTTCTGCGAAGCAGGGCCGTGATCGTCGAACGCAAGCGATTTTGCCGATTCGAGGCAAGCTGATCAATGTCGAAAAAGCACGCCTGGACAAGGTTCTGCAAAACAAGGAGATCCAGACGATGATCACTGCACTTGGTGCGGGAATCGGTGATGGCGATCAGGAAGGTGCTTTTGATATCGAGAAAGTCCGTTACCACAAGGTGATCATCATGACGGATGCGGACGTCGACGGCTCGCACATTCGGACGCTTCTTTTGACATTTTTCTGCCGCCAGATGCTTCCCCTCGTGAAAGCCGGTTATGTCTACATTGCGCAGCCGCCACTCTACAAAATCACAAGAAAGAAGAAGGAGCAGTATGTTGCTGACGACGAAGATTTGAACAAGATCCTCATCGATCTTGGATCAGAGGACGCCCGCCTCAAGATCATTGGCAGCGAGGACGAAGTCGGATCAGAAGCCTTGCGCGAGATTCTGACTCTGCTTTCCAAATTGAGCCGCTACAACGACGTGATTGCCCGGAACTCCGGGGATTTCGAAGACTACCTCGCGGCGGGGAAAGACGGCGAACTACCTGAATATCTGGTTCAGGTCCGTGAGGGAAATGATATTTACGTAGAGTATTTCCTCGAGGAATCTGATCTTAGGGATTTCGCCGCTGAAAACCGTGACCTGCACCTTTTCGGGAGAAAAGAAGTCGAGGTGATAGATGCGGAGGAGGTCGCTGATACCAGCACCGAAGGAGAAGGCTCCGAGACCGAAGAGCCTGAAGCCGAAACGCCGCCCGCCGCTTCTACACCAACGGAACGGGGAGTGACCCGGCGCGGTCGCCTCATCGAAATTCACGAAGCGAAACCCATTCAGAAAGTGCTGGCACGTCTTTCCGAACTGGGACTGCCCATTGAACACTTTTCCTCCCAAGACAAGCCTCTTTTCGAGGTGCTAGAAAGCGATAGCGAAAATGCCAAATCCCACCCAGTTTTCAGTGTCCCTGAAATCCTTGAAACTGTCACCGAGATCGGAAAACGCGGCATGCAACTGCAGCGATTCAAGGGTCTCGGTGAAATGAATGCGAAAGAGCTTTACACCACGACAATGGAGAAGGAGAACCGCAAACTTCTTCGCGTGAAAATGGACGATGACAATATGGTCGAGGCGGACAAAATGTTCACTATTCTCATGGGTGATGTGGTTGAGCCGCGACGCCAGTTCATCGAAGACAACGCGCTCAGCGTTCGCAATCTAGACGTCTAATACACCTTCCTTTCATAGCTGGGATAGATTTTCAGATCGCCCGGCTATCGCAATTTTACCTAAGAATTTCATGGCAGACGACACTCCAGAAGTCCCCCCTCACAATCGAGATATCGAGCCCATTTCCGTGGCGGACGAGATGTCCAACTCGTTTCTCGACTATTCCATGTCGGTTATCATTTCACGGGCATTGCCTGATGCTCGTGATGGTTTGAAGCCGTCGCAACGACGCATCCTTCTGGCGATGAATGACCTCGGTCTCGGGCCGGGCAAACACTACAGAAAGTGCGCCAAGATTTGCGGTGATACCTCCGGTAATTATCACCCACACGGTGAAGCTACCATCTATCCAACGCTCGTGAATATGGCTCAGCCATGGACGATGCGCGAAATTCTGGTTCAAGGTCAGGGTAACTTCGGATCAGTCGAGGGTGATCCTCCCGCTGCGATGCGATATACCGAGGCACGCCTCACCCATGTTGGCCATGTGCTCATGACGGACATGGAGAAAGACACTGTCGACTTCGTGCAGAACTACGACGAAACCCGACAGGAGCCTGTCGTTTTCCCTGCCGCCGTCCCAAACCTTCTCGTTAATGGCGGGACAGGAATTGCCGTCGGAATGGCGACTAACATTCCGCCACATAACCTCGGAGAAGTCATTGACGGGGTATGCGCAACCATCGACAACCCGGACATTACCCATGAGCAGCTTCTACAGCTAATCAAGGGTCCTGATTTCCCGACCGGATGTACCATTCTCGGGCAAAAGGGAATTCAAGATTACTCACGGACGGGTCGCGGATCCATTCGGGTGAGAGGACGCGCAACGGTTGAAGAAACGAAAACGGGCCGCGAGCAAATCATTATCACGGAGATCCCTTACGTCGTAAACCGGGCGCGCCTCGTCGAACGAATCGCCGAGTTGGCGAACCAGAAGATTCTTCCTGAAATTTCCGCAGTGCGTGATGAGTCGGATGAAAACACCCGCGTCGTGGTCGATCTGAAGCGTGACTCCCGAGCTCAGGTTGTCTTGAACAACCTCTACAAGCACACGGCCCTTGAATCGTCCTACTCCGCCAACATGCTGGCGATCGACGACCGCCGCCCCAAACTTCTCTCGGTAAAAGACGCTCTCGTTTGTTACATCGAGCATCGCCGCGAAGTGATTCTCCGACGAACCCGCTGGTTGCTTGCCCAGGCAGAGAAAAACGCGGAGAAGCTGGAAGCCTATTTGCTCGCGCTTGGAAATCTTGATGACTTCATCAAGATGATTCGCGATTCAAAAACGCGTGATGAAGCACGTGAAAAGATCAAAGCTTACACCTTCACGCCTTCCGAAGTTGAGGCTCTCGGCATCCTACTCCGGGATCAGCCCAGCCTGCAAATTGAAGAAGGTCGCTATGTTTTCACCGACACTCAGGTGAACCACATCCTTGAGCTACGCCTCTACCAACTCGTTGGTCTCGAGCGGGACAAGATCAAAGCGGACTACGACGAGCTCATTGAGACGATCAAAGACTTGCTTGATATTATCGCCCGGGAAGAGCGCGTTCTGCAAATCATCAAGGACGAGCTCCGTGAGATTCAAGAAAAGTGGGCGACTCCACGGAAGACGGATTTTGCTGCCTACGAAGGTGAAATCGCTAATGTGGATCTCATCGCCAACGAGTCGAATATGATTACGATTTCGCATCGTGGTTACATCAAACGGACCCTTGCAACCGAGTTTAGAACACAAGCCAGAGGCGGAAAAGGTCTCAAAGGCATGGAGACTCGCGGAGTGGCCGACGAGGATGAAGAAGCCGACTTTGTCGAGCACCTCTTCGCCGCGACCTCGCATGATTACCTGATGTTTTTCACGAACACGGGTCGCGTTTACATCGAGCGCGTTTTCCAGATTCCGGAAGGAAGTCGTATCGCCAAAGGCCGATCGATTAAGAATCTTCTCAATCTGAAACCGGAAGAGTCAATCGCTTCGGTGCTTCGAATCGTTGCAGTTGGAAACGAAGACAAAGACGCGACATTTGTCGAAGACCAGTTCGTTCTTTTCGCAACCCGCAGCGGCAAGGTGAAAAAGACCAAACTGTCTGACTTCCGTAATTTCCGAAAAGACGGAATCATCGCGATCAAGATCGAAGAAGGCAACGAACTCATCGATGTTAAGATGACGAACGGCGCCGACGATATTTCTCTCGTTACCAGTAAGGGATACGCCGTCCGCACCAGCGAGGAAAACATTCGCTCGATGGGCCGACCATCAGCCGGTGTCGCTGGCATCCGCCCCGGAGAAGGAGACTACCTCGTTTCTCTCGCCGTGGTCGACAACTCCGAGCAGTTGCTCGTCGTCAGCGAGAAGGGTCTTGGAAAACGGACTCCGTTTGAAGATTACCCGACCAAAGGCCGCGGCGGTAAAGGTGTCATCACCATGAAAGTCACTGAGAAAACCGGGCTCGTCGTGAAGGCTCTCCGTGTTTCCGAAGACGACGAAATCATGCTGATGACCGACGCCGGCCAGTCCGTCCGAATCTCCGCTGCGAGTGCTCGTCTCACCGGACGAAATGCTCAGGGAGTGATCCTCATGAAGACCAAGGATGGCGAAACGATTCAGGATATCGCACGCGTTGTAAGTGATGACGTGGAGGATGAGGAGGGTGAAGATGCTTCAGATGTTGAGAATAGTGAAGCGGACACCGCTTCCGAAGAGTAAGAAAAGATTAGGGTTAGGAGTAAGATCTGATGAATAAAGACGCCGAAACCTTTCTCTACGAACTCCTCAACACGCCCAGCCCCACTGGGTTCGAAGTGAAAGGTCAACGAGTCTGGGCGAATCGCTGCCGCGAATTTGCAGACTCAGTTGACAGCGATTCCTACGGAAGTGCCTGGGCTACCATAAAAGGGGCGGATGACTCCGCACCCACGGTCATGATCGAGGCGCATGCCGATGAAATTGGATTCATGGTCAACTACATCACCGAAGAGGGATTTCTCCATCTCGATCGAATTGGAGGCTCCGACTGGGCGACAGCTCGAGGTCGCCGGATCACCTTTTTCGGAGATGAGGGGGAAGTCCTCGGCA
>Ga0255757_10004870_pt1 | contig 11998 bp, 11 predicted proteins | sample 071ome_27_FD_179957 | JGI IMG/M metagenome (GOLD analysis project Ga0255757, IMG submission 179957) | Coastal salt marsh microbial communities from the Groves Creek Marsh, Skidaway Island, Georgia - 071409AT metaG (version 2) | ecosystem: Environmental > Aquatic > Marine > Intertidal zone >...
GAACTGGCAGACACGCTGGATTTAGGTTCCAGTGCCGTAAGGCGTGGGGGTTCGACTCCCTCCATCCCTACCAACTTGTAACACAATCATTCTACAACGAATATAGATATGTAAAGTATACTTTACCTTTTGATAGTGTAAAGTATACTTTACATATTAATTAAATAGGAATTTTTTATGGACGTAGCTATTCTCGGGACAATGATACCAATCTTAGGTATATTGGCTGGAATTATTATTCCTATAGCAGTATTTATTTGGCAATACTATGATGCCAAAAATGAAAGAGCTGCTGTAGTTGAAATTGCAAAAAACCTTGATGACCCTGAGCAAGTTGAGAAATTAGTTAACTTGTTTGATGAACGTAAGAGAGAGCCAGCTGATTACAGAAGAAGTGGCTTGGTAACACTTTTTGTAGGTGTTGGTTTATTTCTTTTCGGTCTTTTTTTTCTTGGTGATCTTTTGAAAGGTGTTGGTGCGCTAGTCTTTGCTATTGGACTAGGGCAGATCATTGCGGGTTATGTATACCCAAATACCAGTGAAGAGATTAATAAAGCTGTAGAGGACTACGAAGAGAAATAATAGATTCAGTTTTGGGAAGAAATCACAGAAAATTACTTAATAACTTAGAAAGTATTCGAAAGTCAGCTGGCCTTACCCAGAAAGACCTTTCTGATCTAGCTGGTGTATCTAGGGTTAGCATCAATGCAATTGAAAATGGGGTGTATGTACCATCTACTGTTTTGGCTTTGAAGATTGCTAAGACACTCAAATGTTCTGTGGAGGACTTATTTCAATTAACAGTTAACTAAATAAATCCCTTGCTACAAGCTCAAGCATTATTTCTGATGTGCCACCATAAATCTTTTGTATCCTTGCATCGGCGTATGCTCTAGCAATTGGGTATTCTTTCATGTAGCCATAACCACCAAATAATTGCAGACACTTATCAGCCATGTGACATTGTGCTTCACTTGCTGAGAATTTTGCCATTGAGGCAGTTGCTGCATCCAGCTTCCCTTCAGCAAAGAGTTCTAAACACTCTTTCATCAATGCTCTATTTAATCTTAGTTGTGTTTGGAGTTTAGCCATTTTGAACCTGGTATTCTGGAATTTAGCAATCTGTTGACCGAAGGCTTTTCTTTCTGAGACATATGCTTTTGTAATACCCATCATAAAATCCATAGCAGCAACTGCATTCAATGCCAAAGCTAGTCTCTCTCGAGGCAATTCTGTCATCAATGTTATAAAGCCTTGGTCTACTTCTCCTAAGACCGCAGAATGAGGAACTAGCACTTCATCAAAAAATAATTCAGAGGTATCGGATGAGTGAAGGCCTAACTTTTCAAGGTTTCTGCCACGTGAAAATCCATCAATTGATGTGTCGACCAGAAAAAGCGATACACCAGATGAGCCTTTTACATCTGGGTTGGTTTTGGCAGCAGTAATGACAAAGTCAGCATGCTGTCCATTGGTAATAAACGTTTTAGCACCACTAATAACCCAGCCATCTTTATTTTTCTTAGCTCTTGTCTGGATGCCTTGTAAATCACTGCCCGCTCCGGGTTCGGTCATAGCTATTGCTCCAACTAGCTCGCCAGCAACCATTTTTGGTAAGTAATGTAATTTTTGATCTTCTGTCCCTTTATTTAAAATGTAGTGAGCAACTATGTCTGAGTGCACACTTAAACCAACGGCAACAGAACCGAAGTTTGCATAAGTGATTCCACAAGGGATAGTAAGAGCCATTTCAGCATCGGCTTCATGACCACCGTACTTTTCTGGGATATCAATGCAAAGCAAGCCTGCAGTGCCTAACTTATTCCATAAATCTCTTGGAAAAATACCATTTTCTTCCCACTCTTCGTAATGTGGAGCAATCTCATTTTCACAAAATTTCTCAATGGTTGTTTGGAGGAGAGTTAAGTCTTCACGATCTGGATTTAAAGAATAATTCATTGCGTAGCCCTGTGTGATTATTATATTTATAATATAGCAATAACAAAAGTTGGAAGTATGGGAGAGAGAGTTATAGTAGCTGGAGTCGGAATGATTCCCTTCACAAAACCAGGAGCGAGCGATCCTTATCATCTTATGGGTGAGAAAGCAGCCCGTGCAGCACTTGAAGATGCTGGACTAGATTATAAAAAAGTTCAGCAAGCTTATGTTGGCTATGTCTATGGTGATTCAACTGCAGGTCAAGCAGCTCTGTATGGTGTTGGCTTAAGTGGTGTTCCTATTTTCAATGTAAATAATTACTGCTCCACCGGATCATCGGCACTATTTCTTGCAAGACAAGCTGTACAGTCAGGTTCAGTTGATTGTGCATTAGCTTTGGGTTTTGAGCAAATGACGCCAGGTGCTTTGGGTATTATTTTTGAAGATAGACCCAATCCTTTAATGCGTTTTTATGAAGAGATGGAAAGCCTGCAAGGGTTTGATGAATCTTCCCCTTGGGCTGCTCAATTTTTTGGCGGTGCTGGGCTTGAGCATATCAAGGAATATGGAACATCAGCAAATACTTTGGCAAAAATTAAGGTTAAGGCGAGTAAGCACGCTGCTAAAAACCCATTTGCTATTTTCAACAAAGAAGTAACCGAAGAAGAGGTTATGAATTCTCCAATGATTTTCAATCCTCTAACTCGACTGCAATGCTGCCCGCCTTCTTGTGGGGCTGCAGCTGCAATAATCTGTACCGAAGATTTTGCCAAAGCTAACAACCTTAATACCGATATTGCAATTGCTGCACAAAGCATGACAACTGATTACAGCACGACATTTGAAGATCACGATATGAGAAAAGTGGTTGGTTATGATATGGCGAAAGAAGCTGCTCAAGAAGTTTATGAGGCAGCAGGTATTTCACCAAAAGATATTAAGGTGTGTGAACTGCATGATTGCTTCACAACAAATGAACTTATTTCATACGAGGCTCTTGGGCTTGCCGAGGAAGGTGAAGCAGAAAAATTTGTCGTCGATGAACAAAATACCTACGGCGGTCAATGCGTAACCAACCCAAGTGGGGGATTGCTTTCAAAGGGGCATCCTCTTGGTGCTACCGGTTTGGCACAGTGTTATGAGTTGGTTAATCAGCTAAGAGGTAATGCAGGTGAGCGTCAAGTTCCTGATGTTAAGTTAGGCTTGCAACACAATCTAGGTCTTGGGGGAGCATGTGTGGTGACTCTTTACCAATCCTTAAATTAAGATGTTTAATCCTGAATTCATAGGACATTCTTTTCCAACAAAAACAGTTAATGTCGAGGAAGGCAAACTAAAATTCTTTTCTCAAACTATCGGAGAAACTGATCCTATTTACCTTGATAAAGATGCTGCAAAAGATCAAGGGTATAGATCTATCTTGGCACCTCCTACATACTCATTTAGCTTAACCTTAGAAGGAGAATCACTTAGAGATAAGTATGAGCCGATTGGTCTAGAACTTGGCAAGTTGTTGCATGGAGCGCAAAGCTTTGAATTCTTTGGTGAGATATGTGCAGGTGACACGGTCATTATTGACTCGAAGATAGTGGATATTTTTCAGAAGAAAAGCGGAGCTTTAGATTTTTGTATCGAGGAAATGGTGGTCAAGAATGTTGTGGGAGAAACTTTGGCGGTTCTAACACAGACTTTCATAATGAGGCATTAAATGAGTATTCCAGAAATTGCTAAATTACGCGTTGGAGATATGTTAGAACCAATGATTCATACCCCTATTTCACGCACAACCCTAGCTCTTTTTGCTGGGGCGTCTGGTGACCATAATCCCATTCATATTGATATAGACTTTGCCAAATCTGTAGGCATGGATGATGTTTTTGCTCACGGCATGCTAGGTATGGCTTATCTAGGTCGGTTTTTGACATCAATTGCAGATCAAAGGAATATTCGATCTTACTCTGTAAGATTTAGTTCGATAACACAGGTAGGCGCTAAGTTAAAATGCATTGGTAAAGTAAAAGAAATTACAGACACTAGTGCTGAAAGACTAATGACAATAGAATTATCAGCCACCGATCAGAACAATGATGTAAAATTGATAGGTGATGCAGTAATTGCATTTCAATAACATATCTATGAGCAAAGAAGTAAAAGAGTTTTTTTCTACATACAGTGATTTCGTAAAGAAAGTTACTAGCGAGCCTAGTCTAGACCTAGATGCTTTAAAAAAGAGCATGCAGGACATTGAAGATAAATCCCCTATCGAGTCAGCAAGATTAATGACAGCTGCATTAGGTCTTGGCAGTGAAACAGGTGAATTTGTAGAAATAGTAAAGAAGATGTTTTTGCAAGGTAAGCCACCAACAGAAGACAACATCTTTCATATGAAAAGAGAGCTTGGAGATATTATGTGGTATTGGGTTACTGCATGTTCTGCCCTTGATCTTGATCCTTTTGAAGTCATCAGTGAAAATCAAAAAAAACTTGAAGCCCGCTATGGCCAACAATTTGAAGTTCAAAGAAGCGAAGTTCGGAAAGACGGCGATCTATAAACAGATTAATTTCAGCAATAAAAATCAGGAAAAGTTATAATAATCAGTCTGGGGTAAACAGTGGCCGAAAAAATTTCATTACAAGATAAATATACAAAGCGAGAGGGAAGAATATTCCTCACAGGCATACAGGCTCTAGTTAGATTGCCCTTAATACAAAGCCAATTAGATCAAAAAAATAACCTGAATACCGCAGGCTTTATATCAGGTTACAAAGGTTCACCTCTTGGTGGGTACGATCTAGAGCTTAATAGAGCAGAGCAATACTTGAAGGAATTCTCCATTCATCATCAGCCAGGTTTAAATGAGGAGCTTGGTGCAACCGCAGTTTGGGGTTCACAACAAGGTGAGTTTCATGGCAGAGGCAAGAAAGATGGAGTTTTTGGTATCTGGTACGGCAAGGGTCCAGGAATGGATAGAACCATGGACGTCTTTAAACATGCCAACGCTGCTGGTGTTTCAAAATATGGTGGTGTGCTTGCTGTAGCTGGAGATGATCATGGTGCAAAGTCTTCAACACTTCCTCACCAATCTGACCACAACTTTATGAGTGCATTCATGCCATATCTATATCCTGCAGGCATAGATGAAATAATTAGATATGGATTGCTCGGTTTTGCAATGAGTAGGTACAGTGGTTGTTGGACTGGTTTCAAGGTGGTTTCTGATATTGCAGATTCAGGTAAGACATACGACACAGCTATTGAGAATTTACCCATCATTATTCCAAGTGCAGATTTTCTTGGTGAATACTCAGAGATAAATAGAAATATTCTTTATTCAGATACTCCTAGAGAACAAGATTATCGATTGCAGAGAATTAAAGGCTTTGCTGCTCAAGGCTTTGCTAGAGCTAATGGCATAGATAGAGTTATTTGGGAAAATAAAGGTGCGAAGCTGGGGATTATTACAACAGGTAAATCATACAACGACGTTAGAGAAGCTCTAAGATGGCTGAATATCGATGAAGCAAAAGCTGAAAGTCTTGGACTTTGCTTATATAAAGTCGGTATGCCATGGCCACTAGAACCTGAGGGAATAAGGGAGTTCTGTGAAGGACTTGAACATGTTCTTGTTATTGAAGAGAAAAGGGAATTAATTGAACATCAGGTTAAATGGCAACTATATAACTGGAAAGAGAATGTTAGGCCAGTAGTTATTGGTAAGCAAGATGAATCAGGATCATGGTTATTGCCTGCCGAAAATGACCTACCTCTGCAAACCATTTTAGAGACCATCGCCAAAAGGTTACACATTCTAAGTGGAGATCCAGAACTATTAGAAAGGCTTGAATGGTTTAAAAAGAGAAATGCAGAACAAGAAAAGATTAATTCCCCGGTTGTAAGAAAGCCTTTTTTCTGCTCAGGCTGTCCACACAACACATCTCTAGCATTACCTGAGGGTAAAAGAGCACTTGCTGGAATTGGTTGCCATTACATGGCAGTAAACACTGTTAAGGGAACTGAATTTTTCACACAAATGGGTGGAGAGGGAACGCCTTGGATAGGGTTGGCACCATTTTCAAAAGAGGAACACGTTTTTGCTAATTTAGGTGATGGCACGTATAAGCATTCGGGAATCTTAGCCATTCGAGCAGCACTAGATGCTAATGTAAATATTACATATAAGATACTTTATAACGACGCTGTTGCTATGACGGGAGGTCAAGAAATTGGAGACAATTGGAACGTCGATGGAATTGTAAAACAGCTTCTTGCTGAGGGTGTTAAAAGGATATCAATTCTCTCTCAACAGCCTCAAAAATATAACAAACTAACTTCAAAACACGTAAAAAGTCTGCACAGAGATGCCATCATTGTGGAGCAAGAGGAGTTAAGTAAATACAAAGGTGTTAGTGCTCTCGTATTTGATCAAACATGTGCTGCGGAGAAACGCCGAAGAAGAAAAAGAGGTTTAATGCACGATCCTGTAAAAAGAGTCATGATTAATCCAGATGTTTGTGAGGGGTGTGGCGATTGTTCAATACAATCAAACTGCGTCTCTATCGAGCCCTTGGAAACTAAGCTTGGAAGAAAGAGAAAAATAAATCAATCAACATGCAACAAAGATTATTCATGTTTGAATGGGTTTTGCCCATCCTTTATTACGGTCGATGCTGAATTAAAACCTAAACGTAAGTTTTATGAAATATCAGATTTACCTGAACCAAAACACCAAGAGTCTGATGGGATAACCAATATTATGCTTACTGGAATCGGCGGAACAGGAGTTCTTACTATTTCAGCTATCGTTGGTATGGCTTCTCACATTGAAGGTAAAGATTCTAGTATCTTAGATATGACAGGTCTTGCACAAAAAGGTGGCGCGGTCTGGTCACACATTAAGGTTTATGAAAAAGACAATAAACCATTTAGCCACAAAATATCGCCCGCTTCTGCAAACTTGCTGCTAGCTTGCGATGCAGTTGTTGGCACTAAGCCTGAAATACAAGAGGTGCTATCGGATAAAAGAACTAACTCCTTAGTAAATACCAATACCATTCCAGTGGCAGACTTTGTCACCAATAGAGATATTGATTTTAAATCTTCCGAAGTTTTTGATTTGATAGAAAAAACTACCAATAGTATTGAAGGTGTACCAGCGGTTGAGATGGCTGAAAAGCTTACTGGAGACGCGATTGGCGGCAATATGATTATGTTGGGAGCTGCTTTTCAAATGGGTTTAATTCCATTGAAAGAAGAGAGTATTATTGCAGCAATTGAGCTAAATAAAATTAGTATCGAAAGTAATATATATAGTTTTAGACTTGGCAGAGCATATATCGCTAACCCAAAAAATGAAATCTTTAAGTTCTTGCAAAAAGACACAGGTGAAAAGTTGTCTAATGAAGAAGTTTTAGCCGACAGAGAGAATCGACTAATGAAATACGATCCCAAAGTTAGTCAGGAGTTTTCCATGCATATGAAGAACTTGAAAAAAGTTCTAGAAACAGAACTTGAGCCCGATGCTTCTTTTAGAAGAGCCATCAAAGAAGCTTACAGAGTTTGTGCAATAAAGGATGAATATGAGGTTGCAAGAATGCACATTGAAACTTCAAAACAAGTATTAGATAACCAATTCAACTCATGGTCCAATTTAAGTTTTTATTTATCACCACCATTCTTATCTTTCATTAAAGACCAAAGAACGGGGAGACCAAAAAAATATAGAGTACCTGGTTTTATTGCTATGCCTTTATTCCACATTTTAGCCAAACTTAAGTTCCTAAGAGGCACAGCTTTTGATCCGCTAAGTATGAGTGGCGATAGAAAGAGAGATCTTCAGCATAAAGATATCTTCTTTAACAGGTTAGCTGAACTTAGCTCATTAACTGCAGGGCAAAAGACAACAAAGCTAAATAGGCTTTTAGATTGCTCAGAAGCTGTCAAAGGTTACGGCCCTGTAAGAGAAGAAGCCTTTAAACAGTTTTTGGTAAGGATTGATGAAAAAAGTTTCTGAGAATTTTTATGTCTCTCCTCAAATAGAGCCATCAAATATTGATGGCTTATCGAAAGACAAATTTGATATCGTTATTTGCAATAGACCTGATGGCGAAGAGTCCAATCAACCATCTAAAATTGAAATATCCAGTGAGTGTCAAAAAAAGAGTTTAGAGTTTATAGATCTTGAAATGGTTCCTGGAGATATTAATTTCGAAACCATAAAAAGAACCAAAGAAATCCTAGACACCAATAAAAAAGTATTTGCCTATTGTAGAACAGGTACAAGATCAATAACTCTATGGGCCTTTGCTAGCTGCTATACAAAAGAAGTCGTTGACATAATTAGCGAGGTACGCAACGCTGGTTATGAACTAGCACACTTGAAAGATGTATTCGTAAGCTTTAAGTCTAGCCTTTCCTAAGCAGAAGAATTAACCAAACTAATGGCACTATAGCCAAACATCCTATGGTTATATTGATTGCTGTCATTAGTGGAAAATCTAAGAGGGCTCCTAAAAAATCTGACAAACTATTGCCCAACAAAGCGCCATAGATGGCGCCATGGATACCTGATCCTTTAAAGTATTTATCAATGTCTATGCCAATTAGGGTTGTAAAAGCCAGAATGCCATTATCAACCAAGCCAAAAACCAGTCCCTCAGGCATTAAAATATTTTCCTTTCCTGCTTTCTCAAAGCTGTGACTAAGAAAACAAAATAAACCAATTCAAAGACGGTAAAATACAACAAAAATACCGAATCAAATTCGCCATAAATGAATGTAACAATTCGGCCCAGTAGAATTCCAGTGATTACAAATAAAAGAATCTTGAAGAATGATGACTCATATTTACTTTTAACTAGTGCAAGTAGCGAAAACAACCCAATTAGAAAATTAATGCCGCCATACAACGACCTGACTTCGCCGCTGCCAACATTGGTAGTTATAGCCAAACCTACCGAATCAACAAAGCCAGCAGGAAAAAAAAGGGCCCACCCCCCGAGATAGAGGTAAACCAAAGCAGTTAAAAATAAAAAAATCTTATTCATATTCACTCATTGTTTTTATTTAATAAATCTATATTACCACCAGTTGCCATCACATTATCAGTAAATGTTTTTTCATTCACAAAACTCTTTAAGTAATCAGGGCCACCTGCTTTCGGTCCAGTGCCACTGAGGCCTTGGCCACCAAAAGGTTGAACACCCACAACCGCACCAACAATATCTCTATTTAAATAAAAATTCCCAACGTTTCCTTTCTCAAATATCTTGCGAGCTTTTTCAAGAATTCTAGTGTGTGCCCCCATGGTCAAACCGTATCCTGTATCATTTACTTCATCTAGCACCCGATCCAACTCAGATGCCGAATAACGAATAAAGTGAAGAATAGGCCCAAATTTTTCACCATCTATTTCATTGATTGCATCAATTTGTATGGCCGTTGGGTTGAAAAAATATCCCTGGTCTGGAACTTTGTTTGCTACTTCAACCATCATCTTATTTTCTTTCTGCATTCTCGCTTTATGATCCAATAATTTTTTCAAGGACGTTTCATTAATAATTGGACCTATGTCGGTCTCAGGTAGATTGGGATCACCAATAGCAAGCTCATTCATAGCTTCTGATAAATAATCCCAGTACTCATCTGCAACCTCTTCCTGAACGTATACAGCTCTAAGAGCACTACACCTTTGGCCTGCACTTAAGAAAGACGATCTCACAATGTCGTCAATTACTTGTTCTTTAAGAGCTGAAGAGTCAACAAACATGACATTTTGACCACCTGTTTCAGCAATCAATGTTCTGATAGGGCCATCCAGATTAGCTAAGTTAAGGTTAATCTGTTTGGCTGCAACGCCTGACCCTGTAAAAGCAACACCATCAAGCCACTCTAGCTTAGTCAATTCATTGCTGATATCTTTTTCTGCGATAACAAGATGTAGAGCGGATTGAGGCACTCCCGCCTCATAGAACATTTTCACAACTTCGTAAGCAATTAAAGAAGTATCCTCTGCTGGTTTGGCAATAACATTGTTTCCTGTTATTAGTGCTGCTGAAATCTGACCCACAAAAATTGCTAAAGGAAAATTCCAAGGACTTATACACAAAAAATTACCTTTTGGAGCATGCTCTAAGAAATTATTTTCCCCAGTTGGACCAGGAAGTTTCAATGCCTTAAATAAATTATCGCTTTGTTGGGAATAGTAATTGATAAAGTCTATTGCTTCTCGAACTTCAGCATCACAGTCTTTTAGAGTTTTTCCTGCTTCATTTGCTAAGAGATAAAAAAGCTTTGTTTCATTTTTTGACAGAGCCTGGGCCACTAAATCTAACATTTTCTTTCGTTCTGCGAGTGGTGTTTCAGACCATTCTTTTGATGGTTTTAAAGTTTTTAGATTAGCTATTATTTGTTGGTCGGCGTATGTTACTTCACCAATTTTTTTGTTGGGATCAAATGGAGCAGCTCTGCCTAATTTCTTACCTTCATGAAGGACGCCATTTACGATGGACGAAGCATGGAAGGTTTCCTTTTCAAATTCTTTCATACCTAATTTTAAATCACTGATATCAGCCAGGTCACCAAAATCAAAGCCCTTGGAATTTGCTCTATCATCAAAGATATGATCAGGTCTTTTTACATTTGATAAAAAGTTTTTATTCTCAAGATTCTCCTCGGCAATCGAGATAGGATTTTTCACTACATCAGAAATAGGAATGTCTTTTGATAAATACTTATTTACAAAAGAGCTATTTGCACCATTCTCAAGCAAGCGTCTGACTAAATAAGGCAGTAACTCTTTCTTGGATCCAACGGGGGCATAAATCCTTGTAACCGGAAAACTATCATAAATCTTTTCTGCATTGCGATAAGTTAGATCCCCCATCCCATAAATTCTTTGGAATTCAAAATCATCAACTCTACCCTTATATAGCTCCATTATTGCTGCAATGGTATGAGCATTGTGGGTTGCAAAATATGGTCTTAGATTCTTTGAGTGGGCAATGAGTTTAGCAGTGTGCAAATAATTTAAATCCGTAAATGATTTAGAGGTAAATACTGGAAGATCTGGAGCACCTTTTGTCTGATGAATCTTAATTTCTTGATCCCAATATGCTCCTTTGACTAGCCTCATCATCATGCCATTTCTATTGCTTCCTAGTTCGTTAATTAAATTAACAACCTCCGATGATCTTTTCCCGTAAGCTTGGATTGCTAAACCTAGTCCACTCCAATCTTTAAGGCTATTTTCTTGTGCCAATTTTTCAATTAATTTGAGGCTTAACTCCAGTCTATCCTGTTCCTCAGCATCTATAGTTAGAGCTATTTCTTGGACAGCAGCTTGCTTAGACAATTCAAGCACTCGATCGTAGAGCTCATTTAATACTCTTGTTTCTTTAACAGCCTCATATCTTGGATGTATTGCCGATAGCTTTATTGAGATTTCGTGGAATGAGTTTGTTAATTGCGCATTTTTTTCACCCACTTTTTTGATTGCTTTTTCATATGCATCAAAAAAGAAATCGACGTCGCCTTGCGTTCGTGCAGCTTCACCCAACATATCGAAAGAACACGGCAGCCTAGGTGAATTAAATTTTCTAAGAGCATCATCGATATCGATTCCTGAAACAAACTCCTCACTTAAGATTTCCATTCCTTTTTTAATGGCTTCTCTTAAAACAGGATCACCAATTCTAGAAGTCACACCACTCAACCACGAAAGAGGATTGCCTGTGATTGTTTTATCAAGCTCAACTACTTGTTCAGCTAGAAACAATCCAAAAGTTGTCGCATTAACAAAAATTGAAGGAGAGCTATTTAAGTGCTCAAGCCATTTCTTTCCACCAATTTTTTCTTCAATGATTTCATCGCAAGTCTGGTTATCAGGAATGCGCAAAAGCGATTCTGCAAGACACATCAGAGCTACTCCCTCTTGGTTGCTGAGGCCGTACTCTAAAAAAAAGTTGTCCAATCTTGTTTTTTTTCTATCGTCTCTGCAGTTCTGAACAATTTGCGCAGCATTTTTTTCAATGTTTGACTCATTGATCCATGCATTATTTTGAA
>Ga0255757_10004879_pt1 | contig 11991 bp, 6 predicted proteins | sample 071ome_27_FD_179957 | JGI IMG/M metagenome (GOLD analysis project Ga0255757, IMG submission 179957) | Coastal salt marsh microbial communities from the Groves Creek Marsh, Skidaway Island, Georgia - 071409AT metaG (version 2) | ecosystem: Environmental > Aquatic > Marine > Intertidal zone > Salt...
AAATCCACGAATTAAGGGTACGCTCCAAAAATTGTTTCTTCTAATGAGCTGAACTCTTGGTTCATAGTATTTGTGAAGATTGTTATTTTTATCCCTTATTCCTAATGACCAACCTGTTGGACTTTGAACCAAAACTCCACCAATTACAGCCTGTCCACCATAAGCAATATTAGAATTTGACATTAGAAAGTAAAGAAAAGTAAGTTATTCTTCTTCTTGAGAAGATTCTGATTTAGCAGATTGTCTAGTGGACGTTGATCCGTAACGTTGTTTAAATCTTTCTACTCTACCAGTAGAGTCAACCAATTTTTGCTTACCTGTGAAAAATGGATGGCTAGCAGAAGAAATTTCAAGCTTTACTAGTGGATACTCATTTCCATCTTCCCAAGCTATAGTTTCATTTGTTTTGATAGTTGAACGAGTTAAAAATGCAAATCCTGCATCTTCGTCTTGAAAGACTACCTCTCTATAATCTGGATGTATACCTTGTTTCATAGTTCTACTTTACCTTAAACTTTAGCTTTTGCGACATCCTTTAAGAATGCATCATTGCTTTTTGAATTTTTAAGCCTATCAATTAGCAACTCTGTAGCTGCTCCGCCTTCTAAGCCAACTAAAACTCTTCTTAAGCTCCAAAGTGACTCTAGTTCTTTTGGAGATACCAATCTTTGTTCTTCTCGAGTACCTGAAGGAGTAACATCAATCGCAGGAAACACTCTCTTGTCTGCAAGCTGTCTATCAAGTCTTAACTCCATGTTTCCAGTACCTTTAAATTCCTCAAAAATAACCTCATCCATTTTGGATCCCGTTTCAACTAGAGCAGTTCCTAGGATTGTTAAGCTTCCACCACCTTCAATATTTCTTGCAGCACCAAAGAATTGTTTTGGAGGTGTGAGAGCTGTTGAATCAACACCACCAGAGAGGATTCTACCACTAGCAGGTGTTGCTAAGTTGTGAGCTCTGGCTAAACGAGTGATTGAATCTAAAAGAATAACAACATCTTTACCTTCCTCAACTAACCTCTTAGCTCTTTCAATTGCTAACTTAGAAACTTGAGTGTGCTCATCTGGCGGTCTATCAAATGTAGAAAATACGACTTCGCCATCAACTGATCTCTGCATATCAGTTACTTCTTCTGGTCTTTCGTCAACCAACACAACCATTAAATAAACCTCTGGATTGTTAGTAGATATTGAGTTTGCGATTTCTTTTAAGATTGTAGTTTTTCCAGCTTTTGGCGGAGATACAATCAAGCCTCTTTGTCCTTTTCCGATTGGAGCAATCAAGTCAATTATTCTCGGAAGAATTTTTTCAGGTTGTCCATCCATTTCAAGTTTTAATCTCTCATCTGGAAACAGAGGTGTTAATTTATTAAAGTCTACTCTTCTAGCAAGCAATTCTGGATCAGCATCGTTCACAGTTTTTGGCTCAATAAGCGCAGGATATTTTTCTTTTTGTCTTGGAGCTCTAATTGGACCCGAGACCAAATCACCCTTTCGCATTCTGTATTTTTTAATTGCACCTGCAGCTACATATACATCATCTTCACTTGGTTTATAACCATTACATCTTAAAAAGCCATAACCTTCAGGAAGTACGTCAAGTATTCCAGTTCTAGTATCGCCTTCTTTTATTTGACTATCGCCAGAGCTTACGACTGCCGGTGCATCGTCAGAAGAAGAGATAACCTCTACGTTTACTTCTTCAACAGTTTCGTCACTATCTAAAATTTCGTCACTGTGTTCAACAAGCAAATCTATTAATTTTGCCTTTTGAAGACCTTTATGCTCTATACCCAAACTATCCGCTATAGACCTTAAGTCTGCGACAGGTTTTGATTGTAATTGTGATCTTGCTGACATTTTTCTCCTATTTTCAAATCACTTACTTTTTAATGAAAGGAATTGTGACGTTGTCTGAAAGACAGTTTTATTATAAACTGAATTAAAATTTTATGTAATATTTAATTTATTTTTGTAAACGAAAATATTGCAACCGAAATAAAGCTCACGCAGTAATAAGTGATTCCAAAGATTGCAACTAAAGGTGCATTCAATATTATAGAAAGCGCTAAAACTATTGGAAAGTTTTGGCACACAGCCTCTATTTTTAAAGTGTTTGAATTACTATTTTCTAAATTTAGTAATTTCGTACACTGATTCACCCCAATATAAATACAAAGCAAAATAGCCACTGTAAAGAGAAAAGATTCAATGAAATAATCACTGATATAAGCTCTTAAGTCAATTGGAGTCCATATTGAAACTAGTACAATTAAAAATTTTAAGAATCTATCAAGTGAAACATTGATAAATTTATAAATTTTTACGAATCTTGACTTTATAATTATTCCGAGAAAATACGGAAGTAATATTGCTAAACAAAGTTGAAGAAATAGTTCTAAAAATTCAACTTCATAATCTTGAATATTTGCCGAGGATAATCTCAACCATAAAGGGATAGTTAACGGTGACATTAAAGATGTTAGAGATGTTAAAAACACTGACAAAGGAACATTTGCATTTTTAATATGCGAAAAATAGCTCGATATATGTCCTCCTGGGGTAATTAAAACAATTAGTACTGCTAATGAAAGAAGTGAATCTGAATAAATTTGAGAAATAGCAAAACCAATCAGAGGCACAAAAAAAAGTTGAATAACTAAACCAGCAAGTAAAGATTTTTTATCATTTTTAAACTTTTTAACTTGCTCAATATTGCTTGTCATTCCTAAATATAAAAACAACACAGGAATAAACATTGTTATCAAATTTATAGGAATTGAATTGCTAATTGCATCTCTCATAGTTTCACATTAGTAGAAATTTACTGAGAAGATATTGCCATACTCCAAACTCTTTTTGTCTGGTCAATAAACCAGTCATCATTGTATTTAGACCAAACTCTAAAATTACTGTCATAGCGCATCCATAGAAAGAGAGCGCCATTAAAAATCATTACTAGATCTACTGCTAACTTATGTGGATCGATTTCTGAATTTGATTTATTTTTATAATCTTCACACAAATTTATTACATAATCTAAAGGTTCATCACTAAGCCAATTTCCGCTTGATAAAATTTTATCAATATTAAAAAATGCAACTCTTATGGCATTTCCATACTTAATTACCTCTGAAGCTTGTAGTTCAATAAATTTGAGAATTCTCAATTCAGGATCAGATTCATTTTCCATATAATCTTTGAACTCAGAACTGATATTTCTTAAACCATAATTTAATATTGACCCATAAACATCCAGTAAATTATTTGGAAAGTGGTTGTAGGCTGTAGCAACTGATGTTCCTGCTTTTTTAGCTATTTGTGAAATATTAATGTTTTCATTAGGAAAACTCTCATCATTAATTAAGTCAATAGCACTGAGAATCAAGCTTAAGTGTGTGTTATCAAATATATTTTTTTGACGTAAAACTCTTTTATCAATATTCATAACTAAAATTTCTTTTCTTTGCATAATATTTTAAAACAACCCCAAAAATTAACAGTATGAGAATATAAATTATCAAAATTGTTGCAAAAGTAAAAGCAAAAGATCCCATTGCCATTAATTCCTGCTGAAGTTTATCAAATTCACTATCAGGTTTAACAATCAAAATACGTACGAACAACCAGAAACCGATAATAAATGAAATAATAGGTAAAATCTTAAAAAAACCTTTGGAATCTTTGAAAGATTCACTAAGTTCATTTCCACCGCCTGGTAGAGATTTAAACATAACTCCTTCAAGACACATCAAGTAAGTAAGTGCTGTAGCTGCTGTGAACAAACTAGAACTATTTACAACTTCCAAAGAAGTTAAGTAGAAGAAAAAGTATCCAACGCAAATCAATAATATAGAGGAGTAAAATTTGGGAGACAGCCTTGCTGTTTTTCTTTCAGATATAATTTGGCTTGTTGCAATAAAACCAAATACGAAACCAATTGGCATTTCAAAATAAATAAAAGAAACAGTAGATAATAGAGCAAAAAATATTGCTTGAGGTGCCCACTTAAATCGAACTGATTGTTTATAAACCTGCTTTTCTAAAATCGCCTCAGTTCCCTCATATAAAAATGTTACTGTTGCTAAACCAAAGAAAGCTGCAATAAAAATTGCTAAATTTTCTAAATCTAAACTTAGCTCAGCGCCTTCTTCGACATATCCAAGTAAAAACGAAGTTAGTAAAAGTGAGATGGATATATAGAAACTAGTTACAACCTTACTTCCTTGCTTGAATTCTTTATCTTTAAAGAGAAAGTTTATGTTGTGTGTGCTGATTATTTTGTTAAACCATTCTTGTAATAGCAGCACTAAATAAAATAAAAATATTATTCCTGTAGCAATTACAGATGCAATATTATTTTTTTCAATATCTGTAAAGTCAACTTCCTCATAAATTGGGATATTTGTTATTAAAGGATTTGTAATCTCTACATTTAAAAAGTTGTTATTTTTTGGAATTGTTGGAATAGTAGTTGTAGTTGTAGTTGTAGTTGGAATTGTTGTTGTGGTTGTAGTTTGAGGAGATTTTATTTTGCTTAAATTAGCTTCATTAACATATTCTATTTTTTTAAAATTAAAACACTCTAAAGCATCACAAGATTCATCTTCAATTTTTTCTGCATTGGTAACAACAACTACGATTTGTACTGTCACTTCATTGTCGTAACAACAAATTACTATGCTTCCTTTGTTAAATGGCAACTCATATTGTTCATTAGATTCATCACTAATAAGGTTTAGAACAATTGAATCATAGTCTTCATATAAAATCTCCCATGATATTTCAATTGATGCTTCTTCTACTCTAGAGACGTTTAAATTAATATTTGTTTCATCTTGTGTAAAAAAAAGTATTAAAGGAATACAAAATAACAAAAATATATTTTTTTTATTCATTAAACCTAATTGAATGATTCTATTTTTTTTAGCTCAGCTGTAACGACTAGTCTCTCTTTAGCTGAATACTTCGGATGACATGTAGTCAAGGTAAGTCTTGAATCTCCCTGATCGAGTAAAACATACTCTTCACCGACAGCACCCACAACTTTAAATTCAGTTACTGAGTAAATAAATTTGTTATTGCCAATTGTTACAGATACTTCATCTCCAATATTTAACTTATCTAAATTCTCAAAAGGCGCACCATATGTAGTTCTGTGTCCAGCTATTGCTAAATTTCCACCTTGTAACGGGTGGCTTGTTCCTAAGTATTTTCCTGGTCCATATTGCAGACTGTTTTCGTCAGTTCCATTAACTACGTAATGTTTCAAGCTGATGCTATCTGCTTCAATCAAGCCAAAAACAATAGGAAGGTTTTCTTCTTCATAATCTCCAACAATTGGTTTAAATATGCTTGAGATGTTTTCAAGGATTGTAATTTCACTTGCAAAATTATTAATAAATGTTCCCATTGTTTCATCTTCTTGAATTTCACTTCTAGAACCTTCGGTTGTGTCTACTAATGATTTGGCAATATCTTGTTGATTATTTTTATATAAGTAATCAGACATATAAGAATTATTAAGTACAGTTATTCCAAAACCTAAACCAACCATTAAAGACAGTGAAGCAAATCCTGATAAAAGTCTAAATTTTTTGCTTTTTATAGCTGAGATGTTTTGATTTAATGAATTTATCTCTTCTTTCAAGAATTTTATTTCTGACTCGAATTGAGCAGATTGCATATTTAATTTACTCAATTGATCATAAAAAGTTTGAATATTAGAAACGTTTTTAATTTTTGTATTAAATTCAGATTTTGTAACTTTAATGTAACCATCATTCTCATATTTTTTAATATTTCCTACAAACAATTTTGAAAAAGTTTTTTTATTCTGAGATTCAGATTTAAATAGAGATGCTGTATTCAGCAACTTCTTTGTTCTAATTTTTAATAATCCAAATATGCCAACAATTGTAAATATAAAAAAGTTAAGAATATTTTGGAAAAAATTAAATCCAGTATTAGCTAATTCCTGGCTTGAAAGAGTTTCATCTTCCATATAGAAATATCTAACTAAGTAATCCTCGTCCTGAACATAGTTTGTATCTGTTGAAAAATCCCACTCAACAAAATCATCACCCTCTGTTTTTGTGAAAGCAACATCATTAACATCAACTAATTCAACTTTTACGTTAGAGACAACCTCATCGCCATTATTTGCAGTTCCTAGAGCTTGAAGAGTGTGAACTCCCGGTTCCAAATCAGGAGTTGGGAGATTTCCTAAAAGGTTACCATTTGCGTCTGCCTGTAACACGCCTACAAATGTAGGTTCAGAAAACATATATATCTCTACTAAAGAATTGGGTTCAAAACCTGAAGCTTGTACAGTAATTTTTCCACTTAATTCACCACGAATAACTGCTTCGTCTACAACTTCTTCCTCTACAGATTTAGAGTCATTTGCGTTAGTTTTTTTAACTTTTTCATTACTTTCTTTTTCTTCTGCATCACAACCAATAGTGCAAGTTAAACCAAACTTCATAACAATATCATTATTTGAAATTTCGACCTCTGATTTGCTTTCAACTTCATATTCCATAGAATCATCAATTCGATTATTCACAAGGAAACTTGATTTTTTCGTTAGAGCTTTTTCTACTGGCCCCATAGTTGTAGTTGGTGAAGTGCCACCTATTGCAATTGAAGGATCTGAAATAATAGTTGTATTAGTAGTCTCTTCTTTTTTGTCCTGATTCTTAGGGCCACGTAGATTGGCTTCAGTAGCTGTTACTAGATTTTCTGGTTTCTTAGTATTATTCCTACCGAGCAAACAATTTGTATTCTTTTTAAACTTTCCAACACTCTTGTTTGAACCTAAAGAGTCAGTAATAATAAATCTAGTTTTATACTTAGCGTCCTCTGGGACGTTAGAGATTGTTGTAATAGATTTAAACTCACCTGGGGAAATTATATATTTGCTCTCAGCAACTCTATTATTGTCTACAAAAATTCTCACTACAAGTTCGGCTGCTACATTAGAATTCACATTATTTACAGACAAACCGTAGTTGGCACCACCATTCTCTTTACAGAACCTTTCGTTATAAATAATCGGCAAGAACTTATTCTTTGGAACTTCTCTCTCAACAACAGCAATAGTAACAGGCAGTGTAGTTGTTGTTGTTGTAGTTGTAGTAGTAGTAGTTGTTGTAGTAGTTGTTGAAGTAGTTGTAGTTGTTGGATCTGGAGTTGAACAATCAATTTCTTCAGACTCTGCTTGAGCCTCTACGGACATATTTGTAAAATCGCCTGTAGTAAAGGAATCTGTAATTCTCCATATAATTGTTCCACCTTCAGATACTGAAGTTGTACTCGAACTATCAGAAGTGCTTGCTTCCACGGATAGGTTTGCTGAGAGGACAGTAAAAGTTGTACCACTATCCAGTGAGTACTCAACTTTATAAAATACTGTAGAAGACTCTCCATTAGTAATTGCTAAAGTAGAAATTTTTGCATCACTAACACAAGATGCAAATGAAATACTAAATGTAGAATCTGGATCACAATCAACTGCTGAGGACTCTGTTTGTGTCTCTACTGACATATTTGTAAAATCTCCAGATGTGAATGAGTCTGTTATTCTCCAAGTAATTGTAGAGCCATGAGGTACAGATGCTGTAACACTAGTATCAGTTGCTGATGAAGCAACTGATAAGTTTGAAGATGCTGTAGTGAATGAACCACTGTCAATTTGGTATTCAACTTTATGGTAAGTTGTTGATGATTCGTTATTAGTAATACTTATCGTTGAAGTTTGTGCACCACTTGAACAAGAACTAAATGAAGAGGTTACTGTCGAATCTGGATCGCAATCAACTGCTGAACTTGTACTTTGGGTTTCATAAGAAACACCGCTGAAATCATTTGAGCTCAAGCTGTCTTTTATTCTCCATGTAATTGTAGAACCATGAGGTACTGATGCTGTTAATGAAGTATCTGTATTAGAAGCTGCTATAGAAAGATTTGTAGCTGCAGTGGTGAATGTTCCACTATCAATTTGATATTCAACTAAATAATATGCTGTTGAGGATTCATTATTAGTAATACTTATTGTTGAAGTTTGTGCACCATTAATACATGATCCAAATGATGTTGAAATTGTACTATCGACAGCACAGTCAACAGTCGCACTTGTTGTTTGTGTTTCCGTAGACATATTTGTAAAGTTTCCAGATGTGAATGAGTCTGTTATTCTCCAAGTAATTGTTGAGCCATTTGCAACACTTGCAGTTACAGAAGTATCCGAAGCTCCACCTGCTATTGATAAGTTTGCAGACGCAGTGCTAAATGAACCACTGTCAATTTGGTACTCAACTTTGTAATAAACTGTAGAAGACTCATTATTGGTAATATTTATTGTTACAGTACCGCTTCCTCCTGAACAAGTAACGACGGGTGGATTTACTACCGTTGATTCAGGGTCGCAATCCACAGCAGATGTTTCCGTCTCGGTCTCAGTTGACATATTTGTAAAGTTTCCAGATGTGAATGAGTCTGTAATTCTCCAAGTAATTGTTGAGCCATCTGGCACTGAAGCAGTAACACTAGTATCTGTAGCTGAAGAAGCAACTTCTAAATTTGATGATGCAGTTGTAAATGAACTTCCGCTATCAAGTGAATATTCAACAAGATAATAGGCTGTTGCAGAATCATTATTAGTAATACTAATTGTTGAAGTTTGTGCGCCATTTACACATGAACCAAATGAAGATGTAATTGTAGAATTTGGATCACAGTCAACTGTAGAACTCTCAGATAAAGTTGTGTAATCTCCTGAGAAAGAGTTTGATGTGGAAGAAGTTTTATATCTCCAGGTAATTGCTGATCCATGTGATACAGATTGGGTTAAGGTTTCAGAACTATTTACAACTACAGATTGATTTGATGCTTTTGAAGTCCAATTAGAACCTCCATCTAAGGAGTACTCAACTAGAAAATAAGCTGTAACAGTAGCAGAGTTTGAGTTTGTCAGAGTTATTGTAGAGACTTGTGCTCCAGCACTACAGCTTCCCAAGGCTTGCGAAGCAGAAGCATCGAGAACTGGACAGTTAATGGTTACCGCATCAGCAGCAGTGTATGCTCCAGATGAAGGATTGGATGCTCCAGATCTTACTTGAAAATTAACAGTTGTTCCATGAGATACTGCCGAACTTAAAAAATACGTTTCGCTACCACCCGATGTAACAGAGTTTCCGTCTTGAAGGTCGCTCCATGTTGAACCACCGTCAGTAGAGTACTGAACATCAAAATATGCTGTACTGTTTCCAGTATTGATTACAGTTATAGAAGGTGTGGAAGATCCGCTTGAACATGATCCGGCACTAGTAGAAGTTGTAAACGTATATGTTGGACAACTTACAGTTCTAGAGGTTGCTGATGTGTACGAACCTGAACTTGGATTACCTGAAGAGTCTGCTCTGTATTGCCAGTAAATTGTCGTACCATGACTTTGAGCTGTAGGTATTGTATACGTCTCTGCATTTCCTCCTCCAGCAGCTATGGAATTACCATCTTCAAGAGTTACCCAAGAACCACTGCCAATTTTGTACTGCACATCAACATACATGGTTGCATCAGAAGCAGTAATTGTAATACTCGATGTTGCAGAACCACTAGAACAACTTCCTAACGATGTTGTTGCGGATACAGATCCCGTTGTACAACTTGATGCATCTATGGTTATTGACGATAGTGACGTTGTTCCGCTTTCAGGTTCTCGTAGATTTTCTGTTGTGTATTCTGCGTACCACGAAATTACGACACTAGCACTATTCGCTTGTCCTGGAACACTCAGGCTAGTATTTGTTGAACTAGAACTTACCGATGTACCCGTTGTTAAACTTGTTGAACTTCCTCCGTTTACTGTGTAAGTAACAACAAAGTTAACTGCTTTATTAGAACTTGAGTTATTCAACGTTACATCAATCTCTCTATTTGACCCATCACAAGATCCCTGTGTAGCTGTAACAGAAGGATTGAATGTGGTGTCAGGACTTCCTCTATGACATGCGGCACCATCATTGTTGTTACTGGAAGCTATATTGTCTCCAGTATCGGTCATGCTATAAGAACTACCGTTGGTTGTTATTTTATAAATATTTCCTGAGTCATTATTTGCTACATATAACTCATCTCCACCAAAACCATAAATTGCTCCAAAAGCATCTCTATCAGCAGAAGGAATTGAAACACTGTAAGCTTTTGTTACAATCGCAATACTCTCAGAGGATGTTCCTTGGTTTGAGATTGTATAATATGATGCATAAATTTTTTGATTTGCCCCATCTACACCTATAAAGTCTGGCTTGTTACTTCCTGAAACTGAAGGAAATGATGAATTGTCCTGTATCCAAGCAAAGTCTTTAGCATTCGATCTATTAGGATTGTAGCTACCAGTGTAGCTTGTGGAAAAACTACCTGTTTTTGCCAATGAGGTGTCAGAGTTAGATGCAAATCGAGCAAAACCTCCACCAGAACTAAAATGACCTTTCGAGTAAATTGCATACTCATAACCATTGTCGACAAAGAATGTAGCAGCATTTAAATTTACACCTGTATAGCTGCTTGAAACTAAAGTAGGTGAGCCTGAAGGGTTGACCAGGTACATATTACTTGCAGCTCCATTATCGCTATTTTTCTTTCTTTGAACGTATAAGTTTCCATCTAAATCCATGAACGAAGCATTTATTTCGCCTGTACCTGAGAAGCCAGAGCTAAAGGTAGTTGTAGCTTCAGTATTTGTTGAAAAGTTATATCTCTTAACTTCAAGAGAGCCACTTGAATATTTAGTTTGAAAAGCAATAGGTCTACCATTTGAATCCAAACAGTCCCAAGATGCAGCAAAAACAGGTTCTGGATCAACAGTTTCAATAGTTACAAAAGCAAGAGAGAAAATAAGAAAAAAAGCTAAAAAGCTATTAAATAGTTTATAAAAAAAGTTTTTTCTTCTGAAAATACCTATAAAACTTTGAGTTAACAAAGCTAATTTAATCAAACCTCACTCCTACAAAAGATAAGTTTAATTTAAGTTAGAAATGATTCCAAGTAAATTATTGAAAACTAGCTGCTATAGCTTCCTCTACTACGCTCACTGTATTTTCAAGGGTAAGAAAGCTTTCACTTTCAGAGTTATTAACAACTTCATAGCTAGAAATAACCGAGTTTATCGATTCACTAAATTTCTCAGGAGAAGCAGTACAAACAGCAATCGTAGGAAGTTTAACTGTTTGTTCAAGTGTCATGCCAATAGAAGTAACACTGTGGGGATCGAAAATAATATTAGACATCTCATATATGGAGACAATTTCTGATTTAATTTCTTCATCAAGAAAAGTCTTAGAAGAAAAAACTTGCTGTAATTTTTTAATACTGTCAGCACTTAAATTAAATTTTTGTGTTTCTACTAGTGAATCGTAAAGTGCCGAAGTATTGCCTTCAAGATCAAACACCAACCTCTCCAAGCTTGATGGTATTTGAATGTCCATACTTGGTGCAATGCTTGGCTGAGTTGTTTGTGGTTCTAAAGTACCTGAAGAAATGAACCTATTCAATACATCATTAACATTTGTAGAACATAGTATGTTATTAATTGCAAGTCCATGCGATCTTCCAAACCAGGCTGAATAAGCATTGCCAAAATTACCGGATGGAATCGCTACATTTATTGGTGAACTGAATTGATTTGTTAACCATACATAGTACGAAACCTGTCCCATAACTCTCAACCAGTTAATAGAGTTCAGAGAAATAAGTCTTCTGTTAAATGGATTTTTAGAGAGCATCTCTTTTACTATTCTCTGGCAGTCATCATAGGAACCCTCAATAGCAATATTCAAAACATTTGGTTCAGTAACAGAAGTCATCTGTTTTCTCTGGTATTCACTAATTTTATTTGAAGGATGTAACACTACAATATCTATATTTTTTGAACTTTTTACAGCTTCAATTGCAGCACTTCCTGTATCACCACTTGTTGCAACAACTA
>Ga0255757_10004920_pt1 | contig 11926 bp, 11 predicted proteins | sample 071ome_27_FD_179957 | JGI IMG/M metagenome (GOLD analysis project Ga0255757, IMG submission 179957) | Coastal salt marsh microbial communities from the Groves Creek Marsh, Skidaway Island, Georgia - 071409AT metaG (version 2) | ecosystem: Environmental > Aquatic > Marine > Intertidal zone >...
CTCGGCGGCGCGGAGCGTGAACTCGTTCAGTTGCTTCAGGCCCTCCGAAGCAGGTGGGACGTCACCTTGGCGACGCTCGACCTGCCCGACGAGGCGGCCGAGGTGCTTGGCGTCGAGGGGCTGCGCGTCCTTCGCCCAGCAACACCATGGCGACCCAAGGGGGGCCTGATCGAGGAAGTGCTCGACCGTGGACACGCGGCAGCTACGCGTGCGTGGGCATCGCTCAACATCCCTTGGTCAAGCGTGGATGCCGTTCACATCTCGGTGTGCCGAGGCAGCCTCGACGTGCTGCCCCTCGTTCCGGAGCACCTCCCCGTGCACTACAACTGCCTCGAACCCCCGCGCTGGCTGCACGAAGACGTCCTGCATCGGCGGGTCGACGGACGGCCAACCCGGCCGCTCTGGTTGACCCGCCTCGCCTTCAGCCGCCAACGACGGCGCGACGTCCGCGCGGTGCGGGACCTCCTCAAGCGACCCTTGTCCCTCATCACGGGCAATTCCGCCTACACCGCAGAACAGATCCAGCGCGTGTACCGGTTGGACCAACCTCCGCTGCGCGACGACGGAGCCCCTCCTGCCCGTAACGCCGCCGGCCGGCCCCTTCAGGCCGGCGTCCTGCACCCGGGGGTCGACCTCTCCTGCTGGCCCGCCACGGCCACCGAGGATGAACGCGCGGACCTGCAGGGGCTCGCCGTCCCCGAGCGGTACGTGGTTACGGTCGGGCGTGCAAGCCACGTCAAAGGCACATGGGCCACCATCGACGCCCTCGCCGGAAGCGGCACGGACCTGGTTCAGGTCGGCGGCGGCGCACCGGAGGACATGGCACGGCTTGTGGAGCACGCCACAGCCTTCGGCGTCGGATTCCACCCGATGCCACGGTTGAGCCAAGCCGCGCTTCGTGGGGTCTACCGTGGGGCCGTGGCGGTGGTGTCGCACGCCCACGGCGAACCCTTCGGCCTGACACCGATGGAGGCCTTGGCCGTGGGGGTCCCCCCTGTGGTGGTCGCGGACGGGGGTTTTGTGGAAACCGTCTCGGGTTTTGACCCACAATGGCTGGTGCCCCGAGGTGACGCCGAGGCGTTCCGCAAGGCTCTCAAGCGCGCGGAAGACCCTGACATCAGGGAGTCGGTGCAGCGCAGTGGCCCGACCTACGTGGCCACCACCTTCGCCATCGAGGAGGAAGTGCGCTCGCTCACCGCCTTGCTCGACCCTCTGCTTGCGTCAGCATGAGTTTCAACAAGAACTTCTCTTGTTCAAAAAGGGTGGAGTGGGTTGCCCCACATGAACGACGCAGCGAACGCTCTGCACGATGCACATCCCCGGGTCCTCCTTGTCGGTGCTGGAGGCATCGGGTCCAACCTGCTCAGCCTTGCCTCCGCCGGCCTTCGAACGGGCACGACCTCCCTGACCGTGATGGACGGCGACCTCATTGAAGACCGCAACCTGCCGCACCAGCGCTTCACCGAAAGAGACGTTGGACGTGCGAAGGCCGAGGTGCTTGAGGAGCGCTTCAGCACCCCGTTCCTGCAGGTTGCTGGACGCATTGAGAACCTGCGGACGCCAGAGCAATTGGAGGGCTACGACCTCATCATCGTCGCCGTTGACCGACCTGAGCCTCGCCGCCTCGTGCACGCTTCGGACGTGCCGTGGATCGACCTTCGCTCCACGGGTCGCGGAACGCTCGTCCTGACCCACCTCGACGACCCACGCCGCATCGTCGAGCAAACGCCCGACCATGCCCCTGCCTCCTGCCAAGCCGAAGGCGTGCTGGAGCGCGGCTACGTCCAGTTTGGCTTCGCCTTGGCCGCGACCATCGGTGCGCAGTGGTTGGTCGACCACGTCGTCCATGGCAACAGCCCGACGACCGCCTTCATGGTCGACGCAGCCTATGGCGGCTTCCGCTTCAGCCCGCTCCCGGAGGTGAGCGCTTGATCACCGTCAGCGACGAACTCGTGGACCTGCTCCTTGGTGTCGACGCGGCTGCGTTCGACGTGGAAGCAGAGTCGTGGACCAACGCCCTTGAGGCGGCCTTCGATCGCCGGGTCCACGATGAGGAACTGCAGGACGTGCAGCGCGCGGCGGCCTCCCACGGATGCTGGAACGCCGTCTATGCCTTGTCTGCCGCGTCTGGCCTGGAAACCTCGGTGCTCATCGACGCCGAAGGCTCCGTGTTCATCGATTGGGGCAGCCCAGGGTTGGTCCCGGTACGCATGCATGTTGGGGCGCTTGCTCCGTTCCGCGTGTGGACCCACACGCATCCCCGCTTCGGCGCCTACTGGTCGTCCACCGACCGCGAGAGCCTTGGCATTGCGACGGGCATCGTCCGCACCGCCTTGGTGCTGGGTCGCGACGGCGTGAAGCGAGCGCAGAACGCCACCTTCGAATCGTCCGTCGACGAACGCCTCGCGACGACCGGCGCGCTCACCTCGTGGAGCGCGGAAGCACCGGTGCCGTGGACGGAGGACTGGCAGCAGGAGGCGTTCGTATGAGCAGCGTCCGCGCCCCCAAGGACGAGGACGAGGAGGTCCGCGCCCGCTTGCTCGCGATGATGGGTCGAGGTCAGTCCGTGGCCGAGGTGATCGAGCAGATCACAGGCGAAACGCCGGACGACGACCTCGTCGACCTGGTCACCGCACGCCTGCGCGCCGCCTCAGAAGACGACGAAGCGCTGGACTTGGCCGCCTTCTTGCGCGAACACGAATCATGGATGCAGGAGTGGCAATGATGGACGTGACCGACTCCTTCCACATCGATCGCATGCTCGACGACATCGAGGGCATCATCGCGGAGGCCGAACAGGCGGATGGCCTCTGGACGGCATCCCGGCTGGCGGCCGAGCGGAAGGGAATGCTCCTGTTCGCAAGCATCGTCCGTTCCTCTACCAACTGGCACATGGACCGTCGAGGGAGGCTGGTGCACAACACGCACACGTCGCTCGTGTTCGACCCAGTGGAAACCATGTTTTCCGCCCTCGCACATGAGGATGAGCACCTCGTGCTGAGGCTCAAGCAGGAACACCTCTGCGTCGTGGCTGACCGGTTGTTCGACAACGTCCCGATGTCGGACCACATGGCGAGCATGGTCATGCTCGGCGAAGCAGGCTTTCCGCTGAACAGGACGCCAACGACCCTTGCGGGCATCTTCACCAGTTCGGAACTTCTCGCACCCATCCAAGACGACGCGCTTGACATCGAGGACCGCTGCCATGCTGCCGACATGCTCGGTCAGTTGATCGACGGTGCCTCGGAAGAATGGACCTGGTTCAAGCGGGTGGTGAAGACCCTGGGCAACGGCATCCGAAACATGGAGTTCCCGGGTCCGCTCCTCTACCACCTCCTTCGTTGCTCCACGCTTCGGGCCAACTGGATGGCAGAAACCGTGCATGGCCACGAAGCGAGTGCCTCTCATCTCCTTGACGTGGCCGAGATGGCTGCGTTGGCCGTGGACGGAGGACGCTCCCTGCAACGCCAGTTCGTGAATGAATTCTGCCAACGGCTCATCGCTTTGCCAGAAGAGAAGGCGAACGAGAGCCTCGCCCTCTTATCAGAATTGGAACACACCGCTGAGTGGAATCTCTACGGGTTCGTGGACGCCATCCAAAGGTGCCATGCCCGCTCTCAGGGGGAGTTGGAGGTCGATGAGGATGGTGTGGAGGCCTTGTTCGGGCAGCATACGGGGGGGGACGACCTCTGGGACCGATGGGGCCCCGTTGAGGAACGGTATCTTCGTCCCCCAGCCACCTGGCACCTCGACGATGAGGTAGACGACATCATGGACGTTTGAGGTGGAGACAATGGCGATTGGACAGCACCTGCTCAGCCCTTTGGCCGAACGGCTCATGCGCGCATGGCTGCGTCTTGCGCCTCGCAAACGTGATTGGTTCACAGACGTCATCCGCCGCACTCCGAATCATGGCTGGATGCACGTCATGGACCGCATTCCAACGCCGGTGGCCGGCGTCCTCGGTCCTGCAGAGCGGGGACGTGGGCGTGGGCACCATCAACAGAACCTCGTGCATCAACTGGAGGCCCGGGTTCGAAACGGCGAAACGGACCTCACGTGGGAGGAGTGGATCTCGCTCTCGCCGTACCTCCGGCCCGCGGACGAGGGGGGCTTCACCTGGAACCACAACGACCGAGCGGGCGTGAACGACAACAGGTACGAGGCGTGGTTGGACGTGTGGTTTGGTCAAGAAGGCATTGAGGCAGCCATCGAACTTCGACGGGCCACCCTCGAATGGGTCGAAGAGCAGCGCAGGGCGGAGGAGCTGCGCATGGAGGCATCAGACATGGAAGCAGCAATTGAAGGGCCAACCAACTGGACCGAGCCAGAGGTGAAGTCGCTCGTTGGGATGCTGTTGCCCATCGTGAAGGAACTTCACGGCAGGGTGTGGATCAACAGCCAGCACCACCTCCGGATTGAAGGAACCTCAGGCCTTCACTGGGTCCTCAGGCCAGTCGCGTTCGCCTTAGATGGACAAAGGTACCGCGTCAACGTCATGCTGGAAGAAACCTCCAAGGGCGTGTGCATCCAACGTCATCGAGCCTCGACCGAGACCGCTGGATTGGACCTGTTGTGCAGCTACATGCTGGCGCTTCAGACCGACCTTCGGTCCAAAGACGACATTCACACCATGGGCGGAGCGATGATCGAGGGAAAACGCGCCCAGAAGAAGGGCATTGCGGATCGTCCAAGGGACGATTGGGTGCTCCTGAATCCATCGGACCTGCTGGCCTGAAGATTAGGCGCCGGTGTACGTGGCCCGACGGCCCTCGATCAAGGCCGAGAGGCCTTCGAGCGCATCCGACGTCGAGAAGATCTCGTCCAAGCCGTCGAGTTCGGCCTGCAGGCCTTCCGAGAGGCTGGTCGAGGTCGTCAGGTCGATGAGGTCGCTCGCCATCCGCAGGCCAACCGGAGCCACACGGGAAAGCGCCTTGAGTTGGCGGGCCACCGTTCGGTCCTCTGCATCGTGACCGTCTGGACAGCCCCCGGACAGGAGTGTTTCGACGTTGGCGTCGGAAAAGAAGTCGGAGGCGAAGGCGGCCACGGGATGGCCCTCGTCCGCGGGGTGTCCCGGGTACTTGTTGGTCGGCTTGCCTTCGCTGGCGAGGCTTTGGACGGTGGCGTCCACGTCCGCGTGCTCGACGAGGTGGGTGAGGAGGCCGAGCGCTGCAGCGGTGCCGGCGTCCATCATGTTCCCCGCGAGCACGGCCCAGCGGGCCGCCGGGCGTCCACTGATGCGCGCGGGCCGCTGGGAGCCGCCCAGACCCGGATAGATGCCGATCCCGGTCTCGGGGAAGCGGAAGGTCGTCCGCCGGGTCCCAATGCGGTAATCGCAGGACAGCGCCAGTTCCAACCCGCCACCAAGCGCGAGGCCTGTGGTCAAGGCGATGGTCGTGAGGGGTGACGACTCGAGCAGGTTGAGCACCTCGTGGCCTTCGGCGGTGAAGGCTTCGATGTCGGGGATGGCGTCGGCCCGAATTTTGTCGACGAAGAACTTCACGTCCGCCCCCGCGACAAAGGCCTTGCCTGCACCGTCGAGCACAAGGGTGTGGACGCCTTCGGTGGCGTGCGCTGAACGGATGGCGTCCCCAAGTTGGCCGACCACGGTTTCGTTTAGGGCGTTCATGGCCTCTGGGCGGTTGATGGTCACGGTCGCCACACCGTTGTCGACGTGCAGGTCGACGTAGCTGAACGCCCACGGGGCGCCGGAACCTGCTTGGGTGGAGAAGAAGCCGGGCACGGACCAACCCTCGCCGGCGAGGTCCGCGTACGCGACGCTCATTCGATGGGCTTCGGAAAGCCCAACCTTGTTCATCAGCTCAAAGGGACCTCGCGCCCAACGAAGCCCAACCTTGGCACCTCGGTCGACGTCTTCCATGCTGCAGACGCCTTCGTCCACGATCTGGGCGGCCACGCCGAACACGACGCCAAGCAGGCGCTCGCTGACGGTGGTGTACGTGGCTTCGTCGTAGGCGCTTTCGTCCTCGATGGGCCACATCGCGCCGGCTTCGACGAGGGAACGGAGGTTCGCCGCACCGGTGTACCGGGGCGTGTTGAGTTGTTCCGCGAGGTAATCGGTGGAGTGCAGGGCGATGGGCGGTCCTGTGAGGTTCATCAGGCCGAAGGGGCCGAGGCCAATGCGGAAGGCACGGCACGCGATGGCGTCGATCTGTGCCGCGGTGGCCACGCCTTCCTCCAAGAGGAGGCAGGCCTCGTTGAGCCAGGGCACAAAGAAGCGGTTGACAACGAACCCGGGGCGATCGCTGCACACGATGACCACCTTTCCGAGGGTACGGCAGTACTGCACTGTGCGCTCGATGGTGGACGCGCTGGTGGAGGCGGCGGGGATGACTTCGACGAGGCGGTTCTTGGCCGGGTGGTAGAAGAAGTGCAATCCCACGAAGCGGTCCGGCCGGCCGGTGGCCTCGGCGAGGGCGTTCACCGACAGGGACGAGGTGTTGGACGCGAGGATGGTGTGCTCATCGCACACCGCGTCGAGGTCGCTGAAGACGGCGGTCTTCACGTCGAAGTCTTCGAACACGGCTTCGATGACGAGGTCGGTGTCGGGCGACGTGGCGCCGGTGCCCACAACACCGGTGATCCGTCCCGTGATCTCCTCGACCTCGGCGTCGCTGAAGATGCGACGCTCGACCGCCTCGGACAAGAATCCGGCAATGATGCCTTGGCCTCGCTCGACCCATGCCTGCTCCCTGTCCACCATTTGGACGTCAAAGCCTTCCTGAGCAGATTTCTGAGCGATACCAGAGCCCATGTTGCCGGCACCGATGACCGCAACGCGCTGAACGGGGTCCATGGGCGGGCGACCCAAAGGGGATTGATGAATGCACCTCAACGTCCGGGCTCGCCCTGCAGCAGGCCGTCGAGGGCACGCTTCAACTCAACCGCCTGCGCCTCCGTGGAATAGAGGGCGGCGTGGGCCATCAGGGCCTCGTCGGGAACCCGCGGCTCCCAGTGGGTGCCCGCCTCGGTGCGGAGGGTCCAGGTGGCGTGCAGGTCGCAAATGCGGTCGACCCACGCTTCCACGTCGTCGACCGGAAGCAAACAGGACGGATGCACCATGCTTCCGTGGTTCGGCATGTCGGAAGCCAGCACCGGCAATCCGGCGGCCATGGCTTCGACGGGCGGATAGCCGTAGCCTTCGGCCACCGAAGGAAACAACAGGGCCTCGCAGCGCAATCGGAGGGCTTGGAGTTCCTCCTCGTCGATGCGGTCGCGAAGCGTCAGGCGGACGTCCGCCCACTCCATCGCCGTGCGCAGCGCTCGGCGACCGGCGTCCGTCTGCCCCCCGCCGACGCGGATCAGGTGGAGGTCGGCTCGGACCTCTTCAGGGCACGCGGTCAGCACGCGGGCCAGGAAATCCATCCGCTTTCGGGCGTGGTCGTTGCCGACCACGAGGAGGGCGCAACCGCCGGGTGGGCCGTGCACGTCCGGCTCGTTCGGAGCGTACCGGCTGAGGTTCACGCCGGACGGGACGTGCACCGTGTCCACCTTGGGGAAGACCTCTGCGCAGCGTTGACGCGTCGCCTCGGACACGCAAATCAGCAGGTCCGCACGCCGGAGGCCACGCCTCAAGCGACGGAGGTCAAGCCATCGAACGGGTCCAATGCGCTCATCGAACTCCTTCATGACCCCGTCGGACAACTCGATCGTCCTCGGGGCGAGCGCAAAGAGGTCATGCACCACAACGGCCGTGCGCAGGCCACGTATGCGGCGTTTTGGCACGAGGTGGGCGTGCTCTTGGTCGCTGACCAGCATCACCGTCGAAGCATCGTCCTTGGCTCGGGACCGAAGGGCCCGGCGAACCCGCTTCGGGTGACGCCACCACCGTCGCATCAAGCGCCATGGCGCGATGCCACCCTCCCGGTGTTCAACCTCGCCGGCAAGGGTCCACCCTTCGATTTCACCGCTTGCGAGCAGCCGAACGACACCCGCATGCGCCGCACCGAGCCCGGTGTCCCGACCCAAGGCACCGCCACGGACGACAAGCGCCTGACGGACCATGCCCTCAGCATCGGCCCTGACCGTTTGAAGATGTGGCCGATGAAGCCATTGTTGCAGGGCGAGGGTTCAAGCGAAGGTGGGCAAAGCGCGCCGTGAGACCCATGCCCAATCCACCGCGGGACCTGTCGAAGGACGCGATGGCGGACGTACGCGCACGCATCGAAGCCACGGTGGACCACGGTGCCTCCATTCGCAACGTTCTGGCGGCGCAAACCGGTGCCTCCGATGCGGCCGTGGCCTGGGAAGTTCAAGCCGCGGTGGAGGCCCTCGACGTGTTTGGATCACGCTGGACCATCGAGATCCTCTCAGCGCTCTACATCGCTGGACCAACGCGCTTCAACCAAATGAAAACGCTGCTGGACGGCATCTCGTCGAGGACGCTCTCGGACAAATTGACCCTCCTCACCGAGCGGGAATTGGTGGTGCGAAAAGTGGACCCGGGACCACCTGAGCGCGTCATGTACGTGCTGTCCGACCACGGGACGACGTGCGGGAAGTTGCTCTCGCCGCTGGTCGCTCACCTGAAGATCCGTTCCGGTGCCTTGCGTGACCCTCGATGAGCACGCAGGGAAAGCGAGGGTTCAGAAGGGCCACGTCCCACGCGCTCCCATGCCTTTGCTCCAGCAGTGGGTCCGTCAGCGGCCTTGGCTGGCCGCGGGATTGGCGGTCGGCGCCTCTGGGCTCGCAGGCCTCGGAGGCGGCGCGTTGGTCGCAGCAGGCGCGCTCGGCCTTGCCGTCGGAGGCGTCTCTGGAACCCGACCGGTGGACGACGCGTCGCACCCGTTGCGCCGTCGCATCCTCAGCACCCTTGAAACACATCCGGGGCTGTGCTACCGCGAACTGCAAAAGGCCCTTGGGGCCGCCAACGGGACGCTCCGCCATCATCTGGACGTGCTGCAGGGGAGCGCACGCTTGACGGTGCTGCCCGTCAACGGACGGACCTGTTACTTCGCTGGACCGCCAGAAAGCGTCGAACTGCTTCAGGGTTCTCGGCTGTTGGAGCGCGCCGCCGAACGGCTTCCCATTGGCTTGTCCTTGGTGCAACGTTCCATTGTCCGGTCGATCCGGGAAGAGGGGGTTCCGGAGAGCCAATCCGCGTTGGCCCGGCGCCTCGGGCGAACACGTGCAAGCGTGCATTCCGCCGTCAAAGTCCTCCGGCGACGCGGTCTGCTTCGTCACGATTCCCTCGCGCTTTCGGCGCACCTCGAGGACGACGAGGCATGGACCGCGGGGGGCATCTCGGGGTTCTCGAACGACGACTGAGTTCGGGTTTCTTGTCGCTCCAGCGGCACACGCTTCAAGAGCCTTGGACGGCCGCTTCACCGCCGAGCACCATGTTTCGCATGCGCATCGTGGAACTCCCGCTGCCGACAAGCCAGCGCGACCTTGATTCGCTCATCGCGTGGCTCATCGAAGCCTTCGCATTGATTCGACGCCAAGGCCCCGCTTCCGCCGACGGCGGGACCGCCTCGCCCGTGCACAGGCTGCTTCGGGACCACATCCTTCCGAACCCCACCGCAGCATGGGATGCGGGGAGCCTGGCCGAAGAATTGGGCCTCACGGCCGCCTCGCTGAACCACCACCTCGGGCGCATGGTGGAGGCGGGCATGCTCGGCTACACGGACGAAGGGAAAGGGTGGCGGCGGTACTACCTGCAAGGAGGCAGCCTCCGTGCCGCCGTTGCTCGTGTGAAGGTCAACGCCGTGCTCGTCACCGCCCAACGCTTGTCCGTGCTCGAGGAGCACTGGACGCGACCGGGCGAAGCCATGACCCTTGACATGAGCGACGACGCGCCGCTGCCGCTGCAGCTTGGCATCGCGGACCGTCGGCCACCGAGCGAGGAAAGCGGCGCGAACGAGTTGACCCTCTGGATGGCCGATACCGGCCTGATGGGTGACCGCCCCGGCAAGGAACTTCTCGTTGGGTCCCCGACCCATCGCCTCCTGCTGATGCTGCTCGAGCGTGACCTTCCCCTGTCCAACGACGAGGCTTCGGAGGCGCTTGGCATCCCCGCCGCTCGAGTTGGCAGGCTGCTTGAGCGCTTCCGAGCGACAGGGGTCGTCGAACGCGTCCCACGAACCGATCGCTTGCCCACCTCGTTGTGGTCCGCGATGGTGTCCCAGCACGAACGGCGAGGGTCGGAATGGTTGCTGACGAAAGGAGGCTTCCAACGCTTGCTCGACGAGGCTTCTCAATCGGCCCTTGTGGCCGCGCTTGAGGAAGGGCGCCTTCGACCTGAGGAGGTCGGCGCCCACGTTCAACGCCTCGACGTGAACGACCAGATGCTGCTGCTGAACCTGCTCGGTGGCCGGCTCGCGCTTGGTCACCGAATGGCAGGGTCAAGCCTCGAACGCCTTGAACGGCTCATCATCGAACGGCTCGAACGCGCGCTCCGACGGGTGGACCGGGTCGCAGAATTGCTTGAAGAAGCCCTCCCAAAGGGGTGAGCCTCCGCATGGACCGGGCGCTCCACTCACCCTGGGCCATGGGTGCAGGGCCGTGGATGTCGGCCGGCCCATGGCATGGAGAGCGCCGACCGTTGCTGCTGGCCCCAATGGCCGGGGTCACCGACCTGCCGTTCCGGCTGCTTGCACGGGAGTGCGGCGCTGACCTTGCAATCACCGAGTTCACCAACTCGACGGCCCTGACGCGAGAAGCCACCACGTCGTGGCGCCGGATGGAAACCCACCCAACGGAACAGCCGTTCATCCCGCAGATCTTTGGTGGTGACATCCACGACATGGTGAGCGCAGCCCGTCTCCTTGAGGACAACGCGGACGTCATCGACCTGAACTTCGGCTGCCCCGCACCGAAGGTCACCCGCGTCTGTGCCGGTGCGGCGCTGATGGGTGAACCAGACCACCTCCTTGAGATCGTGAGGGCGGTTGCGGATGCGGTCGAGGTTCCGGTGACCGCGAAGATGCGACTTGGAACGGGCAGCGGCCCCGACACGGTGCTCGACCTCGTCGAACGGCTCCCAGATGCGGGTGCGCGGCGGGTATGCATCCATGGTCGGACCCTGAAGCAACGCTACGCAGGGACGGCCAACTGGGACGTGATTGCCGAGGCCGTGGAGCGAAGCAGCGTCCCGGTCATCGCCAACGGAGACGTGGTGGATGGCCCCTCAGCGGCCGCGTGCCTGAAGCGTACCGGCGCAGCAGGCGTGATGATCGGCCGTGGAGCCATCGGCCGACCGCAGGTCTTCGGCGACATCGCCGCCCACCTCGGATGGGTGGAGGAAGGGTCCCTGCCATGGGTGATGCACGACCCCGAGGCATGGCACGCAGCGGACGGCATCGGTCGTGATTTCCTTGCTCGGCGTTGGTGTTGGACCCGCTATCTGGAACTGGCTGAACAGACGACCGGTCTGCGCACCAAGTGGATGCAGCGGCACGCAGTGGCCTTTACGAAGGGCTTGCCAGGCGGCAAGGCCGTCCGTGCTGTGATGCACGAGCAACCGGACGAGGCCGCCTTTGCTGCACGGGTCTCCGACTTCCTCATCGCAGGAGCGTGAGGCGTTCAGAAGGACGACTGCCACTCTTCGAGGTCCTGGGCTTCAGCCCATGCCTCGTCGGTGGTCTCGCCGCGGATCTTGAGCACCTCGCGAGCGAGGAGCCAGTACACGAGCGCGAGGGAGCGTCGGCCCTTGTTGTTGGCGGGGATGGCAATGTCCACGTTGCGGAGGTTGTTGTTCGCGTCCACGAGGCCGACGATGGGGAGGCCGGTGTTGACCGCCTCGATGAGGGCCTGCTGGTCGGCAGCCGGGTCGGTCACGAAGAGCATGTCCGGCTCGACGTAGGAGCGGAGAACGGGGTTGGTGAGGCTGCCCGGGATGAAGCGGCCAACGGAAGCGTTGGCGCCAATCGCTTCAGCGAACAAGCGGGCGGGGCGCTGCCCGTAC
>Ga0255757_10004931_pt1 | contig 11910 bp, 7 predicted proteins | sample 071ome_27_FD_179957 | JGI IMG/M metagenome (GOLD analysis project Ga0255757, IMG submission 179957) | Coastal salt marsh microbial communities from the Groves Creek Marsh, Skidaway Island, Georgia - 071409AT metaG (version 2) | ecosystem: Environmental > Aquatic > Marine > Intertidal zone > Salt...
CCCGGCAGCCAACAATCCGGTCATCGCGTTCATGCCAGGGCAAGAGGAACTCCACTCAACAGGTGGAACCATGAGGCTAGGCTCCTACCCATGCCTTCTTAAAGAGGGAACACGCGTGCGAGATGCGTATCAGTCGGAACTTGTCGACGAACGACACCGTCATCGATATGAGTTTAACAACGAATACAGGGTCCAGCTTGAAGAAGCAGGACTCGTTGCGTCCGGTACATCCCCTGACGGTTCGCTCGTTGAAGTGACCGAAGTTTACGGCCACCCATTTATGGTTGGAAGCCAGTTCCACCCGGAATTCGGTTCTCGTCCAGAACGACCACACCCGTTGTTTTTCGAGTTCATCAAATCTGCTCGGTCTGTCTTGCGAGAAGGTGGTCAGTACGGATTGATAGAAGAGGAATAGCCAAAGCACTGGATCTCAAATTACGACGGAGTGGATTGTGAAGTTGGTAATTTGGTAACATGGAATAAGTGACCGGTTGAGAATCACTCGCCTGTTCACTCCTACCGATCTTCCGCAAACGTCTCACACGGCTGTGCGGGTGAATCCAAAAAATCCCTAGGATCTTTATGTAATCGCGCTCGGTCATTGCGTTCCAACGAACCGGCCTGAGCAATCAACACAAGAACATAAACTCTACTGAGACGCGAACGGCTTGCACTTTGCACCATGGATTTAGTCCAGAGCGCCTCTCTCCTTCCATCACTTTCACACTTTAGCTTTTCTCTTCTGGATACTCTGGGGCATTACACAGTTACAGCCTCATCAAGTCCAGATGGTCGCACCGCAGTACAGCAGGAGGAAACCAAGCTGACTACCCAGACCCGCAACCAATCACGTGGCTCGTCACGGCGACGATCAGGTCGCAGACGCACTCGCGGCGGAGGACGCCCAAGCGGGATTCCGCAGGACAATTTCGAAGTAGACGAGAGCACACTGCCCGATCTTGGGAACCTCGGAGCCAAAACTGACGATGAACTTCGTCAGACGGCGATCGACAAGGGAATCAAACGCGTACCCACCCAGCGCACAGAGTTGGTACTCGAAGTTCTTGCAACCGTTGCTGAAGAAACTGATCAATTAGTTGGTGCTGGTATTCTCGACGTACTTGGTGATGGATATGGATTCCTTCGATCACCTGGGCGACGTGGCGGAAACGAAGATATCTACGTCTCACAAAGTCAGGTAAGGCGATTCGGATTGCGCCAGGGTGACATGGTCGCGGGTCAGGTACGCCCCCCTAATGAAGGTGAAAAGTACTTTGGACTCATCCGAGTTGAGGTCGTGAACGGTTACGACCCAGAGTCTGCAATGAAGCGACCGAAGTTTGACCAGTTCACCTCGGTATATCCAAACGAACAGATCAAGCTTGAGACGACGCCAAAGCAGCTCGCTACTCGCTTGATCGACATGGTTGCCCCAATCGGTAAAGGCCAACGAGCTCTTATCGTTGCTCCACCAAAAGCCGGTAAAACCGTTTTGCTCAAGCAAATCGCAACCGGTATTTCTGAAAATCACCCTGACCTCTACATCATCGTTTCACTCATTGGTGAACGACCTGAAGAAGTCACCGACATGCGCCGCTCCATCAAAGGGGAGGTGTTTAGCTCAACATTCGACGAACCGATCGAAGACCACTGCCGCACGGCAGAGGTTGCACTCGACAGGGCACGCCGACTGGTTGAGAGTGGTGAAAACGTAGTTGTCCTTCTCGATAGCATTACTCGACTCGCCCGGGCATACAACCTGCAGGTTCCTAGCTCCGGCAAGACTCTCTCAGGTGGTATGGACCCGAACGCCTTGTACCCACCAAAGCACTTCTTCGGTGCTGCTAGAAACTGTGAAGAGGCTGGTTCCCTGACTATCATCGCTACAGCCCTCATTGATACTGGTTCACGATTGGACGACCTCATTTACGAGGAGTTCAAGGGAACCGGGAACATGGAGCTGCACCTTGACCGACGATTGGCTGAGCGCCGACTGTGGCCAGCGATCGACATCGAGCGAAGTGGAACGCGCCACGAAGAATTACTTCAGGATGACGCAACGCTGAAACAGGTTTGGTTGCTCCGCCGAATGATGGGAATCATTGGGCAGGACTCGAACAACCCGACCGAAGCTGCTGAGCGAATTCTCGAACGAATGGCCAGGACTCAAACTAACGAAGAGTTCTTGATGTCCATCACCAAGCCAGAAAAGGTCTAAATACTCTGGGAGTTTCTGACATACGTATCGAAACTCCCAGAAACCTGTAGGCGAAGTGTAATTCTTTTGTAACGCAAACTGACGTTATATTGCAGTGGGACAAATTGAAATCCGTGTTCGGAGATCAATATAGTTCCACATTGTGAATGCGTAAGGGATAACGGGCATATCCGGTAACGGATGTGAGTAAACCATTAAACCCGACATAAATCACAATTGGACGCTATTCATGCGGGTTGACACTCTGAAATGCAGAGTGATTAAATCGTTTGGATTTGTCCGCAAGTCTGTTGCCGCGCGCGCCGGTTGGTGGTTTCAGATGGACAAAAATAATGGAACCGGCAACCCCAACATCGTCAAACATGTTGGGACTAAAACTCATTTGGAGTATTCCGGGTTTCATACCACCCGGCAATGGCAGAAGGATATTTTCCTTTCTCGCCTTCTGCCGTTGTTGTGGGGGAAAGCTCGGATGCAAGGGGGACTGAAGCTGTGAAGCTTTCAGTGAAATTGCTCTCCGGATTGACGCTTATGGCGTTGATCTCGGTGGCTGTTGTAGGCCTCTCTCACTCCGCCAGTGCTGCAGCTGACGCTAAGATCTACATCACGAACAAAGCGTCAAACCTGACCAACGAGAGTTCACCTCCGTCTGGTCGAACAAATGCAAGCACGGTGTATGGGACTTACGCCTCGGCTGTAACGTCGGGTACGTCTGCACGTGACATTGTCACCGACTCGGACACGTTCATCGTGACCGTAGTTGACTCAGACCTCAACACGACTGACACAGTCACGGACAACAACAGTGGCGCGTTCTACCAGCACGACTCTGCTGCGGCAGGTGACGTTCTGGCAGTAAACGACTCTGGATTAGCCGGTTTCAACGAAATTGGTGACCAGTTCCGAATCGTTCTCGATGACGCTACTAAGCCAATCGTTGGTGCGACAACTGACATCAAATTGATTCACAACACCACGAACCAGGTAATCACTGGTCTGGTTGTAAGTGAGATCTTCTCCGCTGGTGACGGTGTTTCTAACGCCGGTATTATCACGGTGAACGTTACTGTTGCGCAGACTCACACCGCCGGTATCCGGGTTGTTTACCCGACATCCGCGGTCAACACCACTACTGCCCAAGTAAAGAGTGTTGTTGCTACCACTGGTTCTGTTGTGACTCTTACTGAGACTGGTCGAAACACTGGTCGATTCGAGGGTTACGTTCAGGTCAAGGAACGCACCAACTCCTTCACCCAGGGTGTTGACGGTGGTGCTGTAGGCACACCTGCAACAATTGCTGCTGTTGGTGGTCCTATAACTGTTACATACAACGACGTCGCTACTTCTGGTACTGCTGCTAACGTAAAGCGCAGCGTCTCTGGAACGTTGGACACCACTGCACCTAGTGCAACGATTACCACGCCTTCAACTGGAGCAGAAACCCAGAACAGGTTGCCATCGTTCACAGGTAACATCACAGACAACCAGTCTGGTATTGACGTAAGCACATTTGCGCTTTACATCGACCAGACTAACGACGCCGCAAACGGCACAATCGTAATTTCCGCGACTGACACTAGCTCCGCACCTACAATCACCGGTACTGCAGCTAGCATCGACACCAGCGGAACAAGCGATGGTGCATCAACAATGGCGTTCAGCCACACACCTTCAACCGCTATTCCAACTGCTGTATCAAGCACCCCGGACCACGTAGTTGACTTCCAGGTACGTGTAGCTGACCTTGCTGGTAACTACGGTTACTCCGATGCTGATGCCTCAAAGGGCAACATTCAGAACTCGGGTCGACACGGTAACCAGCCTCACACAGTCAAGATCGACCAGGTCATCCCGCAGATTTCATCTGCATCATCTGGTGTAGGTTTTGATGCTGAGACCAGCACTGACAAGGCCAATGTCCGAGACACGATCAAGGTTGTATTTGACGGTAAAGTCAAGGACTCCTCGGTTAGTGCTTCTGACTTCAAGGTCACACTCAGTGGCTCTGGCGGTGTATTCGTACCTGCAAGCGTCACTGTAAACGGTGCTAACGTTTACCTTGACCTTGACTCGACGATTCCGTCGAACAACAAGCCAACAGTTGCGCTTCAGGGCACAATTCAGGACCTTGCCGGTAACTCAACCGACGCTGGTTCCGCAGTCGCTGCCGACAAGCTCGCTCCTGTTGTAACGGTTACTCGCTCAGGCGGTACTGGAACAGGAACTGGTCCGGAAGCTGCTGATGCACTGACCAGTGGCAACATGGTTATTACCGTTTCTTCCGATGAAGACCTTCAGGGTCCACCGGCAATCACGGTTACTGACCTCGTTACTACTCCTGTAGTTGGTAACGTAAACAACGGCACACTTGGTGTTGCTCAGGGTGGAAACGTCTGGGAACTCACCGTTTCTAAGGGTTCATCCGCTTCAGGTAACCGTGCTGTAAAGGTTGTTGCTACTGACTCCGCTGGTAACAGCGCAACAGTCGGTAAAGACACCGAAAAGGCATACACCCTTGACCTCGCGGTTGCAGCTGCAACTTCGACTCCGGCCAACGGTGGAACCACAACTCAGTCGAACCCGTTCATTACTACTGACTTCTCTGGCGACCAGGTAACCCTGTCCGTCACGTCAGCAACTCTGGACGACGTAGACGTAACTTCAAGTGTTATTGCTTCGGCTGACAACAAGAAGTTCTTCTTCCAGCCAACAACGGCTCTCACCAACGCTGAGCACACATACGTACTCAAGGTGAAGGACGCTGCTGGTAACACTTCGACTACAACCACCAAGTTCACGAAGAAAGACCGAACTGACTTCGTCATCGAGCTCTTCGCAGGTTGGAACGCAGTTTCCGTGCCTTCGAACCCACTCGACAACGCAGTTGGATCAGTATTCTCGAACGCTGGTGTCAAGCAGGTTGTCGCTTACGATGCAACTACTCCGGCTCAGCCATGGAGAATTGCTTCGAAGGTTGATGGCTCCTTCTCATCACAGACCACTCCTGGCCTGACTTCGGTCAACGCTGGACCTGGTTACTGGGTTGAGACGAGCGACTTCGAAGACCAGAAGGTAGCCCTCGAAGGCCCAACTGGTCCTGGTGACGCTCGACCTGGTCTGACCACGATCCCAACCGGAAACGGCTGGAACCTCGTTGGTGTTGTTGACCAGAGCCGCAGCCAGACTCAGTCTGCTAACAAGAACGCAACGTTGACTCGACCTAACGCAAGTGGTACTGCCACTAACGTGACGTCCTCTACGTACTTCAACACCGTGAACAACGGTCGTGCGTACACGTTCAACACTGTTGCTTCTGAGTTCCGTGCGCTGGTTAGCACAGACACCGTTACCATAGGTTCCGGTATCTGGGTATTCATCAGCCCGCAGGACAACGGCAAGCTCCCACACATCGTCCCATAAAGACGATCGTCTGAGAGTGACAACGTAATAACGGGCGCCCCCCTCCTGATTCTTCGGGAGGGGGGCGTTTTGCTGAATATTCATTCATTTATCAAACTAATTTGACGAGGAAATCATGAAGGCGAGACTGATAGGCGTACTTATCGTTACCGCAATATTGGCTGGATTGATTTCCGGTCTTGGAGATCGTGCCAATGCCCAGGGAGAAATCCCGAGCATTCAGGCAATCACCTTGTATGGTGATGTAACAATTTCGGGCGGAACCGATCCCAATGGAATGATGATCGTCGCTCGTATTGGTGATTCATGGGAATCAGAACCCGTGATAGTTGGAGCCCAAAGCGAGAACCGGTACGTGGGGTTGTTCATCAACCCGCCTGAAGAGCTCGTCGGTCAGGACATCGTCTTCTGGCTTGAAGATCAGGCCCAGGCAGATGAGAAAACTCCCTACGCCTTCATTGACCAATTCGGACGGTCGATCTTCAACTGGGGACTTCCACAACTTCGCCAGCAGAACCTTCGCTTCCCATTCGCACCGGTTCCGACCGCGACAGTGCCACCGACCGCCACAGCTACCCCGGTCATACTTCCGCCGAGCTTTTACGAAGGGCGTGTAAGAACAGGTTCCCTTCCGCCAGCAGACGGAACGCTAATCCACGCCGTTATTGGCGATTACATTTCATCATTCGCAGAAGTGTTTCAGGGGCAATATTTTTTGACGCTCGACCCTGCATTTGAGCAATACGAAGGTGCAACAGTCGAGTTCTACATTGGCGAAACCAAAGCACTGCAGAACGACACGTTCGAGAGTGGAGCACAACGAGAAAACTTCTTGCTTGTATTCCCGCCGTTACCAACGCCTACCCCGACACCAACGCCCACACCGACAGCAACACCGACTCCAGAGCCAACGCGTACACCTACGCCAACTCCGACGGCAACACCGGTTCCAACTGCGACTCCAACTCCGACGCCAATTGCTGATGTAACAGCAACAGCTGAAGCACGAGCAGCAGCGACTGCAGTTGCGGAAGAGGCCTCTGGAGGCTCGTGTAGCGCACGTCAGGGTGGTCCAGCATCCGTTGGGAATCTTGGCATGATTCTGGCACCTTTGGCGCTTCTTGCCTGGCGACGGTTTAACGCCACTAAGGGTCTTTAGATCTCACGAGTAACCAAAAAGCCCGGTCGACAATTATCGACCGGGCTTTTTTTGGTTTGCTTTATTTTTTTTGGCTAGCGCTGTTGAACTACTACGACTTGTCGCTCGTCGGGCAAGCTGGATTTCGTAACACTCAATCTCGGAACAGGTTCGTACTCTTTCACACCTAGCTCGGTAAGTAGCTGTCCCATCTCAGCACTGGGCTTGTTTGCCCCTGTGTCAAAGCCTGTCGGTACAACGAGTTTCGGCTCAAGACTCCGTACGACAGAAGCTAGCTCTTCTGATTCCAAGCCGTGGTTCGAGGTGTTTACGAGTAACACATCAACTCTGGCAATCTGCTGAATCGATTGAGCTGAGAGTGGTTTACCTGGCGTTCCTAGTGAAACCACCTGAAGTCCGTCCGCAACTATGGCGTAAACCGTGTTGATCTCTTTGGAGACGTTCGGGTCGTCTGCTGGCGACGCGACTCCTCGAATCGAAACACCACCGATCTCATATTCACCGGGTCCCGTAAGCACATGGTGGTCGTTTAAGGGGATCTCGCTTCGATCTTTTTGTGAGAAAACGAAGATCGTGTTCTCGTCTTCAAGTTCCGAGTCTGAAGGCAAAGCACCTTCGTGATCGATCACAACGACACCTACGGAAGATTTGATCTCAAATGTGGAGCTTCCGAGCCAGCGGATTTCCATTCACGCGTCCTTTTGATGACGAATAAAAGTAACTAGATATTCGTTCAACGATCTTGTTTGAATTCAATCTAGCAATGCACCAAAAATTGCGCAATTTACACCGGGCAAGCCTAGGTGTTTTTTCTGTCTATCAACCTTCGAATATTCGGGTCAGTTCTCAAGCCAATTCCAGTTCCTGAAAGCAATGAGATTTTGCACAGTTAGATATCCAGCCCATTCATTACTCGCCTGTTCCCATTCCGATTCGTACCTGCCCCATGCCCAGTTCGGAATCCAACTTCCATCGACCTGCTGATGATCCAGTTCAAATAGAAGTTGTCTCTCACATAGATCTTTCAACTGAGCACCCAGGTAGGAAGCCGGTGAGTTTGCGAACCACAGCGGTTTCGCTCCATACGACTCCCAGGACGTGCTTCCTTCTTCACATATAGAGTGAACCGCATCTTTGAATTTCGGCTCAAGATCATCATCAACAAGAAAATCGGCAGTTGAAAACACACGCCCGACACACAGCAGCGCGTGAAATTCCGGATCGTGAAGGTGTGATTCGAGGGTGCTGAGAACTGACTCCGTTGCCGCATCAATAATTCGCTCATCAGTAAGCTCTGAATAGTCCAGCAGATATCCAAGCAGTTCCGCTCCAGGGTTGAGCACCCGCATCGTGCCTAGACCACCATCAACAGGCTCATACTCCCACCATTGGGCACGCGGGTAACTCTGGACTTCAGGCGGATTCGGCTCCCAACCACCAAGCTCTTCAGAAAAATTTCGAGTTATGTACTCGATCCCTTGTCTGACAATGGCGTTGTCTGCCCCAAGCTCAATCTCTCTCGCCGTTTGGAATCCAACACTTGTAAAGAGCGCAGATGAACTCGGCATGCGTATATCCGGTTCAATTGCGTTTCCGAATCCTCCATCGGGATTCTGGAATTGCACGAGCTCTTCAACTACCTGTTCAACTCTTCCCTCACCGAAATGAAATTCGAATCGTGCTCGATCCAGCGGGCGTGCATGCTTTCGAATAAATTCGGCAGCACGGCCAAACGATTCTTGGGATAGTTTTTTTGGTTTTGGCATATCTGACTATAGGGGCACTTGTTGCCAACAGTTCACATGCAAATAGCGTTGACACTCGGGAAAACCGCATGCTAGCTTCACCACATTCGAAGCTGTACTTTGAGTGTCACATTTATTGATCACCAGAATCCAGAAATAATTGGCAACGCTCACCGACCGTAAAAGAGAAATATTACGTTTGATCGTGTCTGAACACGTTCACACGGCAGCACCGGTCGCGTCATCGACTCTAGCGAAGTCTGGGACTCTGAATGCGAGTTCTGCGACCATTCGGAACGAAATGGTTGCGTTGGAGGAAGACGGGTACATCACCCGCCCTCATATATCCTCCGGCGGAGTCCCAAGCGATTCCGGGTATCGCCAGTTTGTTGCATCGCTGGATCACAGCCAGAAACTAGGGCAAAGCGCCCAGCGCCTAATCGACCAAGAATTCAGCATTTTGCAGAACTATGTCGACGAGTGGATCGAATCTGCATCGGCGATTCTCTCGGGCATGTTGAGTACCCTCGCCTTCACCACGTTGCCTCGAAGTGCACCGGCCCCTATTAAGACTGTCGAGCTTCTGAAGCTTCAGGAAATGCTGGTGATGGTGGTCGTCGTGCTTCAGGAAGCCACCGTTTACAAGAACCTGATCAGTTTGGACGCCTCCGTCACTGACTCGGAGATCGAATACGCACGCAATCGAATCGTCGAAAAAGTTGTTGGGTTGCGACCGAATCAGCTCAAGACTCGCACCAACGATTTAAACCCAGGATTCGAACAACAGGCATATTCATCCACAGTCTCGGCGGTTCTTGAACGATCCAAAGCCAGTACCAACGAACGAAAGTTCACTGGTATCAGTGAGTTGTTCAAGCAACCCGAGTTCATGGCAGACCCATCAATGTCTGCCGGTGCTACCTGGATACTCGACGACCCATCTTCGTTGTCAGCTTTGAACGAGTACGCGTCAGACAAACACTCAATGAACGTGGTGATCGGCAGTGAGAACGAACACGAAGCGTTGCAGAGGTACTCAATCGTGTTCACGCAGTACGGTGGTGAAGATTCTGCCGACGGGTTGATCGGTGTGCTCGCTCCCACACGGATGCAATACGAAACGGCGATTCCGGCTGTTCACTACGTTGCCACACACCTTGGCAATATGACCTCAATGGTCTACGGCAGCTGAAAACAATCCACCAAACCCACCAACGACCGTAACTCGGCAGAACCGTTTCTCAGCTTTATAATTGGTATGTTCTGCCATTCCGTTCGAGCAACTCGGGTGGCAGCCTGTTTCGAAGGCGGATTTTCTAACCTTTCATGACGACCAGTAAGCGCGACTACTACGAAGTCCTCGGTGTGTCGCGTGACGCGACCGCCGAAGATCTTAAAAAAGCCTTCCGAAAACAGGCACTGAAGTTCCATCCTGACCGCAACAAGGAAGAGGATGCCAGCGATCGCTTCAAGGAAGTGAACGAGGCTTACCAGGTACTCAGCGATCCAGAGCGTAAAGCTCAGTACGATCAATTCGGTCACGATGGTCTGAATGGCTCTGCTGGTCGTGGTTTTGACGGATTTGAGGGTTTCGGTGGCTTCGGAGATATTTTCGACTCGTTCTTCGGGGGGGCCACCCGACAATCTCCAAGCAAGGGAGCCGACCTCGAGTTTCAGGTCAGCGTTGATTTCAAGGAAGCCGCTTTCGGTGTGGACAAGCGCCTTGAACTGAACCGCATGGAACGCTGTGAACGCTGTGATGGCTCACGAGCAGAACCCGGGACGGACGTTGTCGAATGTTCAACCTGTCACGGTGAAGGAAAAGTTCGACGTACTCAACGAACTTTCTTCGGTCAGTTTCAGCAGGTAACCGCGTGCCCAACGTGCAACGGCGAAGGTCAAACGGTCAAAGTCGCGTGTACCCAGTGCAAAGGCAGGGGAACCGAACGAAAATCTCGAACCATTGAAGTTCCGATTCCCGCCGGTATCGAGCATGGCACGAAGTTGGTAATTCGTGGCGAAGGTGAGTCAGGTGGCAAGGGACGCCAAAACGGTGACCTATACGTGCACATTGCCGTCGAACCACACGAACTGTTCACGAGGCGCGGCAACGACATCCACATGGTTGCCGAGGTCAACATGGCAATGGCAGCTCTTGGTGGAACTATTACGGTTGAAACTCTCGAAGACCCTCTCGAAGTGGTGATCGAACCTGGAACTCAAACCGGTAACAAAGCACGCCTACGAGGTGCCGGAATCCCATACATGAACAGCTCAGGTCGGCGGGGAGATCAGATCGTCAACCTTCGTGTCGTTACACCAACTGACCTTAACTCTGAACAAACACGATTGCTCCAGGAGCTCGCGGCTTCGTTCGGAATTGAGAACGCAGGTGATGGCAATGGTCCTGGATTCTTTGACCGCGTAAAAGATGCGTTCCAGGGCAAAGACCAGTAACTGGCCAAATTCACAGACTGATTCAACGTGCGCTGGCTACAAATAAGCATCTCGACCCCTCCCGAGTACGTCGAACCCCTTACCCATCTGTTTAACCAACACGGCGAGGGATCCGCTTCGGTCGAGGTTCCTGGCGGTTTCAATACGGATGAAGGCGAAAAGCCCGATCCGTCAGCCTGGGTAACCATCCGTGGATGGTTGCCTATCGACTCTACAACCGACAGTCGTCGAACAGGCATTGACGTTGGTGTCCGGTTAATACGCCACTTTGTCGATCTTCCAGAGCTTGAGGAAGTCGAGGTTTCAGACGACGAATGGCGTAACCAAAAATTTGAGCCGATCAAAGTTGGAAAGAATCTCGTAATTCTCCCCCGCACAGCTGAATACTCTCCTGCTCGAGACGATGTGATCATCAAATTGGAACCTGGTCTTGCGTTCGGTACGGGTCACCACCCCACGACACTAATGTGCCTCGAGGAAATCGAAAAAGTCGTCCGACCCGGCCATCGGTTCCTTGATGTAGGTTGTGGATCAGGCGTTCTTTCCATCGCTGCCCTGGCGCTTGGTGCAGAGCATGCCGTTGGTTGCGACATCGAGCCCGAAGCCGTCAGGTCATCAATCAACAATCTCGATCTTGCGGGACATGGCGACAAAGCGACCATATTTGAAGGTTCAGTACCGGATGACCGTGTACCGGTCAGTCAATTCGATGTCGTTGGAGCCAACATCGCTGCGAACGTGCTGATCATGCTTGCTCAACCTTTGATTGACACGATCAAGCCAGACGGCGTAATCGTCACGTCAGGTGTCCTCGAATCACGATTCGATGACGTACTGGAGGCATTTGATGCCGTCGGCGGTCAAATCCAATCAACGCGCAAGATCGAAGATTGGACCGCCACCACCATTTC
>Ga0255757_10004953_pt1 | contig 11888 bp, 10 predicted proteins | sample 071ome_27_FD_179957 | JGI IMG/M metagenome (GOLD analysis project Ga0255757, IMG submission 179957) | Coastal salt marsh microbial communities from the Groves Creek Marsh, Skidaway Island, Georgia - 071409AT metaG (version 2) | ecosystem: Environmental > Aquatic > Marine > Intertidal zone >...
CTACTACCATTTCGCGGTTGTTGTTGTTGTTGTTGTTGTTGTTGTTGTTGTTGTTGTTGTTGAACTGGCGGCGGAACTCGTACGGGACTCGCACTCGTGGATGCCGCGGGTTGTTGTTGACCTCGAGCCGCGTTACCACTCGCAGTAATCGTCGCTAAACCAAACGGATCGTCGTTATTTGCGTTGCTCGACCCCGATGCCGGAAGAAAGTTCCCCACAGCTACATTACTAAGTGCGTTCTCTCGCGCATTCTGCGGAGGCGTTTGAATGTTCATCTCTCCGAACAGCGCGTCCAAGGTTGCGTTTGCGCTTTGTTGCTGCGCGGTCGTCCCGGCACTGGCCGCCGCTCCCGGCGATGATTGCGACGGCACACCACCGACACTCGTCCTGCTTGAACGTCTAGCACCAACTCCAGCTGGCATTTCTCCCGCTTTTGCCGTATCCACGTATTCTTGCATCGTGCCTAAAAACGATTGCGGCGGCGCCTCCAAAGCCGGCGCTTGGTTCACGATTTGCATCTTTTGACACGTCGCGTAGAATCTTTGCAAATCTTCGTGCTGAATCAACGAACGCTTATAAATCTCCAAACCTTTTCTCGCTTTCGCTTTATCTTGTTCAAAGAATAACCCGACCAAAGCGCACACGCCTTCGTTGGCTAACTTGAACACTTTCAACGAGTCTTTAAACATCAACGCCGTCGCGGCTCTCACCGGAACGTCGTTTCGCCGCAAAACCTCTCCAACTGGTTCGCAATCCGTCAATCTATGCATGAGCGTTTGCGCCACGGGAACGTGCTGCAATAACTGATCGAAATTATACGATTGCATCGGCGTCGATCCGCTTCCTTGAGAGCACAAAAACGGCCAAACCTTTGCGCAACACGTGTACTCTTCAAAATACAACGCGTACGCCCTCACCCACCCGGATAACTCAAACGCGGTTTGACTCGAGTCGTCCTTCCAATACCTCAGCGAAAACAAATCTTGTTCTTTCCCACCGGATCGAGCGTTTCTCAACGACTCCACGTGGTGGAAGAATTCCTTCTGAAACTTTCCTCCGCACTCTTGGAACAACCGGTGCAACACCACGTGCGCTTTGAGCATAGATATCCACCCGGTCGCTTTACCGATGACTTTCGTGATTGAATTCAAAACGTAGTTTATATCCGCCACGGAAATTCGATCCGGACTGTTCCCTTGCCCGCCGCCGCACGCTAACAAGAGCGTCTGCACGTGTTTCTCTTTCGGCGCGGAGAGGTCGTTGTTGCACGCCTTGACGCACGCGTTTTCCAACTCCAAGAACTCTTTCGGCGCCAGAGATCGAGATACGAACGCCTGTTTGTAGTTGAAGAAACGGAAGAGAGAGACAGTGTGTGTCAGCGAGAACATCGACGCCGTCGATCTCCGAAGCGAGAAGAAGAAGAAGAAGAAGAAAGAGGGTAAAAAAGCTGTCCCAATTAAGTGTATACAATCTTTCTCTTAAAAAGGATCAAACACCGAGTAAAACGAAAAAAAAAAGCGCTCACATTCGTCCTATCCGCGATCGAGGTCACCGCTTTCCCTCTCTTGTCGACGCGTTCCGTGCCGTACGCGATCGCTTTCACTTCCGTTTTGATTGTTTTTTTAATCGATTTCGCTTTTTGCAACATTTTTTAACCAAATTCGATCTCTCCCTTTTAAATTGTATATCTGTGTTTTGCAGTTAGAAACCCGTGCAACAAGGTCTCGCTCCTCGCGCGTCGTGTGATCACTTCTGCGTGTGCGTGAAGCGCTGCGAAGCTTTTGTTCTTCCGTTTATATCTCGGTGTTTCTCTCTCTCTCTCTCTCTCTCTGTTTGACTCAAATTTGAACTCTATTTTGGGGAGCGTTTTTTTTCCCCCAAAGAGCGCGTGTGCCCGAATTGACTAAACCCTAAACCCTAAACATAAGTTTGCTCTCGCTTTTGGATCCAGAAAAAGAAGAAAACGTCAGAGAGAGAAAGAAGAGAGAAAGAGAGAGAGATGTTCAACGCTTTCTACAAGACGTTCATGGTGAGCAGCGCGCGCAAAACGTCCTCTCCTTCGTTGTTCTTCGTGTCTGTTTTGTCTTCCTTTCGCCAAAAGCGACTGCTACTCTTTTTCCTCGTCTCGTCTCGTAAACTCGTTTTTGTTGCGTGGTTTCCATTTTTTTTCCATTTGTGTGTAAACCTTTATAAAACGCTTGAAACTTTCTCTTCTGACGTTTATTATTACTCCGCTATTTATTATCATCGCAAACAGTCAAACACGTCCGTGTACGTCGGCGTCATCATCGCCGGCGCTTTAGTCGGGGAGAAAATGGTCAACAAAGGCTTCGATAGCATGTGGGAGAGTAGGAATAAAGGGAAGTTGTTCAAGGATTTGAAGCTGCCGGATGCGGAAGAGTAAACGAGAGAGAGAGATCACGAGAGAGAGAGGGAGAAATACGCGCGCGCGCTCTTCTTTTGTTCTGCTACTTATATATATATAATAATAATAATAACAACAGTAAAGTTTCATTGAACACACGTGCGGATTCTTCTTCTTCTGTAACTTCTATATCCTTGCGCGCGTTTTTCCTCTTCTTTCTTTCGCCGTCTCTTACGCGGCGTCGCCGGCGTTCGGACCCGCCGCGGAAGCGGAGGAGGACATCGGAGTAGCAACGGTACCGATGCTTTCGACGACTCTCGCTTCGCCGACTCGCGTCAGCGCCGATCGAAAGAGCGGTGGGCCAATCAACAAGTTCAAAGCGATCATCGCGGTCGCGACGGAGGCGAATTGTTCGCCCCACGCGGAAAATTTCACCGAACACGTTCTCGCCAAGCCCAACGCGACGCCGGCTTGGGTCACGTGCGCCATCCACGCGACTTTACGCTGTTGCTCTTCGATGTTTTCAGAGCCGCCGTTTTCCGGCGAAATCGACGACGACGACGACGACGACGAGAGTAAACGACTGGCGATTCTGCACGAGATGAAAATACCGAGTATGCGAAACGCGACCAATAACACCGCCGCTTGCGCGCTTCGCATCACGTGTTCCATTTCCAACGCCACTCCGGCGAGCGTGAAAAAGACCAAATTGACCGCAGGCTGTAAAGAAACCAAAGACGAGTGCAACGACTTCGAGCCGATGGCGTTGAACAATTGCTGTTGCGCCAACTTATTCGTCGTCGTCGTCGTCATCGCGTTGGTGTTTGCGCTTCCGCCGCCGCTCGACGGCGACGGCGGTGAACTCGTCATCCTCAAACTCGACGACGCGTCTCTCTCTTGAAGCGACGACGAAGCCGCGTTGTTGGCTGTAACAGAAGAAAAGTTACCTCTGTTTGCGCAAAATATCCCGCAGCACACGCACACTAACAGCGGCTCCAACAGAAATAACCGCTTGGAAACGACGAATATTGTCGTCGAATAGACTACGGTAAACAACGGTTTCATGGATTGTCGCATCAACGCTCGAAATCGAGTTTTCAAACTCGCCGAGAAATGATTGTCCGCTTGCTGCGCCGGCGGCGACGGCAACCTTCGCAACACCGAGTGCAAAGGCGCCCCAGCGAAGAAACCGAACACGAAGGAACCAAACACAGAAACGACCGGTTCTAGCGCGTGAATAATCGACCGCATATGGTACTCGTAATCGTTCGTTTCTTCCCCGCCGACGATCGTCGCGAGATGCCTTCCGCCGCCACTCGTCTCGTTCATCATCATCGTCATCATCTCCGTCGAGGACACGGAATTACTACTGCCGCTACTACTACTACTACTACTACTACTACTACTACTACTACTACTACTACTACCAATACTCGTATTCATAAATCCTAAAGATTCAATCATTTCCATGTTCAAAGCGAACAGAACGACGACCAAAACGTCTTTCAAAACCGTCACCGAGACGACCATTTTCGCGAACGGACCTCTCGCTTCGGTTTCTCTCAAGACGGCGATCGCAGACGCTGGACTCCGAGCGATAGATAACGTGGCTATTAACGATCCCACCGCGCACGCTCGCAAGGTGTACCCGTACCTCCACGAAACGGACGCGTCGCCCGCGCCCAAAGTACCGCTACTACTCCCACCATCCTCCAAAAACTGCACGCGTTCGGATACCCCTCCGACCGTAAACGCCGTAAAAACCGTCAACCACGTAAACACCGCTATGCTCATCGTCCAAACGATGATCTTCTTCGCGTTTTGTCCTCGCAAATCTCTCGCGCTTAACTCCGCGCCCGCCGAAAGTCCGATGACGGACAAACACGCGTTATCGACCAACCATAACGATTCGCGAACCAATCGCGGAGTCAACAGGTTTAAAAACTACACGTGTACACATATTTAGAAACAAGTCTCGCGAGCATAAAAAGTAAAAGAAAACGTACCGACGTGCTCGAAACGATGCCGACGAAGATGTACGACGTGATCTGGGGCAATTTGATTCGTTTTCGAGTGCTCAGGAAGTTGCCGATGGCGTGCGAAAACAAGAGAATCAGCGGCAAGCGACAGGCGGCGTCGAACAGCGTCAATCGCTCCTCTAATAAATCTTCTTCTTCCATAAATGCGTGTTCTTTATAATAAATCCGAGTATTCTGTTGTTGTTGTTGAACCGCTTATATCGTTCTTCTTCTTCTTCTTCTTCTTCTTCTATCGTGTAACGAACGAACGAACGCGTTTTTCAATTAAAAAGAAGAAGAAGAAGAAGAGCGGACCTTTTGCCCTCTCTTCTTTCAAAGAAACACACACGCGGAGAGAGAAAGGAAGAAAGAAAGAAGAAGAGGCTGAGAGAGAAAAGCGCTGCTCTGTGAACGCTCTCGCGTGGTAAATGAAGTTTGTCGTTTGTGCGCTTGAAAGAGTTTGATTTCTGGGGAAAACCCTAAATTTTCGAGATAAAAAACAGCGCGCAAAACCACGCGCGAAAGGACGACGACGACACAAAAATGATGGAACCGTCGTCTATGTCGTCTGTGTCGTCGTCGAGCGACCCCGCGCGTCTCCTCCTCCCCGCGCAATCGCAACACGCTCTGGAGGACTTTTTCCAAAACGCTTTGCTGAGAGGAAAAGAAGACTCTAAAGAATCTTCTTCGTCGCCGCTTTTGCTTCTCGAAACCGTCGGGAAGAAATTTCTGAAAGATGTCGTCGTTCGCGCGGTCGCGAACGCCAACAACACCAACGCGTCTTCTTCTCCCTCATCCGAGGACGAAACGAACAACGTCGATTGTTCGGGCGTCGTCCGCGCGTTGCGCTTGGTCGCGAAGAAGATAGAGGAGGACATCGTCGGACGATCGAACGCGGACGTGGTGCTCTTGAACTGCGTGCACCGAAGTTTGCACGTGGCCAAAGAGGAGATTTCGCTGCTGGCGACGAATACGCGAAACGACGGATGCAGCAGCAGCAATAATTCAAAAGAACAAACGAAAGTGTACAAGCAGAACGTCATCTCGGGGATTCGGGAGATGATTACGCAAGACATCGATCACGCGAGGCGAAGCGTCGGGGAATTCGCGTTGGAGTTGTGCGGGTCGGATTGCGTCGTGTGCGTGCTCGGCGTACGGGACGGGTTGGTGGAGACCTTTTTGAAGAACGTGGCGAGGAAGAGACGGGTGAAGGTGATCGTGTTTGAGACGTCGGTGAGTTACGAGGAGAACGGGAGAGCGATGGCGGAGGAGTTTGCGAGGAAGATTTTGAACGTTTCTTCTTCTTCTTCGTCCGGCGGCGGCGGCGGCGGGAGTACTAGCAACAATAAAGATATTAACAACAACAACAACAATAATAGCTCGGTAGAGGTGATGATAGTACCAGAATCGAACGCGTTCGCGGTCATGTCTCGCGCGCACTTAGCGGTTGTTTCTGCGCAACTCGGCGTCTTTGAAGACGGCTCGTTTTACGGGCCTCCCGGGACTGCGAACATCGCGCGCGCGTGCGAAAAGTTCAAAGTCCCGCTCGTCGCCTTGGCGCCGAGTTTAAGTCTCACGACGGCGGAAAAGCCGCGGATGAACAACGACGATACGAGTAGCAGCAGCAGCAGCAGCAATAGCAGTAATAGCACCGCCACCACCACCACCACAACAACAAAAACAACCACAACAACGTCGCTCCTCTCTCAAGAACGAAACGGAAACCCGGCGGAAGTTTTAAAACACTTCCGCGCGACGACGACGACGACGGGCGGCGGCGGGTCCGCGGCGCGAGACGTCGACGCCGTCTTACACCCCGTTCGAGAGTTTATCGATAACAAAAACGGGCAACAACAACAAGGAGGAGACGATAAAGGGGGCTTCTTCGTCGTCGAGGCGTTCGTCACCGATCACGGCGTCGTCGCGCCTGCGAACTTGAAGCAGTTGACGAGAGAGTTGTACGCGTAGAAGAAAAAGTTTGTAAAAAATGTGAAACCCTAAACATGACTCCTCTGTGCAATATCTCCATTTTTTTCCGTACTTTTTGTCGACACGCGTCGTCACCTGCGCGCTCGAGAGGGACTCTTCTCGGCCGCCTGCGCGCGTCGAAGAAAGACGATACCATTTGAACGACGCCATTAGAACTTCATCAAAACCAGAAGAAGAAGAAGAAGAAGAAGAAGAAGAAGAGGCGCATCGTCGTCGTCTTTAGAAAAAAAAGGTGCACATGATGTCACCGGTAAAATTCGAGAAAAAGTCGAAAGCCGCTGTCGACGCTTTCAAGGAAGAAGACGACGACGCAGAAGCGCTCTTCCCGCCGCCCGGAAATAATACTAACGACGACAAAAACAACAACAACAATAAAACGAAACTCTTATCGAAAATGCGTCCGAAAGCTTTGGATTTATCGCCGAATGGGTTACACAAAGGGCAGGTTGGCACCGCGAGCACGGACGAGTTGGTCAATTTGGAAATTCGAGAGAAGAGCTGGAGAGAGTGCAAAAATCGAGCCTCGGGTGCGTATTATTTATTACGATTCAACTTTTTTTTTAATGCACAGTTTATTCATCGTTGTTTGCGTTTGTTTTCGCTGACCTCTCGTTTTATGCGTAATACATCTTTTATTCTTTCGTTTGTGCGTGTGCGATATATAATAGTTCTGTACGAAAATTTCCTCTACGTCGGGGGAGACGAGATGGTGACCAAGGAGAAACATCTGAGGCGGTTGAAGGAAGAGTTGAACGTGAAACGGATTTTGTGCTGCTACGATCCAAAAAACAGCGTTTCTTCGCATGATTTATCTTCTCCCGGTAACGACGCCGCGAGGAACAGGGATAACAACAACATCATCAATAGTAATAACGAGAGCGGAGACGCGGCGTTGACGCCGAGTAGTTGCACGAGCGGCGGGGCGAGTTTCGCGTCCACGCCGACGACGGAGGGAGAGGGAGACTTTGAATCTGCGCTGGCATATTTTGAGCGCATGTCGCTACCACTGATGGATACGAGCGATGAAGATATAGCGTGCGTGTTGTATGATGCGTTTGATTTTATCCTAGGCAACGGACGCAGAGAGTGCGTGTGGGAGAAGAACATCAACAAAAGGAAAGATGAAGTAGAAAAAGAAGAAGAAGAAGATGCGGGAGGGTGTCTCGTGCACTGTCAAATGGGCTGTTCGCGTTCGGTCGCTATTTGCGTCGCGTTTATCATGTGGAGAGAAGGAGTAACCTACGACGAAGCGTTTGAAAGAGTAAAGGAATCGCGCTCGATTGCTCGGCCAAACATTGGGTTCGTGAAGACGTTGGAAGCGTGGCACGAATCGAGAACGAACCGCGCCACGACGAGTTTATCGTCTTCTTCCGGGATTTTTGACGTCGTCTCGTACAAAATAGTAGAACATAAGAATAGAAAAGGATACGTCGTCCCGAAGCGCGAGAATTTTAGTCACGCGACGACGAATCAAGATAGCACTGCTACTAATAATAGTAGCAACGGCGAAAAGAAGAAGGAGAACGACGACGACGAGGAAAATGGAACAACAACTCCATCGCCGAAAGCGTCTTCTCCCTCCTTCTCCTCCTCCCCGGCGGGTTATTGTTTGAGCCCGAAAGACGACCCAAACTTGGTCGCCGTGCGTTTCAAAAACGCGAAAGGTAAAGAGACGCTCTTCCAGCCGACGATCGTCGTCGGCGACCGAGTCGACCGCGAAAACGACCCGAGAGTGGACGAACAAACGCTCGATAAAATCACCAAACAGATTCTGTTCTACGAGTACGGCGTGACTTTATCGTGACGAAAGATACAAAAGAGAACTCGTTCGTTGTTTCATTTTTTAGTTTTGATTTTTAAAGTTGGAGAGAGAGAGAGAGAGAGAGAGAGAGAGAGATTTCGTTTCGATTGATAAATTAAATCGTGTATAACATATATCGCATCAAACCAATACTATCATCTTTTTCTTCTTCTTCTTCTCCCCGCAGGCAGTAGTAGCGGTGAAACTCTCTTTCTCCTTTTTTCTCTTCTCATACGTCGTGCGCGCGCCTTCGCGTGCGCGCGCGTTATTAGTATTATGAGTATTTTCAAGCCAAAAATCCAAGCCTCCCTCCGTTCGCTTTCGCCGTCTTGATCAATTTCTGCCTCTGTTTCGTCGTCGCGCCAAACTCGCTGCAAAAATCTCCAATCACTTGCGAGTGCAGCGAAATCGCTTTACCTCGTAACTGGTTGAATCTTTTCACGCCGATTAACGGTCGGACGAAGACGACGAGAGGCGCGAACAGGCCGCCCTCGTTGACGTTGCCCATGGCGACGATCTCCCCTCGTAAACCTCTTCTAGAACGATGATTTTTTCTGCTACTGTTGCTACTAGTGCTACTGACGACGACGTTGTTGGAGGCGACGACGTTTCTTCTGCTCGCTAATAATACCGACTTTGACGAGGAGTAAGAAGTGCTCGGTGTTAACGACGACGCGGAGCAGCAGAGGATGGTGGACATCTTTATGTGCGTTTAGACGACGTGTGTGCGTTTGTTTTTATGATGGGGAAAAATAAGATTATCTTTTCTCTCTAGAACGTACTGAAAAGGTGGCGCTCGGAGAGCCACGAGTTTTTTTGTTTTGTTTTGTTTTGTTTTTTTGTTTGGTCGCACAGACAGGCAGAAGAAGAAGAAGAAGAAGAAGAGTATCCCCTCACGGAGCTCCTCTCCTGCCCCAGTCCACTACTACTGAAAGGAAGTACTCGTACAATTATGGAAAATTTTGCTCGCTCGTAAAATTTTTTCCATAAAATTTAAGACTTTGTAAGCGTGTTAAGAGAGCTGCATTTCGAACTTCATTATTATTTACGCACACTATTTTCATACGCTTTTCAAATCTCATTTCACGACGACTCGATGTGAGATATTCCAAAAGCGTTATCCACGACACCGTTTTCACCACAGGGGTAAACACAGGTAAATTTTGTTTTGGTAAAGTTTACACGGTCAGCCGCAGTTACTGTGAGAAAAAAATGATTTTCCGGTCATCAATAAATTCGGAACTTTTCTCCATCTTTAAAGCCATCACGTTTGCTAAACGTTGGTATTTTATGGGCTTTTCCTCCTCCACGTTTACTCAGGCTTCCAGACTTTTCAATCTCACGTTGGGGTTCCTACGAAGAAAAAGCTTCAAGAATCAACGACGTCTTCCGATGCAGCAAACGGAAATTCTCTCTTTGAAACCGCGCTTTTGGAGACATTCTCGAGTGAAAGATTGAAAGGTTTAGCCAGGAGGTATGCTCGAGAGTTTCAATCAAAAACACCATTTCCGCACATATACATAGATAACTTCGTGGAACCTGCTTTGCTAAAACTGGTTGAGAAAGAGTTTATCGAAATGAATTATGATAGCATCTGCGAAAGCGTCGCGCATAAAATGGGGATTGGCCGCGACAGCTCGAAAATGAACTGCCTATACAAAACATTAAAGATGAAAGGTGGCGATGTATTCGAGCGCAACGAGTACAAGAAACTTGCTGTGTATTCGGAAGAATATTTTGGTGCAATGACTCGCTTCTTATTTCTCCTGTTCAAATCTTCTACTTTTACAACGTTTCTTGAAGACATCTCTGGCATCGACAACGTGATTCCCGATCCGCATTTTCGAGGAAGCGGTCTGCATTCAACCGCTCCTCGTGGGTTTTTGAGGGTACACGCAGATTTCAATCGGTACGAAAGATACAAGCTGGACCGGCGGATAAACGTGTTTCTTTTCCTCAACTCTGAGTGGAAAGAAAAATGGGGAGGCGCACTTGAGTTGTGGCCCAGGAATATGTCCACATGCGAGCGTAAGATTCAACCGATATTCAATCGCCTAGTTATATTTCGTACGACCGATTTTTCGTACCATGGGTACACAGACCCACTGACTTCTCCCTTTCCCCGAAGAAGCATGGCAATGTATTACTACACAAACGGGCGACCTGATGAGGAAAAAATTGGTAAGGGTGATCATAGTCACAGTACGCTCTGGCAAGAGGTGCCGTGTAAAATGCAAGGTTTAGAATCGCTCGGACCGAAATGTTCGTAACAAATTCAAATTTTAAACAAACAAAGCTTTATTTCCTGGTTTTCTTCTGCGTTTTCAGTCGCTGTTATATGCAACCTAAAATCGACAATGCGGCTCAGCATACGGCGCATCGCGGTACTGATCTTTTTTTCAATAGCCTCGCTCATTCTGTTCCGAGAATTGATCTTTAATCTATACGCCCGACCAGTGATAGCCCCAGCCTCACTGTGGAAGGAAGGATGCACGCCACAGTGCCGGAATTTCAAGAAACGAATGAGTATAGTGTCTCGACACGCGAAAAGAAAATGTATTGAGCTTTCGGTAGAAACTCACGATTGTCTTCTCTTGGGTAGTCCATCGCCTTTTGTTCGATATATCGTCGAGGCTGTGCTCGGCAGTCCGCTCGATGGTTCGTGTGTTAAACCAGACTGCAAATTTTCTATGACGTACGATGAAGAAGGGAGAGCTTGGGGTAACGACTGGCCTCCGTTTGGTTATGCCATGATGGGAAGGGCTCGTCTGCTTAATTTTTATGCGTCGATTGCTGAGGTGAACCGAAAAGAAATACCTGGTGAAATATTGGAGCTGGGTGTGTGGAGGGGAGGAGGCATGATGCTAGCGTCAGCTGCGAATATAGAAAGTGACATGAAGCGCGGCATACACTCTTTTGATGCATTTGATAATATTAAAGAATATAATGCAGCAGACGCATTTTTATCTGTAAAAGAAGAGGATGTTCGTTACTGGTTTGAGAAATTGGGAGTTATGAATGAGTATGTATACTTTCACGTCGGTCTTTTCAAAGACACAGTTCCTCGTTGGAATCCTCAACAGAAAATTGCTGTTTTGCGTATAGACGGCAATTTTTACGATTCCTACCAGGATGCCATGTATTATTTGTATGGTAGCGTGTCAGTCGGTGGGATTGTCATATTCGACGATGTGATAAACCACCCCAGCGTTGCTCGGTTCTGGAATGATTTCAAAAACGAACAAGGACTTGAGATTACACTGAATCAAATTGACGCTCAGTCTGCTTGGTTCCGCAAACCGAGTGACATAACTCTGAACTGGAAATATTTTCGAGCACCACAAGATGCCAACAGAGAAAACGTTCGGCAGGAATGTCCTGAGCATATACGCGAAAAGACGTTTGGAAGATGTCACGCTTCATGGCACGCGCCCTGACTGGAAAGATTTTTTTTAGGTGGAAGATGACGAGGACGTTTTCGGCTGCGGGGATTTATTTAGAAGAAAAAAAGATACGGACAGACGGACAGACAGGAAACTTTCAGAACTTTCAGAACGAGGACGGGTCGGTCACCGTGCCGGAAGCGTAGAGGCCGTTCCTCGGCGGCTTGGAAGTCTTCAAACCCATCGAATAATAAAAAAAAATGCTGATGTTGTTATATTTTATGTACGTAGTAGTAAAATGCCGGTGATTCGAAAACGCATATAATCACATT
>Ga0255757_10004959_pt1 | contig 11877 bp, 6 predicted proteins | sample 071ome_27_FD_179957 | JGI IMG/M metagenome (GOLD analysis project Ga0255757, IMG submission 179957) | Coastal salt marsh microbial communities from the Groves Creek Marsh, Skidaway Island, Georgia - 071409AT metaG (version 2) | ecosystem: Environmental > Aquatic > Marine > Intertidal zone > Salt...
GATGAAATTTCTTCACTCTATTTTACCACTTTAGTTTTAAGAAACTAAAACCGATTAAAATGTCGTCTTCGATGTCAGCATCGTCCGCGGCGCTCGGGAGCAAACTCGCTTTGCACAAGGTTCGTATCCTCGCGTCGTTTTATATAGATGTTCTTTACTCTCGTTCGCGAGAGAAAGTTTCGCGATTCCATTCTCTGAAGGGGGTGAAATTTTTTTCTCGGTTTTTCTCCCTCTTTTATCTCTCCAAGAGGGGGGGCTCGTGCTGAAATGGCTGAGATTTTCCAAGGCGCGCGCGGCGATAAAAACGCGCGTAAACGCCCTCAAACGAGAATCTTTATCCGCGCAGAAGATCAAACGCGTTTCGTTTGTTCTTTTGGTTCTCGGATCGGCGGTTTTGCGCGAGTGTAACCGTTCGTTTTTTGCGATCGAAAAGAAAAGAGATACGCGCTTTTGAGAGATGGTTTTCTCAGAGTCGACGTCACTCCCTTCTTGGAAAGAGAGAGAGATCAGATTTTTGAGAAAAACGTGTACATTTTTTGATACGAAATCATATCCACAACAAACGCTGACCCGATCATCTTTTATTACCCGATGTTGAACTTGCGCAGAGCTTACGCGCGAAGACAACTACTTCCGCGAAACAGAGCCAAAGACTCGCGAGGCAAGTCATCACCAAAGCGGTCATCTCGCCACCGAATGGGCCTTTGAAGAAGGCTGGGACGTCCTCTGAGGAGGACAAGTTGTTGGCGGACGCGGACAGCTCGAAAGGGATGTTCACGAACGTTGACCCGGCGGTTCGTACGATCATTCCGGAAGCGAACGGGAGAACGGTCGTGAAGATGGTGTACGTCGTTTTGGAATCGCAATATCAGTCTTCCTTGTCCGCCGCGGTGAAGCAGATCAACGCGACGAACAAGAACGTGTGCGTTCAAGTCTCTGGTTACTTGTTGGAGGAATTGAGAAACGAAGAGAACTTGAAGCAATTTAAAGAAGACGTGGAGAACGCGAACGTGTTCATCGGTTCTTTGATCTTCATCGAAGAATTGGCGGAAAAGATTGTGGACATTGTCGCCCCGTTGAGAGACTCTTTGGACGCGTGCGTGATCTTCCCGTCCATGCCGGCGGTTATGAGATTGAACAAGTTGGGTACGTTTTCCATGGCGCAGTTGGGTCAATCCAAGTCTGCGATCGCCTCTTTCATGAGAAAGAAGAAAGAATCCGGCGGTTTCGAAGAGGGCATGTTGAAGTTGGTCAGAACTTTGCCGAAGGTTTTGAAGTATTTGCCGAGCGACAAGGCGGCGGATGCGAGAAACTTCATGAACTCTTTGCAGTACTGGTTGGGCGGTTCCTCGGAAAACTTGGAGAACTTCTTGTTGATGATCTCCAAGGCGTACGTTCCGGAATTGGCCGATGTCGATGTCGGGGAAGTTGCCGAGCCGGTGACGTTTCCGGACATTGGTATCTGGCACCCGATGGCGCCGACCATGTTCGAAGACGTCAAGGAGTACTTGAACTGGTACGATACCAGAAAGGACATCAAGTTCAAGAAGGACGCGCCGGTTATTGGCGTCGTTCTCCAAAGATCGCACTTGGTCACCGGTGATGCCGGTCACTACGACGGTATGGTCATGGACTTGGAAGCGAGAGGCGCCAAGGTTGTCCCGGTCTTTGCCGGCGGCTTGGACTTCTCCGTCCCGGTGGATCGCTTCTTTTTCGATCCGATCACTAAGGGCGCTTTGGTCGACACCGTGTTGTCTTTGACTGGTTTCGCCTTGGTTGGTGGCCCGGCCAGACAAGATCACCCGAAAGCGATCGAGTCGTTGAAGAAGTTGGACGTGCCGTACATGGTTACCGTGCCGTTGTCCTTCCAAACGACCGAGGAGTGGAAAGACTCTACGCTCGGTTTGCACCCGGTCCAAGTCGCGTTGCAAGTCGCGCTTCCGGAATTGGACGGTGGTTTGGAACCGATCATCTTCTCCGGCAGAGACTCCAAGTCTGGTAAATCGCACGCTTTGGAAGATCGCTCGTCGCAAATCGCGGAAAGAGCCATCAAGTGGGCCTCGTTGAGACGCAAGAAGAACTCGCAAAAGAACTTGGCGATCACCGTGTTTTCCTTCCCGCCGGACAAAGGAAACGTTGGCACCGCCGCGTACTTGAACGTCTTCGGTTCCATCTTCAGAGTCTTGCAAGATTTGAAGAAGAGAGGTTACAACATCGGTAACTGCCCGGACAACGAAATGGACTTGATCAACTCCGTCTTGAACGACAAGGAAGCGCAATTCGCGTCGCCGGACTTGAACGTCGAATACAGAATGCCGGTGAACGAGTACAAGAAGTTGTGCGAGTACGAACCGGAACTCCACGAAAACTGGGGCCCGCCGCCTGGTAATTTGAACACCGACGGCCAAAACATGCTTGTGTATGGCAAGAAGTTTGGTAACGTCTTCATTGGTGTCCAACCGACCTTTGGTTACGAAGGTGATCCCATGCGATTGTTGTTCTCCAAGTCTGCGTCGCCGCACCACGGCTTCGCCGCGTACTACACGTACATCGAAAAAATCTTTAAAGCGGATGCAGTCTTGCACTTTGGTACCCACGGCTCTTTGGAATTTATGCCGGGGAAACAAGTCGGCATGTCCGGTGTCTGCTACCCGGACTTGTTGATTGGTTCCACGCCGAACATTTACTACTACGCCGCGAACAACCCTTCGGAAGCCACCATCGCCAAGAGACGCTCCTACGCCAACACCATCTCCTACCTCACGCCGCCGGCTGAAAACGCTGGCTTGTACAAAGGATTAAAAGAATTGAAGGAATTGATTTCCTCGTACCAAACTTTGAAAGATTCCGGTCGTGGTCCGTCCATCGTGAACACCATCATTACCACGGCGATCACGTGCAACTTGGACAAGGATATCAAGGAGTTGCCGTCGGCGGACACCGATGCCGCGGACTTGGAGCCAGATTTCAGAGACATGATCGTCGGTAAAGTGTACGGTAAGATCATGGAGATTGAATCGAGATTGTTGCCGTGCGGTTTGCACGTCGTCGGTTGCCCGCCGTCCGCGGAGGAAGCGGTTGCGACTTTGGTCAACATTGCCGGCATCGACCGAGAGGAAGACGGCATCGTTGGTATGCCGCAGTTGTTGGCGCAAGCCATCGGTGAAGACATCGAGAACATCTACCGCAGAAACGATGCCGGTGAGTTGGAATACGTCCAAATGTTGCAAGACATCACGTTTGCGTCCAGAGATGCCGTCAAAGCGTTCGTCAAGAACGCGTCTGATCCGACTGGCAGAGTTGCCGCCAACGCGCTCGGTCAACTCGGCAAATTGTTTGGCGATGCCTCCATCGCGTTGCCGTGGGGCGACTCCTTGAAGGGCACCAAGTTCGAAAAGGTTGACGTCGCCAAGATGCGCACGTTGTTCGACTACCTCAGATTTTGCTTGGAGCAAGTCGTCAAAGACAACGAGCTCGGATCCTTGGCGGAAGCTTTGGACGGTAAGTACGTCTTGCCGGGCCCGGGCGGGGATCCGATCCGTAACCCGAAGGTGTTGCCGACGGGTAAGAACATCCACGCCTTGGATCCGCAAGCGATCCCGACTGGTGCCGCGGTTGCCTCCGCGAAGGTTGTCGTCGATCGTTTGATTGAACGTCAACGCGTCGAGAACAACGGTGTCTACCCGGAGTCCATCGCTTTGGTCTTGTGGGGTACCGATAACATCAAGACGTACGGTGAATCTTTGGCGCAAGTCATGTTGATGGTCGGTGTCAACCCGGTTCCGGATGCTTTGGGCAGAGTGAACAAGTTGGAGTTGATTCCGTTGGAAGAACTCGGCAGACCGAGAATCGACGTTGTCGTCAACTGCTCTGGCGTCTTCAGAGATTTGTTCGTCAACCAAATGAACTTGTTGGATCGCGCCGTCAAGCTCGCCGCCGAGCAAGACGAACCGCCTGAGATGAACTTTGTCCGCAAGCACGCCTTGGAGCAAGCCGAAGAACTCGGCTTGTCTGTTCGCGAAGCCGCGACGAGAATCTTCTCCAACGCGTCTGGTTCCTACTCCTCCAACGTCAACTTGGCGGTCGAGAACTCCTCGTGGAACGACGAATCTCAATTGCAAGACATGTACCTGAACCGTAAATCCTTTGCGTTCAACTCTGATTCCCCGGGCAGCGGCATGGAAATCAAGAGAGAAATCTTCGAATCCTCCTTGTCCAAGGTTGATGTCACCTTCCAAAACCTCGATTCGTCCGAAATTTCCTTGACGGATGTTTCGCACTACTTCGATTCCGATCCGACCAAGTTGGTTGCCGGCGTGAGAAAGGATGGTAAGATGCCGTCTTCCTTCATCGCCGATACGACCACCGCCAACGCGCAAGTCCGATCCTTGTCCGAAACCATGCGTTTGGACTCTAGAACGAAGTTGTTGAACCCGAAGTGGTACGAAGGCATGTTGGCCTCTGGCTACGAAGGTACTCGCGAAATCCAAAAGAGATTGAACAACACTCTCGGTTGGTCCGCGACGTCCGGCCAAGTCGACAACTGGGTCTACGAAGACGCCAACAGCGTCTACATGGCCGATCCGGAAATGCAAAAGAGATTGATGGAAACCAACCCGAACTCGTTCAGAAAGATGGTTGCGAACTTTTTGGAAGCGAACGGCAGAGGTTACTGGGAAACCAGCGAAGAAAACATCGAGCGCTTGCGACAGTTGTACATGGAAGTCGAAGACAAGATCGAAGGCGTGGAATAAGCGAATATTTCTACACGACTTTTTTGTATTATTGAGCTACGAGTGAGGCGACGAAGAGAAAATGCATCGAGAGGAGGTAATTTATTGAGGAGGTAAACGAGTGAATGAGAGAGAAAAGAGAGAATTGGTGAGAGTGAGAAACATAAACGCGGGTGGACGCGCGCGCGCGTCCGCGTCGTAGAAAACACATGCGAGAGTGAGAGAGAGAGAAGAAAGAGTGAGAGAGAGTGAAACAAAATATAATACGATTTTTTAATGAAAATATAATAAGAAGAGTATGAGCGAAAGCACACCCGCAGACGTTTGTAAACTCGCGCTTCGTAACCCGTTTTCCTCGGCGGAGTAGTCGTTCGTTCCTCCTCCGCGCGCCGTCGTCAAAATCCAACGCTTTTTTATCTTTTTTTCAATCACAAAAACAGGGGGGGAAACATCACAAATCACAAAAAAAAAGTTCCCAACGAACGCGCTCGATGCTCGCGTCTTCCTCCTCGAGAATGAACGCGTCGTCTTCTCCGCTTGGTCGCACTTCTCTACCAGCGACGACGACGATGAAAAACACCGACGAAGACGAGGACGACGACGACCAGGAGGAGATCGTCGTGAACAGAAATAAGAAGAGGAACAACAACGGCGGGAGAAGAGTCGTCGTTTTGGATTCAGATTCCGACGAGGAGGACGACGACGGTTCGTCGTCGGAGATTTCCACCGCGCGAGGAAAGAGAAACGCGATGATGGACGCGTCGTCGTCCTCGTCCGAGGAGGAAGAAGAAGAAGAAGAAGAAGAAGAAGAAAACGAGGAATACGAGAGCGAATCTGACGTCGAATTCACGACCGAAGACGTCCGAGAAGAAGAAGAAGACGATGAGTTTGAAGACGCTTTGGATGAAAGCTTTAGCAACGGTGCCTTCGCCGCGAGCGCGCCGGCGGAGGCTTCTCAAACAGCACCGAGCGAAGAGGAAGAGAACGTTTCGTTTTCGAAAGCTTCTTCGTCGGACGACGACGACGACGATGAATTCGAGGACATGACGCCTATAGTGGAGACGGTGGTGAAACGACCGATGTCGACTTCGAAGACTCCCGTCGTCGCCGAGGCGAGAAAGATATCGCTCTTCCAAGCGTTTCGGAGTCCGGAAGCGAAGAGAGCGTTTGCGACGACGCCAACGCGAACGGTCGCGGCGACGAAGACAGTACCGGTGAAGTCTTCGGTATTAACACCGACGGCGGTTCCTTCCCCTTCTCTGGCTGCTGACGAGAGCGTGGCTTCTCCTTCTCCTCCATCCCCTCCGTTGCGGTCGGCGCCTCCACCGGCACCGGCGCCATCCTCCTCTACGAAAAATAAACCGAACAACATGCGATTAAAAGGAAAAACTAGCGAAGGAAATCAGTTCTCCTTGGACCATTCCGTGGCGGTGAAACTTTACGATCACCAACGCGATGCGGTTCGCTGGCTGTGGGATTTACAGTTGCGGAACAAGGGAGGGATCTTAGCCGACGATATGGGTTTGGGTAAAACGATGTCATCCGCGGCGTTCATTGCGGGTAGTTTAAAGTCCAAAACGATAAAGCGCGCGTTGATATTAGCGCCGACAACGCTTTTACCGCACTGGAGGAAAGAGTTGATCGTGTGCGGTTTGAACGGGAAGAAGGAGATTTTCTCCTACACCGGTACGAAAGAGCAACGCGCGAAGGTTTTAAAGAAAGTCCAATCGCGGGAAGGCGAAGGATCCGTTCTTTTGTGTACGTACGGGATGTTGTCACACAATCCCGATGAGTTTGGAGTAGTAGTAGAGAACGAAGAAGGGACGAATTATCGTCAAATCGAAGACATCGAACGAAGAGAAGGTCGCGGTTTCGAAATCAGCGCGAAGAACTATGGCGGGAAAAGCGTTCGGTTCGGATGGGTCGTCATGGACGAAGGCCATCAAATGAAAAATCCAAACACAAAAATTGCCCAGTACGTGAGACGATTACCGTGTGATTTACGATTGGTGGTTTCTGGAACGCCGATTCAAAACCATTTAGGAGAGTTATGGGCGCTTTATGATTTAGCGGCGCCAGGATTGTTAGGAAGTGAGGACCAGTTTAGGAAGAACTTTGCGAGAAAAATAACCTCTGGACGGTCTCGCGACGCGAGCGAGTCCGAAAGACACGAAGCGAGAGAGTTGTCAAAAATGTTGAGGAAGATTTGCGCACCGTATTTCTTGAGACGCGAAAAAGATGGCGTTTTGAGAGACGGCGATTCGAAGGAGAAAAACAAAGATGGAGACGCGGAAAACAAGGAGAAGAGCGAAACAGAGACAAAGGCTACTGCGACGACGAAATGGGCATCCACGCGAAACGCCCCGAAAAAATTAGGGAAGAAGAACGACCTCGTCGCGTGGATTCCCCTCTCAAAAGCGCAGAAGACGTTATACGAGGCGTTCCTGCAATCGCCAACGATTCAAAAAGTGATGAATAAAACCGGATCTGCTTTGGCGGCGTTATCTGCGCTGAAAAAGATATGCGACGATCCATATTTGGCGTTTCGTGAACTGGAAAGTGCTACCGCAGATGAGCAAGAACCGAGCGACGATGGAGACGACGATGATCGCTCCATTAATACCACCGACGCTTTGCGCGAAGTTGCTTCTTCCATCGGTCTCGACGTCGATCAACTTCGCGAGAACCCTCTTCTCTTCTCGGCAAAATTGAAGCGCTTACACGCACTTCTCTCTGAATTCAAAAGAAACGGGAAGAAAGTCTTGGTGTTTTCCCAATCGCGATACGCGCTGGACCGATGCGAAGTCATCGCTAAGAAGATCTTCGACGATGAAAATCAAGTCACCCGCATCGATGGTAACGTTTCTGCGAACGTACGGCACGATCGCGTCACGGCGTTTCAAGAAAGGGACAGCCCAAATCAGTGCATGCTGCTGACGACGCGCGTTGGTGGGTTAGGTATTACGTTGACTGCGGCAACGAGAGTAATCATATTTGATCCGAGCTGGAATCCAACGACGGATAACCAATCCGTCGATCGAGCGTACCGTATTGGCCAAACCGAAAACGTCGTAGTCTATCGCATGATAACGATTGGCACCGTTGAAGAGAAGACGTATAGAAAGCAAGTGTTCAAGCAAGGCATCGCTAACGACGCGCAGAAAGGCGGAGGTAACGAAGATTTCAGTCCGTCTAAAGAAACGGATAATAACGGGAAAGAGGAAGACGAGTTCAGATACTTCTCTACCGCGGAAACGGATGGGAATGTTATGTTTAAGTTTGACGCCAAAAACTCTGACGTTTCGAGCACCGCGAAAACGCTCAACAGTTTACATGCGCAGCATCGAGAGTACGACGACCAGTTGAAGAGAGAGTTGGAGTCCACCAAAGGAATGTTTGAAGTATCTGATCACGATTTGCTGTTCTCGCAAGGCGACTCGACGTCCGCGGGTAAAGGAGCAGGTAAAGTTCCGGATTCAAAGTTAGGCGGCGGTGGAAAGAAGAAAGGCTCGTCGAAGACTGGTGGCGGCGGCAGCGGCGGCATTCTCGGCAAAGGCAACGCCAACAATTCAAACTGGGGCGGCGCTGGTTTACTCTCCTCCTTAGCCGCCAAGGCTGACGCCGTTGCGGTTAACGTCAAAAGACGAGGGAGCGACGCCGGAGAAAAGAAAGACGATAAAGCAATCGCCGTGGCTCGCCTGCAAAAGTTGCAAAAAGAGGAAACGCGAACCAACGAGCTACTTTCCAACCAAGCGCTGTTATCGAAACTTCCCGATAACGGCGAGCGCGCGCACGCGAAGAAACAAGATTTAGAAAAACAAATAGAGCAGTTGCGACTGTCCATAGAATCATTGTAATTGCTTGTTCTAGATACATAAAAAAACGCTATAAATCTACACAACATCTGTTAAAACGCAGCCTTGATGATCTCCGCGACAGATTCGCACCCGTCCATGGCCACCCCCTCTGCTTTTTTCAAATCGTTCGCATTTTCCCACCTCCCGACCGATAAAATATTCGTCACTTTCTTCACTCTCGGCATGTACGCCACCGTCACCGCGCCCACCGCTTTCTTGTTCTTCGATGTTTTCCTACCGCCGCTACTGCTATTGTTATAATCTTCAACTAACCTCACCTCCCCGTCTTCATCAATCACCGCCGTGCACGCGCACAGCACATCTCTCGTCTCTACTCTCGCGTGCATCAACGCCGCGCTCGCCGCTAAAATTAACCCTCGCAACTCGTCTCCGTGCGCGTCCGCTACCACGCACCGCACCTCAACCACCGCCTTCGGGAAGGATTCGAGCACGACCACCCCTCGCAAACACTTTGCCACTTTTTCCGTGAAATCAATCTCCACGTCCGTTAAAGAAGTGCTCGAAGAAGAAGAAGAAATCCCTCTTTTTTTCGTCGCAAACGACGCCACCTTCACGGACACGTCGATCGTCCCTCTCGTTTTCGAAACGCGCTCGTCCTGTTGTCGCGTCGTCGTCTTCTTCGGGCCAAAAACAGAGACGAAAATTTTGGTCGTCTTTTTCCCGCCGTCGAAATCATCGGATTCGTTGCTCGATAAACCTAACTGAACGTACGCCGACCCAGACGCGTTGGTGATTGGATTCAACGAGAGGAAGACGCTCTCGTTTTCAACGTCGTCTTCTTCGTCGTCGTCGGACTCTGTCATCGCTACGAATTCTTTTGTGTTTCGTATTTCTCTCTCTTTTGTTCTTCAGAGTGAAGAAAAGAGAGACAAAATACAAGAGTTTTTAGTTATTTTCGTGCGTGTAGAAAACTAATTAATTATATTTACAAAAATTTTCAATCATCATCGAGCGCGTCGAAACATATCGTCCGGATTGACTCTCTCTCCGAACATGTTCGTCGCGTTGGACGACGACGGTTGTTCGTTATTTTTACGATTCGCGGTGGCAGCATTTTTCCTCTTGTTGAACTCTTCTTTTTGTTTTCTCATCTCGCGTATGCTCCCGTCCTCAAACTTGTTCTTGATGTGGGTGCTTAAACTGGCACCACCCATGGCGATGAGGACTTCCGTCGGGATGTATCCAGGTTTTGGGCGCTCCATGGGTTTTGGGATTAAACGGTCTCGCTCTGGGATTGGGTTCGTGTAGTTGTTGATGTCGTGTCGAGGCGCGCGTAAGTGATCGCCGTTCGACCTCGAGGCGTACTGGTTGTAGACGCTCTCGGCTTCCGGCGAGCTGTTGGAGACGCGTCGTTCGTACTGGTCGCGAGGGTCCACGTAGTTTTTCAAAGCCTCGGTGCCTTTGAACTCGTATCCCATTTCGCGGCGACGCTGGCCCGGAGATTTGTAGGAGCCCCAGGACTCGTTCCTGTCCCACTCGGGCTGCTGCGAGAACGCTTGGGATCTCGGCGCCGAGGCGGAAGAAGAATAGTAATCCACATCGGACGGGCGCGGAACTTGCGCTCGCGGATCGACGATTGGAACTTCCGGCGTCCACGAATCGTATGCTTCTCTCGCGGCGCGTTTAGATGGCGAAGATGGCGGTCGAGTCGGATGGATCACGGGTGGCTCGTACCGTTCCACCGGTTTGCGTCTTTGTCGTTGTCGTTGTTGTTGCTGCTGCTGCGGTTGTTGATAGTGTTGTTGTACAGGTTGTTGTTGATAGCTTTGCTGCTCGTGCGACGACGAAAAGATGTCGTTGCTGCTGTTGTACCCTTGTTGTTGTTGTTGTTGTTGAAAACCATTTGCGCTCTTCTTATTCTTATTCTTCTTCCTTCGCGCGGCGGCGCTACTCCCCCCGCTAGTCCCCCCCAAATCCGCAAACGCGCTCGCCGCGACAAAGAACCCGCTAATCACGCTCGCGACAACCGCAAACCCGGATATAAGAACCCCAGCCGTCGTCATTCCCGTCGCCAACTGGTACACTTGACTCAGCATCGTATACCTCGCGCTATGCATGCTCGCCGCGGCGATGCACGCGCACATCGCCGTCAGCGGCATCGTCACCTTGAGCAAGCCGAAGCACGCCTCGAACCACTCTCGCGCCGCCGAGGCGAGCGGAGACATTGACGACGAAACCATCGAAACAGAGGATGATCCCGCGCTATTCTTTCGTCGTTGTTGTTGCTGTTGTTGTTGTTGTTGCGATGACTTTTGCTGCGCCGCCGTGGCTTCATCGCCGAAGAAAAAATCTTCGCCGCTCTTCTGTCGTTGTTGTTGGTGTTGTTGGTAATAGTTCCCGGGGTCTCTTTCCTGCCATCCACCGATGATGATGTTGTTATCGTTGGTCTCGTACGGCTGCGCTCCGAGCTCGTCGTACGTCGGGTACTCTCTCGCGAACGCTCGAGGAGAGGTTTTGAAAACGACGTCTTTATTTCTTCTTCTTCTTCTGATTGCGCTTCTTTTCATCGACAAAGACGACGAAGCGACGCTTCCCCTTTCTTCTTTCCCGGGAGGAAGAAACCTCGTCAGCGCGTTGTTGGGTGCTCTCGTCGACATCATCATCTTTTTTATATATCAAACACACGACGGAAGAAGAAGAAGAAAACAGAGGTACTTTTAACTCTTCTCAGAGCGAGGAAGAGGACAGGCTTTTTGCGCGCGTCGTCGTCGTCGTCTGAACGCGCGTTCGTTCTCTCCGTTCTCTCGTCGTCGTCGTCGCGTTCGTTGCGTGCGCGCTTTGTCGCTTTTTTTTTTTTTTTTGTAAGTGTGTTTCCCCCTTTAGATTTTTTTTAAACCCTAAACCCTAGACCCTAAAAACTACACGAAAGCGCATTTCTTCTTCTTCTTCCTAGGGGACGACGCGTACGAATTTGCTCCATTATACTGATGACGGCAACGCGTCGTCGTCCTCCTCCTCCTCCTCCTTTCCCTCTCCTTCCGAAAGATTTCGACCCGAACCACCCACCGGCGTGGTTACTTCCACCGCCGCCGAGGGAGATTCTCTTTCGCGGTCCACCGTCTTTATCACCGGCATCATCATCGCGCGAAGACGAAGAAGATGTGGCAGAGAAGAGGCAAAGTTGGGAAACGTTCGTCTCTTGGCCGCCACCGACGCGGCAACGGCGGAGACGAAAGAAGAAGGTAAAAGAAGAAGAGGAGTGGATGAGTTCGGTCGTGTTTTTTAACGACGAGGAGGAGGAGGAGGAAGGAGAAGATGACGACGAC
>Ga0255757_10004961_pt1 | contig 11871 bp, 15 predicted proteins | sample 071ome_27_FD_179957 | JGI IMG/M metagenome (GOLD analysis project Ga0255757, IMG submission 179957) | Coastal salt marsh microbial communities from the Groves Creek Marsh, Skidaway Island, Georgia - 071409AT metaG (version 2) | ecosystem: Environmental > Aquatic > Marine > Intertidal zone >...
CGAGTTCGCTGAGGGAGGCGGGCCGCTGCGCCGCCAGCTCCACCAGGGTGCGGTCGTGGAACACCACATAGGGCGGTACGCCTTGCTCACGCGCCTGCTCGCGTCGCCAGCTCTTCAGGGCCGCCAACAGCGGGTCATCCGCTGCCACTGCCGCATCGCTCGGGATGCTGCGGCGCCGTTGCTCCTTCGCTGGCGGCGGCAGGACCAGCTCCAGCTCCTGCTCGCCCCTGAGCAGTGGCTGGACCAGTTCGGGCGGACCGAAACACAGCCCCCCCTTGGCGTCCTCCGGGGAATGGAGGGCCCCAAGACTCACCAGCTGCCGCAGCAGGGCCCGCCACTGGCCCCGGTCCAGCTCCTTGCCGATCCCGTACACGCTCAACTGGTCGTGCCCGAGCGAGCGGATGCGCTCGGTGTTGCCGCCCAGCAACACGTCGACGACATGGCCCGCGCCAAAGCGCTGCCCTGTCCGATAGACCGCTGAGAGCGCCTTCTGCGCCACGACGCGGCAGTCGCAGCGCTGCTGGGGCTCCAGGCAGCCATCACAGTTGTTGCAGGGCTCGAGAAGCTCTTCACCGAAATGGCGCAGAAGCACCTGACGCCGGCAGCCGCTGGCTTCGCTGTAGGCGATCAGGGCATCGAGCTTGCCGCGCTCGATGCGTTTCTGCTCCTCACTGGCGCCGGAGTCGTCGATGAAGCGGCGCAGCTGCGGGATGTCGCCTCCGCCGTGGGCCATCCAGGCCACCGCCGCTAGGCCATCGCGACCGGCCCGGCCGGTTTCTTGGTAGTAGGCCTCGAGACTTTTGGGCAGGTCCACGTGGGCCACAAAGCGCACGTCGGGTTTATCGATTCCCATGCCGAAGGCGATCGTGGCCACGACGACCACACCACTGCCGAGGCGGAAACGCTGCAAGGCCTCGCGCCGTGCCTCGGCATCCATGCCGGCGTGGTAGCCGATGGCATCCAAGCCAGCGGCCTTGAGTTCTGCGGCGATGCGGTCCACCCGGCTGCGGGAGCGGGCGTAGACAATCCCCGATTCGCCGCGGTGCTCCGCCAGGAACTGCAGCAACTGCGCGTTACCGCTCTGTTTGTGGCGCAGGAGGTAGCGAATGTTGGGGCGATCGAAGCTGGCCAGAAACACCTCGCCCTCCTGCAGCTGCAGGCGCTCGCGGATGTCGAGCTGGGTGCGCGGGTCGGCGGTCGCGGTCAGGGCCAGCCGCGGCACCTGGGGAAAGCGCTGCGCGAGCTGATCGAGTTGGCGGTACTCGGGCCGGAAGTCATGTCCCCACTGCGAGACGCAATGGGCCTCATCGATGGCAAAGAGGGCCAGCGGCATGGACCCCAGTCGCTCCAGCAGATCACCGCTGAGCAGCCGCTCCGGTGAGACATAGAGCAGATCCAGTTGGCCGTCGCTGAGCTGACGCCAGACCCGTTGGCTCTCGCCGGCCTCGAGGCCGGAGTGCAGGGCGGCGGCTGCAATCCCGAGCTGCTGCAGCGCCTCCACCTGGTCCTGCATCAGGGCGATCAGTGGCGAGATCACCACCGCCAGCCCAGGGCTGCAGAGCGCGGGGACCTGATAACAGAGGGATTTGCCACCGCCGGTGGGCATCAGCACCAGACCCGATCCGCCGCCGATCACGTGGCGGACGATGGCTTCCTGTGGGCCGCGGAAGCTGGCGTAGCCAAACACCCGTTGCAGCACCTCCAGCGGATCGCGGCTGCTTGGACTGGGCATGGGGCGCCTGGCTGATCGGAAAAGATCCACCACAATGGCGCGATATGGCTGAGCGTTCCCTCCGCACCGGTGCCTCCTCCTCAACCGCCTGGGCTTTCCTGGCGCCGGCGTTGCTGCTGATCTCCCTGTCGGTGCTCATCCCAGCGGTGATGGCCCTGGTGATGAGCTTCACCCAGACCGGTCTCGATGTCAGTGAACCGCTGCGTTTTGTCGGGCTGGCCAACGTGCGCCGCCTGCTGGCGGACCCGATGTTCTTCAAGGTCCTGGGGACAACCCTGGCCTATTTGTTTGGTGTGGTCCCGCCGGTGGTGCTCGGTGCCCTTGCCCTGGCGGTGCTGGTGAACCGTCAGCTCCCAGGCATCCATTGGTTTCGGGCCGCCTTCTACACCCCGGTTCTTGTCTCGATCGTGGTGGCGGCCATCGCTTTCCGCTGGCTCTACGCCGAGAACGGTCTGATCAATGGCTGGCTCGGCAGCCTCCTGGGTCCTGGCTTTGAGCCAATTGGTTTCCTGACCAACCCACTCCTGGCGCTTCCAGCGGTGATGCTCGTGACCCTCTGGAAGGGCCTGGGCTACTACATGGTGATTTTTCTGGCCGGTCTCCAGGGGATCCCGGCTGACCTCTACGAAGCGGCGGAGCTCGACGGCAGTGAGGGTTGGCGCAAGCACCTCGACATCACCCTGCCCCTGCTGCGTCCCTACGTCACCTTGGTGGCGGTGATCTCAGCGATTGCGGCCACAAAGGTCTTTGAGGAGGTCTATTTGATGACCCAGGGGGGACCCGCCAACAGCACCAAGACCCTGGTCTATTACGTCTACGACCAGGCCTTTGCCGAGCTGGAGATCAGCTACGCCTGCACGGTCGGCCTGGCCCTGTTCGTCATTGTCCTGTTGCTCTCGCTCGTTCGCTTTGCCTTCGCCGGCGACCGCGGCTTGACCTAGGAGCGGCGCAGACGAATGCAGCAATCGCACGCATCCTTGGAGAGCGTTCGAAATGGGTCATGGTTGCTGCGGTCGACTCGGTTCTGGAACGTCTGAGCGCGGCAGGTGTGCGGCAGGTCGCCGTGACCTGGGACAACCATGCCGGGGAGACCCTGGTGAAAGTGGTGCCCTTGCGCCACCTGCCCGATGCCATCGCTAAGGGTGTCGGCTTCTCACCGGTGTCGGATGCCTTTCGCTCCGATGGCGTGATTGATGGGGCGCATCGTCTGGCTCGCCCCGATGGCGATCTCAGGCTTCGGGCTGATCTGGAGTCCTTGGCGATGCTGGAACCACAGCTCGGCTGGGCTTGGGCCGCGGGAGAGCGCTGGGATCGCCAGACCGGCCCCTACGCCGCGGATCAACGTCACTTCTGCAGGCGGATGGAATCGGAGCTCGAGGACTCCGGCTGGCGGCTTCGCGCCGGCTTTGAACTGGAGTGGGTCGTCGTTGTTCCTGGGGCAGACGGAACGCCGCAGGCCGTTCTTCCTGGTGGGCCCTATGGCGCGGATCGGTTGATCGAGGGCTTGGATTACGCCTCGGCCCTGCTCAAGGCCCTGGATGACGCCGAGGTTCCTTGGCTGCAGTTCCATCCCGAATACGGACCGTCCCAATTCGAGTTGTCGTTTGCGCCCGATCGATCCCTGACCATTGCCGACCATCTGATTCGCGCTCGCTTGGTGATCCAACGGGTGACCAGGCGATTTGGTTGGTACAGCAGTTTCAGTGCCAAACCCCGCCTGGATTGGGTGGGTAATGGCGGTCATCTGCACCTCAGCGTTCTCCATCACGAGGGCCCCATCCTTCAAGGGGGAGAGGGCTCCCATGGCCTGAAACCGGAGGGGGAAGCGTTAATCGCGGGCTTGCTTGAGCAGTTGCCCTCTCTGATGGCCCTGGCCAGTCCTTCCCCTGTGTCCTATTTGCGCTTGGTCCCGAGCAGTTGGTCGGCTCCCTTTCAGGTCTGGGGTGTGGAAAATCGAGAAGCTGCCCTCCGTCTTGTCCCGAGTGCTGCCGATGGTTCTGCCGCGCATCTCGAGATCAAGGCGGTCGATCCAACGACGAATCCCTATCTCCTGCTAGGGGCCTTGCAAGCCCAGGTGAAGGAGGCGCTTGCGCGTCCGCGAGTTCTGCCGCCAGCGCAGGTCGGTGACCCGGCGGCTGCCCCGGGATTCTCGGCTCGACGTTTGCCGTCGAGCCTGCTCGAGGCCCGTGACGCCTTGGCGGCTGATCAGGTACTGGAGGCCGCCATGGGCCCATTGCTGCATGGATCCCTGTTGGACAGCCTGGCCGCTGAAATTCAGAGGGTGCAGCAGCTCCCTGTGGAGCAGCAGATCAGCAGCTGTTGTTGGTGGCCGTTGGTCGGAGGCTTGGCCTGATGCAACGCCCAGCTCTCCCGATCGCTGCGGCGCTCGGGAACACGGTCGAGTGGTTTGACTTTGCTGTGTATGGCTACTTCGCCCATGCCATTGGCGCGGCGTTCTTCCCTTCTGATCGGCCCTCGTTGCAAATGGTGAGCGCCTTCGGGGTGTTTGCAGTCGGCTACTTGATGCGCCCGGTCGGTGGCCTACTCCTCGGGCCCATTGGCGATCAATGGGGACGCCGCGTCCTGTTGTTGATCAGCGTGTTTGTGATGGGCTGCTGCAGCTTGGCCATCGCCCTGTTGCCCACCACGGCCCAGATCGGACCCAGTGCTGCTCTGCTGTTGGTGCTGTTACGGATGCTTCAGGGCCTCTCGGTTGGGGCGGAATACTCCGGAGCGATTTCCTGGAGCGTTGAAACGGCGCCCGGTCACCGGCGGGCCTTCTTCTCCAGCATCACCGCCAGCGGCGCCACGGTTGGCTTCATTGCTGGTTCCGCAGCCGCGGCTCTGGTCAGCCTGGCTTTCTCAGCGGAGGCGATTGAGGCCGGAGCCTGGCGCTGGCCCTTTGCCTTTGGGGCTCTGCTGTCGTTCGTTGTCCTTCTGCTGCGCCGGAGCCTGGAGGACAGCCGGCCTGGCGATGCGGCGAGCGGATGGCGTGCTCAGTTCCAACTGCTGTTTCAGCAGTGGCCAGCCATGGTTCGCCTGGTGGGCAGCGTCGCTCTGGGGACCGCGATTTTCTATCTGGCGGCGGTCTATTACGTCGATGTGATGGTGGCGGCCCATCCCGAGCAGGCGGCTCTCTTAAACGGCTTGACCTCTCTCGTTCAGGTGTTCAGCCTGCTGCTCGCGCTGTTGGGGGGCTACCTGGCCGATCGCTGGGCGCCTTTGCCACTCCTTCGCCGTTCCCTGGCCGTGCTGATGCTGGCGCTGGTGCCCGGTTTCCTCTTGCTCGGCTCTGGCTCCATCGCTGGGTTTGTTTGGGGCCAGGCGCTGTTGCTCTTGCCGACCTTCTTCTATTCCGGCATTACCCCCTACCTGCACGCCTCGTTCTTCCCCGGGGGAGCCCGTTGCGGTGCCTTCTCGTTCTCCTACAGCCTGTCGGTAGCCCTGTTTGGCGGATCCGCTCCTCTCGTCGTGGGCTGGATGGTCAATGCGGAGCACTGGAGTACGGGTCCGCTGCTGTATCTGGTGCTGCTGGCCGTGCTGGCGTGGTGGGCGTGGTCTCGCAAACCGCCCTATCTGGAGCCTCGACCGAGCTAGGCCTTGCATGCGAAATTGAACGATTGGAGCTCAAAGCGCATGGGCCCTGCGATTGGCATCGTCGGCGGCGGCCAGTTGGCCTGGATGCTCGCCGAGGCTGCCCAACGCCGGCAAATCGCTCTGCAGGTCCAAACCCCCTCAAGTGAGGACCCTGCGGTCTCGCTGGCCGCAGGGGTGGTCCAGGCTCCGGTGCGCGATGTCGCGGCTACGGCGGAGCTGGCGACCCGTTGCTCCGCCATCAGCTTTGAGAACGAGTGGATTGATCTGGAGGGTCTGGCGCCCTTGGCGGCCCAGGGTGTCCAGTTCGTTCCCAGCCTGCAGGCGCTCCAGCCCCTGGTCTGCAAGCGCAACCAGCGGGAGCTGCTGCAGCGTTTAAACCTCCCGTCCCCGCGCTGGTTCCCCCTGACGGCGGCCATCCCGCCGAAGGCGAATGCAGCCTCGGCAGGGCGTCCCGCTCCTGCGGCGGTTTGTCCGGAGGGGTTCGGCTTTCCGCTGATGGCCAAGGCCGCCACCGGCGGCTACGACGGTAAGGGCACGGCGGTCCTTCAGGGTCTCGATGATCTGGCGGCCTTGATCGCTCGCGTTGATCCGGCCAATTGGATCGTCGAGGAGTTCGTCGCGTTTGAGCAGGAATTGGCCCTGGTTGCAGCCCGCGATCGCTTTGGTGAGGTGGTCTGTCTGCCGTTGGTGCAAACCCACCAGCATCAGCAGGTCTGCGATTGGGTCCTGGCCCCGGTGGAAGCCAGCCATGCCCTGCAGCAGGCCGCCCGCAACATCGCCGCATCGCTGCTCACGTCCCTGGACTACGTAGGGGTGTTGTCGCTGGAGTTTTTCTATGGGCGCAGCGGCTTACTGATCAACGAGTTGGCTCCCCGCACCCATAACTCCGGTCATTACTCGATCGAGGCCAGCAGTTCCAGTCAGTTCGATCTGCAACTCCTGAGTGTCAGCGGCGAGCGTCTTGAGGAACCGTCCCTTCTGGTGCCAGGCGCCTTGATGGTGAATCTGCTGGGGTTTGAGCAGCGCTCCGCTGAGGACCCAGCTGCGGACTACAGCGAGCAGCGTCAGGCCCTAAGCGCCCTTCCGGAGGCCCATCTCCATTGGTATGGCAAACGGGGCTCCTCCCTTGGCCGGAAGTTGGGACATCTGACGGTCTTGCTGCGCTCCAGCGAACCGGAGCAGCGCCGCGAGGAAGCGATGCAACGCCTGCAGCAGGTCCGTGAGATTTGGCCACTGCCCGGCGATCCAGGCGCCGCTTGATGGGCCTAGGATTTCAGAGGACTGCTGTGTTGGTCACTGCCTTTTACAGTTTTCTGATCTGACTCCCTTTTCGACTTGGGGCGTCTGTCGCGACAGTGCCGTAGACCGGCCTCGTAGCCGGAAACGAATCTGCGCTTTGACTCCCCTTCTGGTTTATCCAGGTCGGAATCTGGGGCAGAACGGCACAGCGGTTCACCCCATTGCAGCGCAGTTGACGTCGCCTCTGGTCAGATCCAGATCGCGCGTGATCATGGGCTCCCTGTTTTCTTGGCTCCCAATGAAGTCCCTGTCTGTTCTGGCCGGGCTCACGCTTGCGTTCAGCACGGTCCAGGTGAGCCCCGCCTGGGCTCAGCAGGATTCCCAGCCTGGTTACTCCAAGACCAGCACGTGCTTTAAGGACGAATACCGAGAGGAGTACGTCCCCGGAACGAAAGAGAAACCGGGCTACGTCAAGAAGTGGAGCGAAAAGGTCGAGATCCCCTGCACGACGCCTCCAAAGCCGACGGCCTCAGAGAAGGTCGACGACAACAGCTGCATCGAAGGCTCCGTCATCGGTGGTCTTCTCGGCGCGGGTGCTGGAGCTGCTCTCTCCCGCGGCAACGGACGCTGGATCGGCGTTCCAGTCGGTGCAGCAGCAGGCGCCTTGGTGGGTTGCCAGGTCGATGGCGGCTGATGCCCTTGCGCTCAAATGAGGTGTGAGAGAGGCAGTGAGCGTGACCCCACCCACCCCATCAAGCAACCACGCAAGACAGGGTCTCCCCCTCACCAACAAACAATAGACAGGACCAGTCCCTCAAGGCTTCAGCGGGGCTGCAACAACCCCCTGGCTTTTTCTTCAGTTGCTCACGTCGATACAGCCGGAAGGGGGAAGTGTCTCTAGCTTCCGCGGATGATCTGGCAGCGGCTTCGATCCTTTTTCTCCTCCTCTGGGGCCTCAGTGGCCACCGTTGCGGAGCCTGCTGCCCAGCCGACGCCGGCTGAGGTCAGCACAGCTTCTGAACTTCAAACCATCGCCTTCTGGCGCTATCACGCCAGGCTGAGCTTTCACACCCCGCTGGCTTATCTGAAGCGGGATGGCCAGCAGCGTACGCAAAATCCTCCTGATCTTCAGCCGATTCAGCGCACTGGAAAAGGATGTGGCGAATGGATTCCTTATCGCCCTGATGGTTTTGTGGCCTTGGCTGAACTCAGTCAAGTTCAGATCGACTCATGGATGGCGGACTCTGGCGTTGAGCGTGAGCAGAAGCTCAGGCTGCTCATTCGGTTTCGCGAGATTTTTGAGAGCAAGGTGCTCCATGTCGATCAGAAGTTGATGCAGATCTATGCCCTGGTCGATCAGGAGGCGTTTCGATCGGTGGCCTCCAGCCTCAAGGGTGAGAGCTTTCCCGATGAAGTCTTCATTGCTGAACTGACCACACTGCGCGGTATCGGCCTTCAAAAGGCACAACTGCTCTGGAATGCCGGCCTGAGGACTCCGGCCATGGTTCAGGCGGCTGAAGACGCCGAGCTGCAGTCGATTCGTGGGATCGGTCCAAAGCTCATCGCTCAAATTCGCTCCCAGGAGGTGGCCTGAGGCGTCGCACGGATCTGCGGATCAGGTCTGCTCCCTCGCTTCCAGGGCCGAACAATTGCTGCTCGTAGTTCCTTGGAGGGTTGCCTGGTGGGCATTCGTCTTTGTTCGATGAAGACACCGTCATTCATCGCCACTCGCAGGCTGATCATCGCCAGCAAACCCAGGGGCTTCACGCAGGACTGATGCTCTCGTTGTGTTCTCCCGCGGGATAGCTCGAGCTGGTGTGTCGATCGCTACGCCGTTGTCAATAAGAACGGTGTCTTTGTGCGATTGGTTACTGATTGAGGTCGCCTCGCACTTGCAGTTTCAAAACTGGGCTGAACAGAGACCATCGTGCCTACCTCATTTAGTAATCCATGTTTGCTTCGCTTTTCTGATCCCAAGGCGGATTACCGCGGCATCTGGGTTTTTTATGACGCGAATCACCTCGGTGCCTATTCCGCCTGCCACGAACTGCTGGCTCACGGTGAGCCCATGCGTGTGGTGGAACAACGGGAACTCGAGAGCCTCCTTGAAGCCCGTCGCTTTAGTCAGCATTTGATCCTGCATGGATGGTCACCGCAGGTGATTCACTCGGAGCTTGGCTACCGGCTCATTGGTTTTTAACGCTCTACCGCTAGCTGGCGAGTGGGTGACTTGCTCTGCACCAGCCCGGAGCATGCGTGCAGCGGGCACCCTTGGCACTTCGCTTGCGGTTGGTCGGTTTCTTCAATTCGCTGATCGCAGCTTGATCAGTCGATTTGTTGTTGTCGTTGTGTTGATCTGGGGCCATTGATGCCTCCCAGCGACAGCCAAAGCCTGCCAGCTCTTTGCGATTCGACAAGAGCAGCGTTTCTGCTCACTGACGCCGGCGTTTGCTGTTTCCAGACTTGAGTGCATCCGATGTTGGCGTGACCACGTGATGTCCCGGTTGCTGGTTGCTGTTGGCTTCAGTCTTGGCTTGTTTCTGGCCCCAGCGCTCGCGCAAAGCAGTTCCACGCCGACCTCAGAGGGGCAAGAGCAGCTCAGCGATTGGCAGCGCCGTGAGCTGGCCCGCCAGCAACGCAAACGTGAGGAGGCCAGGCGCTGCATCAGCGATTGGCGATTGGGCCTCTGCAGCCGCTCGTACCGTTAAGCCCACCTCGAAGCGTGCGGTGTGGGCGAGATCAATGGTGTGTCCGTTGCCCTGATTGCCCTCGGGCTGAGCGCGACCTGGGTTGTTCTCTTCTATGGATTCACCCGATCGACCCGCTACGAAATCCAACGCACCCAGATGCAGCGCGTGCGCCGGCAGGTGATGAGGGTTCTTGCTGAACGTTCCGATTAGGGCCTGTTGACAGCGCAACTGAAGCCGGCTAGTACAGGTGTACTTGCATCGGGCCCATGGCTCCTGTTGCTTCCCCGTACGCCACCTTTCGCGCCTCGGATTGGGTCTGGCCCGCTGCGTCCGCTGCTTCTGTCGCCTCACCCCCATGCCAGGACACGGTTGGCTCCAGGATCCCGCCACGCTCGCGACCAAGCGCTTCCATCGCGACGAAAAAAGTTGGGCGCAAGACCCGATGGTCTTCGTCGATTCAGGGAGACCTCTTCCAGCACAGCCTCCTCTGCTCCAGTCCCGTGACCACCTCCATCGAGACCAGGCAGTTGAGCTTTGGCGGGCTCTTCTGAGCCGTGGTTGGACCCCGGTGGCGCCCCAGTGGGGTCAGGACCTCGAGGTTTAAATCAGTTCGCCAGGGCGCTCTGGATTCGCTTCTCCAGTTCGATGGCGCTGAGCCCTGTCACCACAAACACTTCCTGGGCGCTGCTTCCGCGCCGTGCGACCAGCTTCCATCCACCGCGAATGGGAATGGAGATCTTCAGGCGCAGTTCTGGTGCCCGGCCCTTGACCCTTGAGATGACCGCGGGGGTGATCGTGTCGATCTCGGGCTCGCGGACCAACCGTTTCAGGCAGGGAATCAGGCCCTCGAGGTAGGTGCTGTGGGTGATGACCAGCCGTCCCATGGCGGGCACCCTAGAAACCAGTGCCCTGGTGGCGGGATTGCCTGACCGCTGCTAGAGATGCTGTCCCCTCTTTTGCCGGATGGCAGGCCAGCACGCTCCAGAGCTGCGCGAGCAGCTGCGGCAACGGCTCAGTGACGAGCTTGGTGGTGCCGCCCAGTTGGTCAGCCTTGAGCGCAGTGGTGACCAGAGCGTCAAGGGCGTGGCGGTCTGCTCAGGTCGCATCCTCAGCTTCGTTCTGGATGCCGAACAGGAGCGTCTGCGCACCCTGCCGATGTTCGAGCTGCTGCAACGGCGCTTCGCTTAGCCGAGATCCTTAGCCCCGCTCCACGGGGGCCATGGTCAGGCCCTCTCCGGCCAAGAGTTGGTGGTAGAGCTCAGCCTGCTCGAGCGGACCGCTCCAAACCACCGCTGAGCCCTGCGAGTCGATCTGATGGGCCAGCTCCCAGGCGCGATCGCTGACCATGGCTGGGATGTGTTTCACCAGCACCTCAACCACGTGTTGGAACGTGTTGTGGTCATCGTCGAGAACAATCACCCGACCCGTGGGGTACGGCGCTCTGACCCGCTGCCGCTCCATGACGGCCTGTCCGCCTGGGGAGGAGCTGATGGAGCGGATGGGTTGCATCTCGAAACAGCCAGCAGATCTGATCTCAGTTTGGGTCACAGCCCTGGTTACACTCGTCCAAACGCTTTCTGCGCACCATGCTGATCACTGTGGGTTGGGCCGCTCTTGCCGCCGTCTTCACCTTCTCGATCGCCATGGTCGTCTGGGGTCGCAACGGCGACGGCACCCTGAATTTCTGAGCCTGAGCGCCGGGTTACTCATCCGTGATTGAGTCGCTCAACATCAACAGTGTCCTCGCGGTGACCACCGCGGCACTGTTGGTGTTTGTCAGCGGTGGAGTTCTCTATCTCTCCACCATCGAGTGGCGCGACAGGCGTCGCCGCCAGCAACCGGTTCAGCCCTCAGCTCGCGCCCGCAAGTGACGCTCGAGCCGGGGGTTTTTGAACCTTGGGCCTGGGACCGTTCCGTCGAGCTGTTGGTGACAGCTCCCGATCGATCCGCTTCTCTGCCTCCAGAACCCTGGACCCTGCAGTCGCAGCAGCAGCTCCAGGATGCACTGGCGCACAACCCTGCCAGCCCTGCTTCGATCGCTGCTGCCGAGGCACTGCTGAGCTGCAGCGATTCCGTCAGCCTTCAGCAGCAGGCCGATGCCCTGCGGCAAGAGTTGGCCGGAGAGACGGTCACCTACGTGGTGAACCGGAACCTCAACTTCACCAACCACTGCGTTCAACACTGCAGCTTTTGCGCCTTTCGCCGTGATGCCGGCGCTCCAGGGGCCTACTGGCATGACCTGGAGCTGCTTCGCAGCAAGGCCGCTGAAGCCGCTGCCCTTGGGGCGACGGAGCTCTGCATCCAGGGGGGATTGAATCCTGCGGCCCGCACCAACGGTTCTGCACTCCGCTACTACGCCGACCTGCTGGAGGCCCTGCGGGAAGCGGCCCCTGGACTGCACCTGCATGCCTTCTCCCCCCAGGAGCTGTTATTCATCGCCGAGCAGGACGGGATCCCCCTGCAGGCTGTGCTCGAGCAACTGCGATCGGCCGGTCTGGCCTCGATCCCCGGTACCGCCGCTGAGGTCTTGAGTGATCGGGTTCGCGCCCAGCTGTGTCCAGAGAAGATCAGCGCCCGGCAGTGGTGCGCTGTTGTCCTTCAGTGCCATCGCCT
>Ga0255757_10004967_pt1 | contig 11864 bp, 13 predicted proteins | sample 071ome_27_FD_179957 | JGI IMG/M metagenome (GOLD analysis project Ga0255757, IMG submission 179957) | Coastal salt marsh microbial communities from the Groves Creek Marsh, Skidaway Island, Georgia - 071409AT metaG (version 2) | ecosystem: Environmental > Aquatic > Marine > Intertidal zone >...
ATGGAAGTGTAATTGGTAAATCATTAGTAAACAAAACATCAAATAAAGAAGAACTTATTGAAGTAGCAGTCGGTGTTATATAATGCAACACTATTACACGGCTGATTATGAAGGTGAGATTGTTGTACAATCTACTAGTTGGCGTGATGCAAACAAAGAAGAAAACCGTATTTGGATTGCAAAAAGCATACTCAACGAACCCGACAATCTTACAGCACACATCATTGGCAATGGTCCTAGCAGGAAAAATTTTGATTTAACTCTGCTAACTGGTCAAGTTGGCGGAGAAGGTGGAGTGCGCAGTGTAGGGCAAAGTTATGGATGCAATCTTCTTTACAAAGATTTTAGTCCAACTTTTTTACTTGTATTTCAAAAACAACTTTGTGCAGAAATAGCAGCCAGTGGCTATTGCGAAGACAACATTGTTTATAGTAACGCTAGACATATCCTTGCTAACCCTGGTGTTTTCCATCTGTATCCACATCATTATAATGCACCAACAGGCGTACTAGCGGCCCATGTTGCTGCAGCAGATGGACACAAGACTTTATATCTTTTAGGATTTGATTGGTATAACCAAGGCAATGAAAATGTTTATTTTGATCAACACCAATTATACACAAACATAAAAGAAATTGAAGGTCAGAACAATAAATTTACTGACACATTAGTAAGATTAATCAACATGTATCCTGATACAGAATTTGTGCGTGTGTCTACTATTAACAACAGTAGATACCCAGACGAATTAGATTGGTGTAAAAACTTTAGACAAATAGATTATAGTCACTACATCAGTGAAGCACAACTAGGTGCTATTGCCAGATAGACTGAACAGTTTTAAATTTAGCCATAATTTCATCAGCGTTTAGTGTATTGTATACACCTGGATGAAGTGGCTTGGGATAATTTTCTATCACAGTCCAAGCATAACCCTTGTTTTCTTTGTTTAAGTTAGGCACAAATTCTTGCCCAACAATGCTCACATAGGTCTGAAAAGTAAATCCTTTTCGACTGTTTGTAAATGTTTCAACAGGAATGTGTTTGGTAACATTGGGTTGAAAACCAAGTTCCTCAATAATTTCACGTTCTAGTGCTTGTATATCACTTTCGCCTACTTCAACTTTTCCGCTACAGAACCCCCAAGTGCTGTCGTGATTACGAGCACTTCTTAATAAAAACATATAGCGTTGTGTTTCTATAGCGTAAAACAGTGTGCCAACACTGCGGTTTAGATTACGATGCTCCATTCGCCTGCTTGATATTCGCCTTCCCAAGACTTGACCCAAGTTGAGCCAGTCCATCTATATTGAATTCCTGATGTGGTATTAGTTACATAGTGTACACCCGTTTCGGTACTACTGTCAAATACCACGTTCCAACGCACACCATCATATTCAATGATGTCGTTTGCACTTGCATAAAAATCATTGCCCACAGCATCTTTCCAAGCATCTGGACCATCAGCGTTGTCTGTATCGCCAATGCTGTTTAGTATGATATATCTTTGTCCTGTTGCATTTGCAGGTAGTCCTGCACCAGGTGCAACCTTAAGTGGGTTTATTACCTTGTCAACAGGATCTAGATCATTTGTGGGTATTGTGTCGGTGTCTACAGTAAACAACAATTGATAATCATTGGTTGGATGAAAAGCAACTGTGCCAACCACTTCTCCTACTGGTGTTTCTAACCGAACCTGGCTAACACCTGCTTGCAGTTCTCCGTATTGATTTACAAGTGCCTTCCATGTTATATCATCTGTGCCAATTTTTTCTGGTGGATCGTTTAGTATGCTACCATTTACTTTGTTTGTAACTGTTTCGTTTCTATCTAATATTTGTATGGTGTTGCCCAACATCAGTATACCAAAGTTCATAGGAGTAAACTTCATACGTTCTCCCATTAGTATCTGTCCGTCTATCACTCCGTCTGCTATACCACCGTTATCATCATATATGCTGGCAACAATTTTAGTTACAACACCTAGTTTTTTAACTTTGCTTGGTGCACTTAGCCATATTGGCATTTTGAAACTTAGTGTAGCAATGTCTATGGTTTCATCAACGCCAACAGGCACAGTACGATTACTCCAAGTTGTGTTTTCTAACTGAATGTAACTGAGACTGCCCCAATCTAGATAGTTGTCTGTTGATTGTATTTCCAAACTAGGATTAAACAACACAAGTATTTGCTCTAACAACTGTAATTTTTGTGTGGTGTTCGATGTCCAGATGTCCAAATTCATGCTTAGATCATATGGCACAGGCATCAATCGTTCTACTGTAAAAGCATTGCCTTGTGATGTTGTGTACTGCCCAGTGTCCTGATCATATTTACGCATGCGAATGTGTTTTTTGTCTACCCAATAAGGTTCTTGCACACGTTCTCTTGAATATTCCATTGCTGTAACATATGCACTCATCATTGGTGTAGGGATAACAGCATTTTCACTGTTGTTGCGCAGTATACTACTCACCTGTCTTGTAGCATCACCGTAACGAACAGGAACTGTAACCAGTGTAGTATTACCATCGCGATCCTTGCCATATTCAACTTGGAAGTTGCTAAATGCACGAATAAACTGCAGCAGGAAACGTCTTACCTGTTCGTCATAAAAGAACATTTGTGGCATTAGTCATTGTCCTCCTGTATTTCAAGTGCTTTGCTGAGTGCTTGACGCTGTGAAATAACAGTGTTGTCATCCTGCGTAGTTGTATCTGTGTTGTTGATAAATCCACTCTTAAGACTCTTTTGTCCTGCTGCACCTGGTGTTGGATTGCGACGTACATCATCTTCAACTTTTTGCCATCTACTACCTGTAAGTCTAAACAGTCTGTTAGGTAAAAAATCTACTCTTAATACATATGATCCTTCTACTGCATCCGAAGGGAAACTGGTGCCCATTGTAACAGGATGTCCGTTTGGTGCAAGCCCGTCGCCTACTAGATAGCCACTGTAAGCATTAGCATTCTGTGGTGTAATGCGTGTGTTACTAGCATCTTGTTGTTCGCTGTCTGTGCTAAGTCCAGTTACATCTGCTCTATGTCCTGCAGGCTCTAGTGGATTGCCTGTTTCGTCTACAGGAGCAACGTAGAATTTGCTTACATCGTATCCACTTTCTGGCACTTCATTTTCTGCTTGTTCAACAACCTTGTTGGTTATCTCAAGTTCGTTTTGATAAGTGCTTAACAAGTCACGCAGTGTGCTTGTTGTTTCTTCGCCAGTGCTAGGATCAACCTGAATCTTGTCAAGTATGTCTTTGTACTCTTGTGAATCTACTAGTGGTGTACATTTCACACGCCATAGATGTGGCCACCAAGTAGGACTGTATCCTTCACTTGGGCGAGTGCCTTCTTGCACCACATAGTAACGAGATAGTGCAAGATCTATGCTGGTATCTAAACTGTGATAATCTTTCAAGTGTGGAAGTTCTAGCACGTCGCCAGACATGAGTTTGCGACCTAATGCTTCAACCATTTCATTGAGATGGAATGTAATAAACACAGTGTCGTTGCTTAAGAACAATCCAAATTGGCTTAGATCAAAGTCTGTATCTGCAACATTGTATATGCCACGCAGGTTATAAACATCTGAATCATACTTGCGGTCTCTGTTTTCTAAAAACAAAAAATCTTGTATGGCCAGAGGATCATCTGCAGTTACACGTGGTTGTGATGCATCGTCACTGGGTCCTTGGTCAATAAGGCCCACATATTTGTGTACATTGATACCAGTACCACCAACTGTAAACATTTCACTGATACGTTTATCAAAGAACTTAAAATCGTTGGTATGGGCACCATTTTGCCACATAGAAATACGGGGCATATACAAACTCCTATAGTAGTGTATTTATGGTTTCCTAAATACCTACGGAGTTTGTGTATTAGTCGTGATATGCCATAGCAGACCCAAACGGTGAGTCTACTAAAATTCCTGGATTCAGTGTAATACTAGCCAACTTTACCATTACGCCAGTCACATTTTCTTCAGTGAGATATCGCAAAACCGTATCGCCGGCACCGGTGTTTATTCCAGGCAACCGCACAAAGACACCGTCTCTAAGTATTGCAATTTCATAAGTGCCTTTGTTTAGTCTTTCCTTTACCACACTCAGTGTATAAAGTTCGTAATCTACTCTTGCACTTGTTAAAGGAATATCTGGATCTTCCTTAAAAACTAAATCTTTGAACTTTAGCATAACTTCTCCTATGCTAGAATACAGTATATATACAATAACATGTTTATGTGTGTCGTCAACCAGAAAAGGCAAAGCAATGGTAATAGATTTACATGGATACACACTGCACAGTGCTTGGAATATGTTTAATACTCGCATCAGCGATGCATATTATATGAAGCAAAAAAGTGTTGTAGTAATCACAGGACAGGGTGCTATAATGCGTGAATTCCAAACATGGTGTGCGCAAAATCCACACATTCAAACATGGACAAATGCACCTCATAACCCAGGAAGTTATAAAATAAGTTTAAAAAGAGGTTGACACACATGCTATCTGTGTTATCTTAATAGTAAGATACTTTTAAGGAGAGACAGATGAGCAAGCCAATTAGTAACAAAAAATACAGAGAGTTGATTAAAAGCATGCCTGCAGATAAGCAGATTGAAAGCATTAGACGTATGTTGCGTGTTTATCCAACACTGTTATCGGAAGAAGTTGCTCAACCAAATCCTAATGATAAAGTAATCAAGCATTTGAAAAGCAGGCTTCGTCAAGGGCGTTATATGGCCAGCGAATATTATGCTAACGGAAGGATTGCATAATGAATGATCTATTGCAGGATCTAGAAACACTTAGAGTGGTAAGGTATGCTGTTGATACCAGTCAAGACAGAGACACCATTGTAAGGATGTTAGACAAAGTTATCACTAGAAAGCAAAATGAGATAACTATGTTTGAACGTAAAATGGAAGAGGAGTATGCCAATGGCAAAAGTTCTTAAAGGACAAAAATTACCTCGTAAAAAAGCACCTGTAGTTCGTAGAAAACTCAGCGGAGCAAAAGGTGCTCCTATGGATGACTACAAGCAGTGTAGAAACTATTTCCATTTTGAAGTAGAAAATAAAGAGTATGTGAGTATTGTAAAAGCATATGTGAAGAAAAATTTTGACAAAGAAACTGTACGGAATATTCTCAAAAACAAAGACTACAGTTTTGCCAAAAGCCATGTGGCAGCATTTTGTCATTGGACGTCTAATGGCATGACTGCTCCTGATGACAGCGTGGCTTGGATGCAAGGATGGTTCGAAGGACTCAATCAACGTGGAGCGGCAATTGTAGAAGAAGCAAAAGTTGAAGAAAAAAAAGTAAAGAATGTGTATGTTCCTAGTATCCAAGAACGTATCAGAGAAGCAAGTGGCGAGATTATTGCGCAAATTGAAGAAGTGGTTGATGAATTTATTGACAATCCAACTAAGTTTAAAAAGTGGGATGCTGTAAAGTTCTTCCGTGGCAAAAGTGTAAACCAAGCCCATGCAAGACACATTCGTGCATACTACGAAGGTTCTCTTGCAGAATACACCATGCTGCAGAAACCTACTCGCGAACAGGATAATGATTTACGTGAAGGATATGCACATCTAAGCAAAGCAGATATCAAGAAAGGCGTAGAACTTTTTAGCAGTATCATTGGTGCTTGTGATTTAATCACAGCAGAAAGCAAAGCAACTCGCAAAACACGCACACCAAAGCCTAAAAGTGCTGACAAGTTGGTTGCAAAGATGAAGTATTGTGTGTCAGATGAAAAGTACAAGGTTGCAAGTATCAATCCTGTTGACATCATTGGTGCCACTGAAGTTTGGGTGTTCAATACAAAAACACGCAAGATTGGCAAGTATGTTGCAGAAGAACATCAAACACTAGCAGTCAAGGGAACAACACTGCAATATTTTGATGAGCATAAGAGTGTTGCAAAGACACTGCGTAAACCAGAAGAGCAACTTCGAGAGTTTATAAAAGCAGGCAAAGTAACACTACGCACCTACTTAGAAAATATAAAGTCTGTTGAAACTAAAATGAACGGGAGGTTTAACGACCAAACTGTGATTCTTAAAGCAGTCAAATAGCGATAAATAATATATCGCACAAGGAATCACTATGGCTGTAGACGTTACCACACTCAAAAATGACATCAGAGATTATATCTATTTTCGCCTAGGCGGAGATATGGTTGATGTTGAACTTGATCCCGGACACTATGATATGTGTATCAATCAAAGTCTACGTCGCTATCGTCAACGTGCAGGCAACAGCGTCGAAAGTTCCTATGTGTTTTTAGAGATTGTTGAAAATCAGCAAGAGTATGTGTTACCTGCAGAAATTGAAGATGTACGTCAGGTGTTTCGCAGAGCAGTGGGCGGCAGCAATGCAGACAATGCTACACAGTTTGAACCATTTGAAGCAGCCTACGTTAACACCTACCTTATACAAGCAGGTCGTGTAGGCGGGCAAGCCACATACGAAATGTTTTATCAATACCAAGAACTAAGTGCTAGGATGTTTGGCGGTTTTATAAACTTTGAATACAACCCTGTAACCAAAGTGCTTACACTGTTGAGAAAGTTTAATGCAACAGGTGAAAAGGTTATTCTTTGGGTATACAATGTAAAACCAGACACACAGTTGTTACAAGACAGACAAGCACAACCATGGATACAGGATTATGCTCTTGCTCTTGCAAAGTTTACACTAGGAGAAGCAAGATCAAAGTTTGCTACCATTGCAGGACCACAAGGTGGTACAACGCTAAATGGTGATGCACTCAAAGCAGAAGCACAAACTGAAATGCAGGCTCTGGACGAAGAGCTCAAAAACTACGTTGACGGTTCAGATCCACTTTCATTTGTAATAGGTTAAATGACAACTCTCATACTTGGATGCAGTTATACTGATGTAGATCAGGCTGTTTGGCATGATACACTTTTTGATGACTATAGAGTGTATGCCAAAGGCGGTGTTGATAACGCATGGATTTCAAGAACTGGCGTTCATGCTCTTTTGAATAATCAGTTTAGCAGTGTGTTTGTAATGTTTACTGGACTAAACAGAATCAGTATTCCAACACCAATTGATGCAGTAGATCCAGAATACTATTTTAGTTTTCCTATAGGATATGATATTGGTCCTTACAGCGATGTGCATTTGTTGCAAAGCGGAGGACTTGGCGGAACTTGGAATACTCACAGTGATAAGCACTTACAGCATGTGTTTAAAACACAGTATACATCAAATAGTAAAACCTACTTCAGTGACTTAAACTTATACCACGTGGTGTTATTTGTTAGTTACCTGCAGCAGATAGCTATTGACTTTAAATGGACATTTATATACAATATATTTGAAGATACAGAGCATGAACATCTGTTAGGAAAGTGTGTTGATAGGACCTATTGGAACAGCATAGCGAAAACAAATTATATACCAATTACACCATATGAGTTTGGTATAGAAAACAAACTAATGCAAGAAGATGGCTTTCATCTAACATATCCAGGACAACAGGCTTGGGCAGAAGAGGTTAAAAAATATCTATGATAGTAGGAATATGCGGCCTAATTGGCAGTGGCAAAGGCACTGTCGCGGATATATTAGTAGAACAAGGCTTTAAAAAAGTAAGTTTTGCTGACAAGCTCAAAGATGGTGTAAGCACAATCTTTGGTTGGGACAGAGCCATGTTAGAAGGAGATACAGATGAATCTCGGGCATGGCGAGAACAGCGTGACGACTTTTGGAGTGCTGAAACAAGCATGGAAGTTACACCTCGTTTGGTGCTACAGTTGTTTGGCACTGATTGTATGCGTAATGGTTTCTATGATGGTATCTGGGTTAGCCTGATTAAAAAGGCTATACTAGACAATCCTGAACAAAACTATGTTATACCTGATGTGCGTTTTGAAAACGAAATACACATGATTCGTAGTATAGGTGGCGAAGTTTGGGAAGTAAGACGCAACGGAGATCCGGAGTGGTTGATACAATACGAAACTACAGGCGTTGAGCCAACACACATTCATCCCAGTGAATGGCGCTGGGTAAAGACTGCAAAAGATCATGTATTACAAAATGACGGCACCATTGAAGATCTCAAACATCAGGTGTTAGATCGCCTCTTGCCCAGCCGGTTTTAATAAGTTCTGCGTTACAATTCAAACACACAGTTTTTAGATTTTTAGCAGAAACATTATTCAAATTTCCATCTATATAAAACACTGTAACTTGTGATCTCATTACAGGTTTGAAGTTACATGCCTCACATACTCGTTTGAGTTTGTACCCACTGTCTACCCAAAGAGGTTTGACAGGTTTGTGTATGTTCATACACTGTTCACACTTCTTCCTAAAGTAAACTTTATCGCCTTTGTAGTAGTTTACTGCTTTAGGACGCTGTCCACACTGTTCACACATTGGTCGCTGCATGCTTTATTTACACACCTTTAAAGGGAAACGCAGTTTTAGGTTGTTTTTGGTGTCGTACGATAAATAACATAATAGAATAATACCTAACTCTGAGAGGATTTGAACATGGCATTGATTTCAGCAGGTGTTGAAGTAACAGTAACAGACGAGAGTCAATATGTTGCTGCGCAGCAGGGCAGTGTTCCTGCGATTATAATTGCTACAGCACAAAACAAAATAAAAGGTTCAGGTTCTGGTACTGCTACAGGCACAACAGCGGCAAACGCTGGTAACACATTCCTAGTAAGTAGCCAGCGTGAACTAACAGAAACATTTGGTAATCCAAGTTTCTATAACAGTGCAGCAGGCACACCAATTCATGGGTATGAATTGAACGAATATGGATTGCTAGCAGCATACAGCATTTTAGGCATCAGTAACAGAGCATATGTACTCCGTGCAGATGTTGACCTTGGTGAACTTGCACCAAGTGCAAGTCGTCCAACCGGTGCACCAAGTAATGGCACTATTTGGATGGATGTAAGCACAGACACACGCTGGGGCATTTTCCAGTTCTCTGCAAGCACAGGTGCATTTACAAATAAGATTCCAACAGTTATTACCAGTACTAGTGATTTAGTAGGTGGCGTACCACTTACAAGTATTGGTGCTATTGGTGACTATGCTGTGGTTACAACAAACACTTCAAATCCTGTTTATTACAAGAATCGTGACAATGCATGGGTATTAGTTGGTGGCAGCTCATGGCAGACCAGTTGGCCAACAATTGAAAGTACAACAGCAAGTCCAACACTAACAAATGGCAACAGCATTCTTCTTAACGGTACAACTGTTACACTAAGTGGTACAACAGTAAGTGCTCTTGCAACAAGCATTAACACTGCAGCAATTACAGGTATTACTGCAGGTGTTAAGAACAACAAGATTGAAATTTATGCAACAAGCAGTGCAGCTAGTGACGGTTCAACCACAGATGGCAAGATCATCCTTGCTAACCAAAGTGGTACAATATTAACTGACACAGGCTTAACAGCAGGCACATATGCATGTCCTCTTATTGCACAAGATCCACACTACACTGTTCCACAGTGGAAGTCAACAGACACAACACCACGTCCAAGTGGTAGTGTATGGATCAAAACAACATCAAGCAACTTAGGTGCACTATTTGATGTGAGTGTATACAACAGCACACTAGCAGATTATGAAAGTGTAAGTGCTCCACTTTACGAAAATGATCAAACTGCACTAAAGAATCTTGATTCTACAGGCGGTCAAAATATTGCTGTTGGCACATATTACATACAGTATGATGTAACAGAAAATGATACAGCAACATACAAACTGTTACGCAGATATGCTTCTGGTGATACAATTGTTACTGGTCTAGTTAACGATGCAAATCCAATCACCGGCAGCGAAACATTCACAATTCAAGCCAGTGTTGCAAACAGTACAACACTTTCAACTGCAGTAAGTGTTACAACAAGTGGAACAACACTTGCAGATTTAGCAAGTGACATTAATGGTGCTAATGTAAGCAATGTAAGTGCCAGTATAGACAGCAATGGTTACCTTGTTATTACACACAGCCTAGGCGGTGTTGTTGTGCTTAAAGACACAAGTGGAACACCAATTGCTGATGCAGGTTTTAACACATCACTTAGTACTGGACAAATTCGTGCAGGCAACGACAGTAACTTGATTTTAAGTAACTGGGTTGCACCAACATACACAGCAAGTTCAAGTGCACCAAACGCAGATCCAACCAATCTACAGCGTTGGTATCACAGTGGATTTGAAGCAGACATTATGATTCATGATGGCAGTACTTGGAAAGGTTATCAAAATGTAACCAACGATGCACGTGGCTTCAACCTTGCTAACACCAGCCCAGCAGGACCAATCTTTAGCACAACAGAACCAACACAACAAAGTGACGAAACTGCACTAGTGGTTGGTGATCTTTGGATTGACACAAGCGACTTGGATAACTATCCAAAAATTTATCGCTACGAAACAGTGAGTGGTGAAAATCAATGGGTGTTAATTGACAACACAGATCAAACCACAGAAGATGGTATCTTGTTTGCAGATGCACGTTACATGGGTGATACCACAACTGATATTGTTACAGGTACAGTTCCAACAATTGCATCACTGCTAACCAGCGATACAGTTGATATTGATCGTCCAGATCCAGCAATTTACCCACGTGGTATGTTGTTGTTCAACACACGCCGTAGTACATACAATGTTAAGCAGTTCCGTAGCAACTACTTTAGCAGAACAAACTTTAGCGATACCTCTGCTTACCCAACACTTCCAACAGAAAAGGATGCATGGGTTACAGTAAGTGGTAACAAAGACGATGGTAGTCCATATATGGGTCGTAAGGCTGTGCGTCAAATTATTGTTTCTGCAATGCAGGCAAGTCTAAACGCCAGTACTGATCTTCGTGAAGATAGTCGTTCGTTTAACTTGATTGCTGCACCGGGATATCCAGAATTGATTGGTGCTATGGTAAGCCTAAACAATGACAGACGCAACACAGCATTTGTTGTTGGCGACAGTCCGATGAGACTTGCAAGCGGTTCAACAGCAATACAAAACTGGGCAACTAATGTAAATGCGGCAGTAGTTGACGGCGAAGACGGACTGGTAACAAGTGATCCATACATGGCAGTGTTTTACCCAAGTGGCAGAACAACTGATTTAAGCGGCAACAGTGTTGCAGTTCCAAGTTCACATGCAGCGTTGAGAACAATCATCCGCAGTGACGATCAATCGTTCCCATGGTTTGCACCAGCTGGTACAAGACGCGGTCTACTAGACAACGTTACAAGCATTGGTTATGTAAACAGCACAACAGGTGAATTTGTTGTAGACAACATCACTGAAGGTGTACGCGATACATTGTACAGCAACCGTATCAATCCAATGACATTTATTAATGGTTATGGCTTGATGAACTATGGTAACAAAACTCGTGCAGCAGGTACAAGTGCATTGGATCGTATTAACGTTTCAAGACTTGTTGGTTACTTACGCAAGACACTGCAGGATTATGCTGTAAACTTTGTGTTTGAGCCAAACGACAAGATCACAAGAGACGAATTAAAAGAAGGCATTGAAGGCATTCTTAACGATCTAGTTGCAAAGCGTGGCGTATACGATTACTTGGTTGTTTGTGACGAAACAAACAACACAAATGATAGAATTGATAGAAATGAACTTTATGTTGATATTGCTATCGAGCCTGTCAAAGCAGCAGAATTCATCTTTATTCCAATTAGACTTAAGAATACAGGTGAGATTGCAGCAGGTAATGTTGCAGCAGCACAGACAGTGTAAACCACGTCATAACACACTTAAAAAGAGGGGTTTTACCCCTCTTTTTTTATGATCTTAGTATTATCCCCTATT
>Ga0255757_10004994_pt1 | contig 11829 bp, 10 predicted proteins | sample 071ome_27_FD_179957 | JGI IMG/M metagenome (GOLD analysis project Ga0255757, IMG submission 179957) | Coastal salt marsh microbial communities from the Groves Creek Marsh, Skidaway Island, Georgia - 071409AT metaG (version 2) | ecosystem: Environmental > Aquatic > Marine > Intertidal zone >...
CAATGATGAAAGGGAAATGTTTCCCAAGCTGAGCTGGCTGGATGAGCGCATCGGTGTAGGTTTGCCGCCCGCTGACCTGCCTATATGGAGTTGTAAAACCGTGGGCGGCACGACCATGCACTGGACTGCCAATTGTCCCCGGTTCAGGGACTTTGAATTCAAATCGTTAAGTACATACGGTGCAATTGAAGGGGCAAACCTGGCGGATTGGCCTATTGACCTTGCTGAACTCGAGCCTTACTACGACAAGGCAGAAAACCTGCTGGGCGTTACCGGTACCAACAATATTCGCCGGTTGCCTGAGAGCAATAATTTCAAGGTCATGCAGGCTGGTGGCCGCAATCTTGGCTACACAGACATTGATACCTACAACATGGCTATCAATTCACAGCCAAGAGATGGCCGTCCCGCCTGCCTGCAATTGGGTTTCTGCTCCAGCGGTTGTGCCATCAATGCCAAATGGACGACGCGATTCAATGACATTCCCAAGGCCGAAGCTACTGATGTTTACGAATTACGCGCCGAATGCATGGCCACTGAGATTGTTACCGATGAAAACGGCCGGGCCTCGGCGGTCCGCTATATTGATCCACAAGGCAATTTACAGGAGCAAAAAGCCCGCGTTGTCAGCGTGGCTGCCAACGTGGTTGAAACCACACGGCTGCTGCTCAATTCTGCCAACAGCCGGCATCCTAACGGGCTGGCCAATAGCAGTGACCAGGTGGGACGCAATTACATGCGCCATGCCATGGTGCAAATTCTGGGACTGATGCCTGGCGAAGTGCATTTCTACAAGGGGGCACAATGTGCCGGTGTCATTCGGGACGAGATCAAACACGATCCCTCCAGGGGCTTCAGCGGCGGCTTCCAGATGCATACCCTCAGCCTGGGTCCAGAATACCTGGTCAACAATATCAACCCGGCCGGGTGGGGCGAAGATTACGCCGCCATTATGGAAAAATACAAAAACTTTGCCGGTCTGATTGTGATGGGTGAAGATGTCCCCCAGCAAGACAACCGGATTACCTTGCACCCCGACAGGAAAGACAGCAACGGGCTTCCCGTTCCGATAGTTACTTATAACAACCATCCCAACACAGTGGCCATGCTGGACTACGCCAAGGATGTGGGCCGGCGCCTGTACGAATCACTGGGAGCAACCCGGGTGTTCACCATTGAAAAGTTTGGTGCCACGCACAACATGGGCGTTGCCAGGATGGGTGACGACCCAGCCACCAGTGTGTGCAACGAATGGGGTCAAACCCATGATATTGACAACCTGTTTGTGTCAGATGGCAGTTTGTTTACCACCTCTGCCTCGGCCAACCCGACACTGACAATCATTTCCCTGATCATGCGCCAGGCTGATTATTTGTCACAACAGTTGGCGCAGGAAAATCTTTGAATCAACAAATCAAAGAGATATGGTTGTTTTGGCTTTGGGAAAATGGTGGGCCCACCTGGACTCGAACCAGGCACAAACGGATTATGAGTCCCTCGCAAATAATCAACCACAACTTACTACAACAAAATTCATCGCTTTGGATAAAGTAAAACAAGAGATTTTCAATTCCCACTGGTTGTAATTAGCTGTGATCTGTAGTTCCGCATTGGTCCAAATTTGGTCCACGCAAATTATTCTATATATCTTGCCAGCAATCCTTGTTCACGGCTGCATTGCTATTTTTCTCTTTTTTCTTTGCAGGCTACAGAAAGCCCAAGCACAGAGGCGGAGCAGCTCATATCGTTGCTCAAAACCGACTACAGCGGCAGTTTGCCATCATGGCTCAGGATCATGCGTGGGTAACGGATATCGCTCATATACGCACCCATGAAGGCTGGTTATACCTGGCCGTGGAGGTTGATCTGTTCTCCCGCAAGGTGATGGGCTGGTCGATGTAATCCCGGATCACCATAGAGCTGGTACTCAATGCTTTATTAATGGCTTTTTGGCGCAGAAATCCCAAATCCAAGGTAATGGAGCTCCCGGATCAGGGCAGCCAATACACCAGCCATTACTGGTGGTCCTTCCTAAAAGACTATAACCTGGAGGGCAGTATGAGTAGAAGGGTAACTGTCATCACAACGCGGTGGCCGAGACCTTTTTCAAACTACTGAAGCGGGAATGGACATAGGGGAAAACATATTCGACCAGGGAATAAGCCAAGACTGACGTGTCCGATTATATCGAAATGTTTTACAACGCCAGGCACAGGCATGGTTACAATAACCAACTGTCTCCGGTAGAGTATGAAAAGCAGTATAAGATGAGGCTGGAATCTGTCTAGTGAACTAGAGGCGATTCAATGTCCGGGATACCCGGTAGCCACTGATCGATGTATCTACTACCTGACCAATACACTCCCGACTGTAATCATCCACGACCTTGAAGATCCGGAATCGTCTACCATCAGCCAACTGATCATGAACAAAATCCATAGACTAGCGCTCATTGGCTCTTGTGGGTACAAACATCGGCACCCTGGGACGATGTAGATTCTTCCGCTTCTTGGTCCTCACCTGCAGTCCAGCTTCCGTATAAAGCCGGTAAGTCCATTTCTTATTCACCACCAGCCCTTCGTTCTTCAGCAGTCCATGTAGCATCAGATACCCATAACGGGGATACTGGCTGGCCGTGGCTAATAATGCTTCCTTCAACTCAACATCCTGTTCAGATCGCTTGCAACGGTTTCTCAGGCCAGATCGATTGATACCGGCCACTTGGCATGCCTTCCGTTCACTCAGCCAACCCTGATTTGCCCAATGTCTGACCACTTCCTTACGCTGGGTTGGCATTACCACTTTTTTGATAATGCATCCTTGATGGCCGCATTCTCCACCATGGTGTCCGCCAGGAGCTTCTTCAGGCGGATGTTCTCTTCCTCAAGGGTCTTCAGTCGCTTGGCTTCTGAGACAACCATGCCGCCGTACTTCGACTTCCAGTGGTAAAAGGTCTGCTCTGCAATCCCTGCCTCCCGGCAGATATCCTGAACTTTAACCCCGGCTTCATGCTGCTGCAGAGCCTTGATGATCTGTTGTTCTGTAAAACGCTTGCGCTTCATATCGAGTTCTCCTCATCGTAAGTTTAAAAGGAAAACTCTCGCTAATCCTGGTACGAATTACAGGGGAAAGGTCAGAAATAGTAGAGTTAAGCGTAAAGGGGGTGAGTGAATTAGTGTTGGTGTTGTTATTAGCAGGGGCACTATTTACCAAGCCTAAGCCCACAAACGAAACCACGCAGAAAAGTCGAGCTACTTACTGCTTCACTGTTTTTATTGCTTACTGTTGCGGGTTATCCCGAAGCAGGGGCGACAGGTATTCCAGACCGATGGCAGCATCCACGTTGCCGGGGTCGGCTTGCTGAACCTGGATAAATAATTCATAGGATTGCTGTAATTCTTCCATCAGTATTTTCAGCTTGGCCAGATTGGAAACGGCGTGAATATTGTCGGGGTCTAGGGTCCTGGCCCTGTTGAAATGCGCTTCGGCCTCTGAAAAGTTTCCGCTGAGCGCCTCAACATTGCCAAGCGTCATAGTCACAACTGACTGCATCTGCGGCGAAAAGGTAGTCACCGGGATTCTGCTGATTAACTCTCTGGCCTCATCCAGGTATCCGGCTTCCTTCAGCGTGGCCGCATAGATTGAATAGCACGATTCAAAGGTGTTATTTCCCCGGTTTACAAGATTATCCACGTAGGGCTGGGCCCGTTCAAAAATCGAGATCGCCTCTGGCAACTGCCCTGCGGAATAATAGGCCTCCCCGAGTAAACAATACGATCTGAAGCTATCATTATTGATTGCCAATTCATTCTGGAAAAAAGCAATTGGGTCTCGCCACAGTTGATTCCTCGACCAGGTCAACGCCACCAGCAACAAAACAACGAGACAAACCAACAGCAGGACTGCTTTTGTTGGCGGCTTCCTCGATAAATACGCAACTACCAGACTGCCAACCAGCAGGCATAATCCAAAATTCGGCAAATAGGTACGATGATCAAAGGCAAAGTCCCTGATGGGAATTATGCTCGATTCAACCAGGTGGGCAGTGTAGTAAAAAAGAATCCCGAACGCTGCAAGGGGAAATGCCTTTCGGTTGAGGACCGCGGCGAGTATCAGCCCTGCATGAAAAACTGCCGGAAAGAATATGCCCGGCGAAAAGAAACTCTCGGGCACCGCGTATTCATAAATCAGTGCCAAGTTAACAGGAAGCAGAAACTTCTGAATATAGTTCCACAGCACATACATCTGGACCGACAAATACTCGATCCTGTTTAGCAATACGGTCTCCCGGGTGCGCTCTGAAATAAAAGCAAAGAGCTCCTGGTTAAGAACAATGGATAACAGAAGATAAGCACCGAGTAAACTGATCGAGCTGCAAATCGCCCCGGCAATGATTAACTTTTTTTGTGGATTAAAAAAAATCCATTCCAGCAGCAGGAAAACCAGGGGAATGGTGACCGCATTTTGCTTGGTGAATAGTGCCAGGCATCCGCTGATGATCAGCAAAAAACCGAATATTATTTTTTTCTCCGGTGTTTTGCTCAGCCTGAATTGCAGGTAGCAGTACATGCTAGAAAGATAGAACAGTGCTACCAGCGAGGCGAGTCGCTGAACGATATAAGTCACGGCCTGGATCTGGAGCGGATGAATTGCAAATATCAGCGCCGTGATCAAGGGCAGCCAGAGTATTGCCTGCTCATTGGCCATTGATTCTAGGCGGGGAGTTTTTAATAACGCCAACGCCACCTGGTAAGCCATAAACGTGGCCAGTACATGAATCAGGATATTGACCAGGTGGTAACCTGCAAGGGTGTAACCATGCACCGCGTAATCAAGCGCGAAGGTGAGGTACCCCACTATGCGGGCGGCGTAAAGCTTCCACAGGGCTCCTAGATCAACCTGCTGGATAGCCTCATTGCCGCGCAGGGAATAGTTGTCATCTAAGTAAAAGGGAACGTCCAGGGTGTGCCCGTAGCACAGGAGGATGAGCGCCAAGAGAACCAGGTACTGGACAGTTTTTCGGGCAAACAGGGCGGAAAGGGTGTTGGCCGTTGATTGCGTTTTAGTATTCCCCATGCAATTATTTACAGCCTTGTTAGTGACTAGTCTGGCAGGTATTTGTTTTGGTCCAGTAATTCCCCTTCGAGAATGGCCAGGCGCTGGGTCAGTCTTTGCAGCTTGATCTCATTTTTGGATCTTTCGATATCCATGATGATAATTTTAAGCACCAGCAAACCTATGCCAAGGACCAGGGCGAGTATCGGCGGATAACTGATTCCCAGCCCTGCCGCAACCCAGTCAACAAATTGTGGAAAGATTCCCAAGGCTGCACATACAAAACCCGTTACCAGCCACCACACGGCAAAGCGGCCGTGCAGATGATCCCGCCTTGCCAGCCAGAAAATAGAACCGCCAAGCAGAATGCCGATAACTGCTGAAGTGATCTGGTATTTTTCCATAATTCCCATTAATCCCTGATTGTAAACTTTCCATATTTACAAAACGACAGCACAGTCGAAATCATCATGTAATAGGCTACTTTGTGCCAGCTTGAAAAAAGATGGGACTTACCGTTGATTCTCGGCGTCATGGCCACTCTTGTTTCTATGATATTCATCCCGGCAGCCCTGAGCATTAACAGGATACCGATATCCTGATAATCAAGTATGGTTGCTTCATTCCCAGCTAACAAGGAAATTGCACGCTTCCTGTAGAGCCTGAAACCCGAGGTAATATCCTCTATCCCCACACCGGTGATTTTTCGAAAGAAACGCCAGGCCACATGGCGAAGCCGGCTGCCCCGTTCAATACATTCTCCAATAACCACATCGGCTGAAGGATTGCTGTTGGCAGCCTTGAGTAGTTTAGGCACTTCACAGCTATGGTGCTGCCCATCGCCATCCATGGTCACAACACAGTCATACCCATGCTTTTGAGCGTATCTCAAGCCGGTCTGGATTGCGCTCCATGCACCAAGCCTGAGCTTCAGAGGCAAGACTTTCACACCCCTGGATAAACATACGGCCAGGCTGTTGTCTGTGCTGGCATCATCAATAACCAGCACCTCGATATCACTCAGTTCTGCCAGTTCATTGAGTACATAGGGAATGGCAAATGCCTCGTTATAAACCGGAATGATAATGAGTGTTTTGGAGGTATCCATTTGCAGACAACTTACTTCTGGTGAGCGTGGATGGAATTAATCATGACCTGATTATAAAGCCTGGCCATTTGATCAGCCACCGTGGCGAGGCTGAAAAAGCTATTTAAGCGTTGATGGCCCGAAATCCCCAGTTGCCTTGCATACTCCCTGTCCGCATCCAGTAAAAGCAAGGCTTCCTGCAAGGCTGGCGTATCGGCTGCTTTAACCACCAGGCCGGTTTCGCCGTTTTGTACCACCCAACTCATTCCGGAACCTTCTACATCGGTGCAGATACAGGGCTTGGATGCGCCCATGGCTTCGAGCAGAACCAGTCCAAAGGCCTCTGTGCGCTCAATGGAAGGCAGGCACAGGCAATCACAGCCTGCCATCAGGGACAAAAGCTCTGCCTGTTCAGCATGACCGAACAACCTGACCTTGTGTTTGCAACCAAGCGCTTCGATAAGTTGCCGGTATTTACTTTCGTATTTTCCTGTACCCACCATGATCAGTTCAATGTTATTCAGCATTGAAACAGCATGAATGAGATATTCCTGCCCCTTGTAGTAGGTTAATCGGCCAACACAGAGGACTTTGAAAGCGTCCTGGCTTGTCCAGTAATTTTCAGTATTGGTATTATCGGCAGATTCATCAACCTCCAGCCCCAGTGGAATAACCTGGCATTTTGAATGCCACGGTTTGAGCGGAATACTGGACTCAAGGTAGTTCGGAGAGGTGACAACAATGGTGCTGGCTTTTTCCAGTAATTTTTTCTCCAGGGGCCGGTAAAAAAAATAGGCGATTCCCAGCAGAAAGTTCTTTCTGGATGCTATTACGTCGGCATGCCAATGAACAATTATCGGAATATCCCGGGCATCGGTCAGTAGCAGTAACCAGAAAGCGGACGGATTTGGCATATGCACATGAATAATATCAGGCTTGTAATGGGCGATAACTTTCCTGAGATTGAAGTAAAAAAACGGCGCTATTGGCGTGAATAGCAGGCGGCATAATGTGAACGCCCGAAAGACCTGCGCCTCATCCCTAGTGGAAAGGTCGGATTGTCGGCAAAGCTTATGATGGTGAGCTAAAACAAAATGATGTATTCCAGAGCCGGCCTGGGATTGCAGGAGGGATGACAGAAAACTCTCGATTCCGCCTTCAAAAGGAGAATAGTACTTGCCGACATGAAGAACTTTCATGCAGCAATATTAACGCGAATCGATCGACAGGTGAGATAATTTAGCGCACAAAGAGTGATCAATCAGGAATATAAGCCCGCTGCAGGCTGCGATGGGCATGGAGCGGATTGCCAACAAGAAGTAGCTGTTCCGCTGCTTTTTCCAGAACGCTGATCCTGGTGCCGAATTCACCTAACACCACTACCAACTGTTCCAGGCATTCCTGGTTGATGGGTCTTTTACCATTAAGGAAGGGTTGCAGGAGTGCGTGAATCCTACTGGCTTCCGCACGAGCGAGTCTGGAGAAAAACTGGATATTCTATGAGGTGTCATGATTCATAGAGTTTTCTCTTAGATTATCGAGCCTGCTAGTGTACCTTCTCCGGTTAAAGACTACAGCACAAGCAGGGAGGGGGGCATCAGTCCACACCTTCCATATAATCATTATGACAGCCTGTTTAGAGACTGCTTTACCTATGTGCTTTAATTAGCACCGCATATTCAGGAGAAAATATTCTTGCTGTCCATTCGATCCTTGCTGCCTTTGTCCCTTGTCCAAGCCATGTTCCTGGCTACTGCTGTTGCATCCCTGCACGCCCAGGAAACCAGTCCGCAAGGCCTGCAAAAATGGATTGCTGAAGATCCGCAGTATAACCAGACGATGGTCACGGTCTATGCTGCCCTGGGGGACTATATAACCCGGCCTCAACCTCTCGGGGATGTTTCTCAACCCTTCAAGTCTTTTATTGACGCTCCCAATGCGCTCGCACCGATACTCCAGACGGCAATGTCAGGGCTGCCCCGATGGCAAAATGGCGGCCCTTTCCCCGATAAGCTCCTGACGCTGTACCAGGCAATGTACCCATTGGATTCAAGGTGTTACGTACTGAACTTGCCATTACCACAAAGCCTTAATGACGCCATTCAACAGGTTGTGGATGTCAGCAGGCAACTGGTTGACCGGTTTAACAAAAGCTTGATGGATGCAGACGCACAATTTCTCAGGGACAATCACGGCGTCGTTATTTCCATGCCACAGGTTTCACCGTGGGGAGGCGGACTGCCACAGCTGGTTATTGATTTTGCCGGCAATGATATCTATGAATCCCAGGAACCTGGCGGCTATGCAGCAGGTATCGGCAGTACCGCTTTCCTTGTCGATCACCAGGATAACGAAACCTATCATGGTGACGCCCTCACCCAGGGCTTCGGCCTCATGGGTGTTGGCGTCCTGCATGACCGACCGGGAGACGATGAATACAATGCCAACAGCACGGCCCAGGGCATGTCTCTCTACGGCATCGGCCTGCTGCTGGATAACCAGGGTAACGACCGTTACCAAGTTCAAGGACTCGGCCAGGGGACGGGCATGACACAGGGCGTAGGCATTTTGTCTGACCTTTCCGGTAACGACAGTTACCTGGCAATAGGGCTAGTCCCCACCAATTACGGCACGCCTGGACTTTCAGACAGCTGGAGCCAGGGCATCGGCGTCGGGGTTCGTGATACAACGCCAGGCGGTGTCGGCATCCTGCAGGATGAATATGGCAGTGATGACTCCAGGGCAGGCTCCTTTTCCCAGGGCGGGGGATATTTTTACGGCCTGGGCCAGCTGAAAGACAATGGTAACCAGGATGATGCTTACCTGGGTGCCCGCTACAACTTCGGTTGGGGCGCCCATGTTGGGATGGGGTATTTCCCCGAAGCTGGCGGCAATGACCACTACAAGCCCCGTCAATTTGTGTCATCCGGCCTGTCCTGGGATCTCAGCCTGGTCCTGTTCGAGGATCTTGCCGGTGACGACCTGCATGAAGCCGGCGGCTTCAGCCTGGGAGCATCTGCTCACCGTTCCATTTTGATTTTCCACGACCATGACGGCAGCGATACCTACCCGGGCACTACCCCGGCAACGCCTACACAGGGACCGCCGAATCTGTCACTTTTCCTTGATACCGGCCTCGGTGAAAACCGCTTCGACGGCATGAAAAGCTATACAGCCTGCAGCATAAACACAGCCCTGGGGTTGGGGTTTACCCTGGTGATGCGCGACATGCCGACGCCTGATTCACTGCATTGCAACGAGGAGCAGGCCGTTGAATGACCGGCATATACTGAGCTGGACCCTTGTCGCTCTGGTATTTTGGCTGTTCAATGTCATGCTGCATCTTGAGTTCTCCAACTGGATTATTGTCAACTACTCGACACCGTTTGGCGACTTTGTCCCCCGCGATCATACCCAGCCAATTGCCTTCACCGTCTGCCTGCTGGTTGCTGCCCTGGTTTTTAGGCTCTGGTTTCGAGGCAGCAACCGGAATATCACATTGGCCAGCTGGCTGCTCTTATTTGCAGCAATGACAGCCTGTATGTTTCTGATCACCACTACAGCCGTGGAAATGATTCACTTTCTCCAGTACGGCATTTTAGCCTTCATGCTGGCCTATGCCTTTGACAGGGATCGTATCTATTGGCCGCTCCTTACATTGATGTTCATGACTACGGGCCTGGGAATTCTTGATGAACTCAATCAATATTTTTACCTGACAATAAACAACAGCTCCTATATTGATTTCAATGATTTTGTCCTCAATCAGATAGGCGCCTGCGCTGGTTTGTTGGTGCACTATGGTTTTACCCCGGCACCCCAAAAACACTCCCGCTGGAACATATTACAGACGATTACTGCCGCCGGTTATGCGCTGCTGGGACTAATCGCCTTGCTGCTTGGGATAAGCGGCCATCTCAAATATACACCCGTAAATACCGTACCGCCGGGCGGCATTGATTTAGTTGATAGAAGTGTAGTGATTTTCTTTCAGCGGGAACCGGGATTGCTCAGCAGTTATCTGCCTACCTTCACCACGGGACATTACTATGTCATGGGTATTATCGAAGGTTTCCTGGTTATCATGCTTATTGCCGGACTGCTTCACCTATACAAGGTCAGCTGCCGATAGTGTCTGGCCTTCAGATTTCCAGAGCCCATGCATAAAAACTGATCGCCCACACACAATTAAGACAGTAGTGACACTGTAGGGTACTGGCAAGTTAATCGGTATTCTGCGACGATTCTTTCCATGAAAAAGCAGAAATATATAAACACCACAGGATTCCACCTGAAATCATGCAATCTGCCAAGTTCTTACAATTCGTATATTTCTTTCATTTTCTCTTTGTATTCGGCTCTTTTCTCTCTTTTTTCCCTCCCGTGTACTGTTGTTGCGACTGGCTCGTCTGCCTTGCCGTCAAATAACACAGATTCCCAGTCGGATGTTTTTTACATAGCCTGAGGAAGCCGATTTACAAAGTATTTTGATTGATGGATCTACTTTGACAACCCGATATCTTGGGAAACAGTAAATGATCTCAAGATTGTCTATAAAGCACGGGAATATGTAATTGCTATTCGTTTTCGGTGGAGGAGGAAATATTAGATGTTCAACATAGTTCAGGTCTAACCAAATTGTCCTGCCACAATTTCCTGCTGGGCTTTGTTTTCTTTTGAGGAGGTATCTTCTTGATATCACCTATGTTGTCAAAAGAAAGACCGAAAGCAACGCTGAGTCTGTCAAAGTCTGCTTCTAGCAATCCTGGCGCCTCATTTCTCGCGTGGAGATCTAATGGCAGAGGCTGAAAGATCTTGGAGTGGAATCTGACCGATTTCAGCCCGCCAGAACATGAGGTGTCAGATTCGGTTAAAAGGATCTTTTAGTCGCTTGATGATGTCGAGTTCATATAGATCAAAAACGTCATTCAAGCAGTATTTTTTTAAGATTGAAGCATCATCCAATCTGCCTATTAGAAGTGCTGCTTTAGTTGAATAGGCCCACTGTATCACTTTTTTCTTTGTGGAGAATGATTTGGTTAAGTCAGGGAGGTTGACGCGTCTAACACGTGCACAATAGGTGACCTTACCTGTGCGGGGGGAAATGCGCATATCGATAGTAGCCATGCGAAAAATGACCTTGCGGTGCCGTGCACCGACATTGAAATTAGGTTGAATTTACGCATGGCTTTTTGTTTAAAGTGGGGCCACGTTCTTAATTACCACTTTGGGCCCTGTACTAAGGGCTAAGGCGAATGGCAAGCCAGGATGGATGTAGAACTCAGTTTTAAGTGGTCCAAATTTGGTCCAAAGAAGCTGGGTCAGATGACGTCAGCTTCGTAAGTACTTGAAAAATATGGTGGGCCCACCAGGACTCGAACCTGGGACAAACGGATTATGAGTCCGCTACTCTAACCAACTGAGTTATAGGCCCGTTGTACCGGGCGGGATTTCACGGCATCCCGAAATAAGTGTGCATTATAGGGCGGCCGGGGATCGTATACCAGAAGACCTGAATCTATCATCAAGTTGGCAATTTTCATCTACAGCAACATTTTCTGGATGAGGCTAACTATGGTTTTCGGGGTTTGGCCGGGTGCATCAACCAGTTTTTCCAGGTATAAAAAAGGCGCCTTGCGGCGCCTTTCATATTTTCGGGACTTACGACTCGTCCAGGAAGCTCTTCA
>Ga0255757_10005003_pt1 | contig 11815 bp, 7 predicted proteins | sample 071ome_27_FD_179957 | JGI IMG/M metagenome (GOLD analysis project Ga0255757, IMG submission 179957) | Coastal salt marsh microbial communities from the Groves Creek Marsh, Skidaway Island, Georgia - 071409AT metaG (version 2) | ecosystem: Environmental > Aquatic > Marine > Intertidal zone > Salt...
GCGCATTTCTGCATCGAGACGGTCTCTTTGCGCCTGATCGATGGCTAAGCGCAACTCGGGTTTCAAATCCGAGTAGTCTACTGCGTAATTTTCGTCCGTATCGTACTCACTTCTCGGCGCATCCACGTCCATGGCGTCTTCGTCGTCCTCGTCGTCTCTGTCGTCGTCGTCGTCGTCCTCGTTTCCTTCTCCGTCGCCGCTTTTTCTCTTACGCGAACCTGAACTCTTCTTCTTCTTTTTCGCGGCACCGGAAGAGCCAGCGGCGAGTTGCGCGGCTCGCGGGATTTCCAACAACTCCATGCTCGCGTTTTTCAAAACGTCCAACCTCGAACCTCTCAACGCGTCCAAGTGGTTATTCTTGGCATTGATTAATCTCGAAAATCGTTCGCGTTCGTCGTTGGCTTCCGCGTTGAGCTCTTTCAGAGATTGCAATTCGCGTTCGACGCTTCTCGCGTCGTCTTTCGCGCGTTTCAATTCTCCGTCCAGCTCTTTCAACTTTGTCTTCATCTCTGCCGTGCTTTGATTGAGTTTTTCCAATTCCGTTTCCAAAGTTGTGATTTCCTTTTCGCACTTTTCGATATCTTTCTCGTGGCGTTTGATGGCCGTGTCGTTGTCGCGTGATTTTTCGTAATCAAGCAACTCCACGACGCGTGCGCGTTGCGACGCAAACTCTGCTTTAGCTTCCGCTTGTTTCTTTCGCCTCGTTTCTCGTTCTTCTTCGTGCTCGCGTATGTTTTTGACGCCGACGCGTTTGGAAAACTCCGCATATATTTCGTCGCTAATGTCGTGGATTTTCCTATCCAACTCTACAACTTTCGCCTCGAACTCTTTGATAGATTTTTCGGTCGCCGCGCGTTCGGGAATTAACGGTTCCAACGCGTCGTCAATTGAAGTCAATTCGTCTTGAAAGCGATTCAATTTCGCCTCGACGTCTTTAAAATCTTCTTTTAAATTCGCCAAATCGCGTTCGTGTCTTTGCTTTTGAGAGTACACGGCGCTCTCCTCGTTGATGATTTGTTGGACCGATTTCAATTTTAACATTTCCGTTTCCAACTTTTCTTTCTCTTTACGCCACGTGTCGATATCCGCTCTCGTGAATCTATTCGCTTTATCCGTTAATCCTTGAGAGCTTCCACCGGTAAGTTTACCGGCTTTGTCGATGCTCGTACCGTCTAAAGAGACAACTTTCAATTGCGCGCCGGCGTTCTTCTTGTTCTTGTCGTACGCGAGTTTCTTAGCCTCGGCGTGCGTGTCGCAGACGACGCAGTCTCCTAACGAGTGCAACATCGCTCTGTGATACGCGTTGTCGTAGCTCACGACGTCGATGACTAATTTCGCGGTGCCGCCTAATTCGCGCAAGCGCTCGTTGTTCTCAGACATTGTCTTGATGTCTTTCAGCGGAATAAACTCCATCGCCGGGACGCGTTGGTCTTTTAAATACTGAATGCACTCCTTCGCGGATTCGCGATCGTCCACAACTACCGCGTCCGCACTTCGACCTAACGCCGTGATCACGGCTAACTCGTACTTTTTGTTGGACACTTTAATCAAGTCCGTGACTCTCCCGCGACACCCGGCGAAGAGCGATCTCATGGACGCGATAGCCTCCGTCGCTTTCATTTCGCGTTCGTTTTCTTTTCGCAGCGCCTTTGCGCTTCGCAACTTCTCAGCCAGAGCGTCGATTTGTGTTTGATAGTGTTCCGCTTTCGCTCTCGTCGATCGTTTCTCGTCCGCTAAAATCTTAATCTTGGCGTCTTGCGCTTTGAAATCAGACTCGGCCAGTTTCACTTTTTCGCCAACCTCTTTCAATCGAGCTTTTTGCGACTTTTCGTTTTCTTTCAAGAACGATTTGCGCTTCTCCAACTGCGCGATTTTACCTTCTAAACGCTCCAACGTGCCTTTGTCGACGTTCGCTCTGTTTTCTGCGGCGTCGCGTTCGCGTTTGAATTTAAACGTCTTCGAACCCGCTTCCGCGCGTTTTTGGTTAAACTCTTCGCGTTGCGCGTCGGTCAATTCTACTTTCGACCTCTTCTCCGCTTTCTTCAGCTGGTCCGCGTCGTACAATCTCTCCGCATCGTTCACTTCCTCCAACTGCTTCTCCAACTTTGCCACGTCTTGCGAGCGAGAATCTTTATCCTCTTTTGTCTTTTCCAAGTTTGTTTGCAGCAACTGCAATTTCTTCTTGTTTCTTTGCAAACTTTCGTTCGATTTGACCATTTTCGGCGTCGCTTTCGACAGCTCCTCTCTCAACTTGCTCATCTTCTTCTCTGCCACGAGTGCATTTTTTGCCAACTGTGCCTTTGTTTTCTTCTTCTCCTCTAATTCGACTTTATTCGCCTCGTTCTTTTCGTCGTGCGCGTCCCGACTTTTCACAATCTTCAATTTCTCCTCCTGCATAGTCTTGATCCCTTCGTCCAAATGAAACAATTTCATCATCGCTCGATCCGTCTTTAACTCCTTCAACTCTTCCACAAGCTTCATGTGCCTCTCCGCCTCGTCTTTTTGCTCTTTGATCTGTTTTCTCTGGCTCATCAGCGTCTTCTTCTTCCCGAAAACGACCGCGTTCTCTTCCTCCGCCTCTTTCACTTTCAACTGCGCGTCGACGTACGCCTGCTTCAACTCGTCGCTTCCGCTCAACTGTTCGAACAGTTGCGTCAAATCTCTCGGCGATTTCTGCGCCACGGCTTCGATGTCGCCTTGAAACACCAAAAAGTTTCTCGCCTTCACGAGGATGCCAAACTGTTTCAACTTATCGGCGTACTCTTCAAACGTAACCGTCTTGTTGTCGATTTTATAGTCGGAGGATCCAGAGTTGGAGATTGTTCGCGAAAACCTCACCTCGGTCTTCTCCGCTCTCTTGCTCTTCTTTTTCGGTGGTAATCCTGACGACGATTTCTTCGGGTTTTCTTTTTCTCCTTCTTCTTCTTCTTCCTCGTCTTCGTCGTCTTCCTCGTCGTCGTCGTCTTCGTCGTCGTTCAAAACGTAAATCAAACTCACGCTCGCGTGCCTCTTCTCCTTTGAATCTTGCACGTCGTACGCGTACACCAAATCTCTCAGCGTAGACCCTCGCAACTGCGCGGACTGCACGCCCAACACGAACGAAATCGCGTCCATCAAGTTTGACTTCCCGCTCCCGTTCGGCCCGATGATCGAGGTGAACTTTTTAAACGGGCCGATGATTTGTTTTCCTTTGTACGACTTGAAATTTTCGAGCTCGATGCGACGCAAATGGCCCAACGGAGGGGCGTTTTTAGTGTTATTCTTATTAGTACCATCGTTACTTCCGGGCGTGCCCGGCGGAAGAGGAGGGAGCGCCGGCTGCTGCTGCTGCTGCGGGTTGTTGTCCATGACGCCCGGGCGACTCTTCGATGATTAATACTTTATGTGCGTACTCAAAACGCGCAGAAAATCTGTCGACGGGACGTCGGATCTCTCCGAGAGAAAATTCAAATTTTTGGCGGGGAAATCGCACAAAAACCCTAAACAAAAAATGATGCAAAAAAGTCAACCGACGAAAGAAAAAGAAGAAGAAAGAGAACGCCACACTCGCGCGCGATACTGATAACAACACGCACGCGATTAGAATTATATATATATATAGAGAGAGAGAGAGAGAGAAAAGAGAATGAAACAGACGTCTAGGTGGGATAAAGCGAAAGTTCTCGCGATGACGAGTAAGAAGCTACAGGCGGACAAGTGCGAAGAGTGCATCAAATCCATCCGAAAGCTTCCCGAGAACAAGACGTGTTTGACGTGCTCCGGGCCCGGGTCGCTGGCGCCGCAGTACGCGTGCACGAACTTTTGGATTTTTGTGTGCACGAGATGCGCGGGAGTTTTTCGCGAGTTTGGGTTTCGCGTGAAGAGCGTGAGCGCGAGCACGTTTACGCCGGACGAGGTGGACGCGTTCGTCGAGAGTGGAGGCAACGAGAGAGCGAGGAGAAGATATTTCACGAGAGGGAAGTACGACGAGGGGAGGTTTCCGAAACCGGAGAGCAACGAGACGAACAAGATAAAAGGGTTCGTGAAAGCGGCGTTGGTGGATAAAATTTGGATGGGTGATGATCTCGGTGATGACGATAGAGGTGGAGGAGGAGGAGGAGGAGGCGGAAGAGAGAACGCGTCGATGCCGGAACCAAAGTTTAGAGAGAAGTCGCCGGATTTGTTTGGCGGTCTGTTTGAAGACGAGAATACGAGTAACAACATCATGAATCAACAACAACAACAAAATCAAGGGAATACCACGGAGGGCTGGAGTTCGTTCGCGTCACCGCCGTCGTTTTCGCCCCCGGGGAACGAGACTGGTTTTAACGCCATGGAACAAAGCGCTGTTCAACGCTCGTTGCCGACGAAGAAAATAACCTCGTTATTCGACGCCGTAGAGCAAGTACAAACCGGTGGGTCTGGGTTTAACGAAGGATTCTCATTGAAACCACCGCCAAGAGTGGCTAATACCGCGGTTCCTTTCCAGCAGCAGCAGCAGCAGCAGCAGCAGCAACAACAACAACAAAACAATGCGATGAAAGTAGGTGAAAGCTCCGTCGTGGGTGGCGGACGCGCAATGTTGGACGACGATTTTTGGACGCAACCAGCGGCACCGGTGATAAATATGCCACAGATGCCTGGTATGCCGCAAATGCCTGGATTAGACATTCCACCGCAGCAGCAAAGCTCCAGTGTTCCTCCTCTTCCTTCTCGGCAACCACCACCACCACCACAACAGCAAGCGGACCCGTTCGCTATGTTTGGTGGCATGACTGGCGTCTCAGCACCTCCTCCGAAACAACCAGCGGCACAACCTGCCATGCCGGCTATGCCTGCAATGCCGGCTATGCCTACAATGCCTACAATGCCAGCCATGCCTACAATGCCAGCCATGCCTACAATGCCAGCCATGCCTACAATGCCAGCCATGCCTACAATGCCAGCGATGTCGACGCAAAATCCTCCTCCTTCTCAAAATTCAGCGGCGTATAATCCGTTCGCGTAGTAAATTCTTTTGTAGATTATAATAGCAGCACGCACGCGCAGAAAAGTGTATATATTTATAAATTACAAGCTGTACATACTGAACTGAAGTGTGATTGATCGATTGATGGATGACTGATGCTAAAAAATTATTTGCCAGCTTCTTCCATCGCTACGGCGGGCGCTCGATTCTTCGCCTCTTCTAAACTCTTTTCGTAGTTTTCGATACTCTTGAACAACTCCGCAAAGTTACCTTTCCCGAATCCCCCGCACCCAGCCGCTTGCTCTTTTTTCTCTTCTTTTGGATACTCGCACCCGATGCGTTGGATGATCTCTATGAATATCGTCGGTCTATCCGTGAGCGGTTTCGTGAAAATCTGAATCAAAACCCCTTGGTCGTCTTTATCCACCAACAAACCTAAGCGTTCGCACTCTTTCAAAGTTTCGTCGCTCAACGCGTCGCCGACTTTCGCTTTCAAGTTTTGGTAATACTTTTCACTCGCGGGCGGTTGAAAATCAAACCCACCAAACATGCCAGAATACTTTTTCATTTCCGTGACGGTGTGAATGATGTCGTCCGTTTTCAGCGCCAAATGTTGTACGCCTGCGCCGTTGTTGGCTTCTAGATACGTCTGAATTTGCGATTTTCGTCGAGTTCCGAACGTCGGTTCGTTCACTGGAAGCAACACAAACTCATCGTTATTCGCTAAAACCATGGAGTTTAACCCAGAATCGACGGTTCCAACATCCGCGGCGACGAATTCGGCAAATTCGTGGAATCCTAACATCTTCTCGATGTATTCCACGGTTTCGATTAAATCGCACACGTTACCTACGCAATGGTCCAATCGTTTCAAACCGTAATTCCTCTTTTCACTTTTACTGCCACCGTTTTCGTTTTGTTGATCGACTGCGTCGTAATCCAAATATCGGTACGTCGCGTCATCGTCCAAATGCGTCGTCGCGTCTTCCACGAACCTCAACTCCACGTCTCCGTACAGCGCGACTTCCGCCACCGTCGCTTCGCGTCCGTCTTTTCTATTCCTCAGCACTCTCGGTCCACGAATGCCAACCCCGCCATTCTTCGTGCTCACCTCGTACGCCTCTTTGCAATCCTTCACTCTCAAACACACTCTTTTCACGGCTAAACCGTGTTTCTCGATGAACCGTTTCGCCTTCACTTTCTCCTCCGTTTCCGCTTCGTCGTCCTCGTTTTTTTCAACCCTGTTCCCGTCCAAATCCCTCCGGTGTCCCTCTTCCTCGCGCATCACCGGCGCGGTAAACACAAACACCAACTCGTTACTTTTCATCGCGTACGAGTTAAAAATCTCGTTCCCGGTAGATATTTGATCGCTCGTGCCGACTAGATTCATCCCTAAAGCGATCGCGAATCGATTCGCGGTCGTCTTCGCGTCCGAGCAGAAAAACTCCACCGAATGGAATCGCGCGATGGGAAATAAATCCGATTTTGGATTCGTGCGTTTGAAGTTTTGGTACCCGACCAGATGCCTCCTCTTTTGCTTCTTATTCTTCGTTCGTTCGTCGGGGGAGTCATTCTTTTCTTCTTCTTTTCCAACAGATGGGTTTGGTGGTCCCATTTTTGTCTCTCTCTCGTCGTCGTTCTTCTTCTTCTTCTCTTTAGATATACGCGCAGTGTGGATATGTAACGACGCAAAAAGTTCCTAAAAATAAATTAGGGTTTAGTATTTAGGGTTTATGTTCGTTAGAAAAACAAACACCCACGAAACAAAACCACACCTGCGCACACGGGACGACGACGACGACAGAGCGACCGCGCGCTTTTTTGTCTTCTCTTTTATTGACAACGACGACGACGACGGACGGACGGACGGACGGACGGACGGCATTACTTTAAAGATAGAGAGAGAGAGAAAAAACATGACCGAAGACACAAGCACTAAAATAACGGCGGAACTCGAAGCGAAAGTCGCAAAAATGAATTCGTTTTTAGACGCGCTGGAGGAAGCTTTGACGACGACAACGACACAGAATGAGAGGACCGGGAGGACAGAAGAAGGAAAAGAAGAAGAAGAAGACGACGACGCGCTCGTAAAAGCCGAGCATTTGCTCGAACGCGTGGAGCTCGGGTTGCTCGCTTTCGCGGCGTTGCTGAAAACCAAAGGCGTGGATTCGGAAACCCACGAAGGCTTAAAGTCGGAGAGGAAACGGATGGAGGCGTACAAGAGGAAACTGGAGGAGACGAAGAGAAGAGTGAAGAAGACGAAGAAGGATGACAATAAAACAGCGGGAGGAGGAGGAGAAGAAGAAGGAGAGATTAGAAACGACGACGATAGCGGTAAAAATGGTAGCTCGAATAAGGATAACAACAAACGACTACGCGAGGAAGGCGAGATTCCGCGCGCGAACAATCGCGTAGCCTCTCGGTTCGTCTTCAACGCGCTCGGCGGGTCGAGGACGGCGGAGAAGGACCGCTTGAAGCAAGAAGCGGCGGCAAAGTTGAGACGGAGCATAGAAGAAGACGTGAAGAACAAGTTCGAGGAGAAAGTGAACGAGAAGTATCGAGAGAAGCAAAGCAGGGGAGCGGTAGGTAAAAATAAAAAGAAGAAGAACGATAGCGACGCGAAGCCAGACATCGAAGAAGGCGAGTACAGCGAGTGACGCGCGCGCGTTATTTAATCAACAAAAACACTATGATGATGATGATGATAATGATGCACGCATACATAAAAGGCTAACTCCTACTAAAAACACCACACGACGCTCTTTCTCTCTCTTTACTCTCTCTTCGAATAGTTATTTATACAAAGGCGCTTCAACCGGTGGCGGCCCGATGATTAAATACAGAGCCAACAACCCAACCGTCACCCCTAACATCGCCTTCGTGAACCCCTCGCTCGTGGCCACGTTCAATGCCCTTTGCTCGTCCTCCCTGATTTGATTTTTCGCCCCGTTCGGGTCTTTCGGGGACGCGAACAACGACCCACCTCCAGGTTTCATATCCACTAAATCGTTCGGGTCCGTGATGTTCATCTCTCTCGCGAAGGATTTCAGTTTCGCTTTTAAATCGTCCTTCTCTTCTCGTCGCTGTTGCGCGGCGTGCACTCTTCCTCTTCCTCTTCTCGTTCTTCTTCTTCTTCTTCTTCTTTCCTCCTCCGGCGTGGTGGTGGTGGTAAAGGTTGTTATCGTCGACGACGAAAAACGCATCGTCACCTTCTGAAGGTGTCGACGTTTCAGAGAAGAAGAAGAAGAAGAAGAAACGCTCGCCGTCGTCGTCGTCGGTCTGAAGGTGAAACAGAACGTCATGAGAGAGAGTCGCTCTTTAAAATCTGTTTTCGCGCGCGCGCGTTGCGTTTTGGAGAGCGCGTCGTCTCTGTCGCGCGCGCTCGCGGCAAAAGAAAACGCGCTTTACAAGATGGTTTAACACCCTAAATAAGATCGCTCTCCTGAAGAAATTAAAAGGGATCAACCCACTACACTTTTGACGCGCGTCTTCTCGTCGATAACGCGCACGTAAAAAAGAGATAGGCAACGCAGAGGCAGGCATTTGTCCACACGCACGGAGGAAAGAATTTGGCAACCAGAGAGGTCGTGTGGATTATTTCTATTTTTGTCCATTCTTATACTCTTTAGCGATTGATTGGATTTTTTAGTTCGAGAGAGATATCAACGGCAGCGAGACGCGCGCGCGCGGTTCGCTCTAAAGAAACCTTCTTCAGCGGGAAGAGCAAAGTCACGAGACACATATATACGCACGCATGAGCGAATTAAACCACGGCGTCGCGTTAAACGATTCGGCGTATCGAGTCCCTTTGCACTCGCCGGGAACGGTGAACAAGAACAAGAAAATCGCTTTTTTATGCCTCGGGTATTGTTTCAGTTCGGCGTTTTTAGCCATCGTGAATAAGTGGGCGTTACTGTTGTTTCCGTTTCCATCGATATTGACGGCGTTACAATATTCTTCCTCGGCGATAGCGGTGACCATATTAGGGCACTATGGAGTGGTTGAAAGAGTTCGATTGGATTGGAAGAAAGCGAGGCAGTTTACGCCGGCGGTGGTTTTGTTTTACGTCTCGATATTTACGAATTCGAAACTGTTGCAACACGCGAACGTGGATACGTTCATCGTGTTTAGATCGTGTTGTCCATTGCTGGTGTTGCCGCTGGAGTATTTGTTTTTGATCAAAGGAGGAGGTTTTAACGGTAGTAGCAATAATATTAATAATAATAGTAGTAATAGTAGCGACGGAGAGAGTAGTGGGACGAAGAATAACGGCGTCGGGAAGGTTAGCGAGAGAGGAGAAAAGACGACGAAACCGAAACTGTCGAGCTTAGTCACCGTGCGACAACTGCTCTCTTTAATCGCCATCTTCCTGGGTGCGATTGGTTTTGTACTCGTGGATAAGAAGTTTCAACTTCACAGCTACTTTTGGGGCGTTGCGTACGTCTTATCTATGACGGTCGATATGGTTTTGATCAAGAAAATCGTCACCAACGTCGATTTGAGCACATGGGGGTTGGTATATTACAACAACATCTTGGCGATGTTCTTGTTCCCGATCGCGTATTTTATCTCTGGAGACTACGCGCGGTATCCAGAAATACGAGCTTCACTTTCCGACGAATCAAACACGGCCGTGTTAGCCATCTTTACCAGCTGCCTCATGGGTCTCTCCATCTCTTATTTTGGCCTCGGCGCGAGAAGATCCGTCGGCGCGACTACGTTTACCGTCTTGGGCGTCGTGAACAAAATCGGTACCGTGATCATAAACACCCTGATCTGGTCGCACCACGCCTCGCCCCCGGGTCTCGCCTTTCTCATGGTGTGCGTTTTCGGTGGAGTTGTCTACCAACAAGAAGCTACCAAGACGAAAAAGAGCCAAAGATTGCTGAAGAAAAGACAACAATTGCAGCAACAAGCGGACGGCAGGATTGGCGAAGGCGCGGCGACAAAAATGTAACATAATTGGATAAAAGAGTTTAAAAGATAAATTAATCGCGTGCGCGTTGGAAATGGTAATATAATGTACGTAATAGAAGAAGAATAACTATACGAATGATCAATCAGCGGACAGATCGCTGTCATCAATCTCTCTCTCTTTAGAGCGCTTCTTTCTTTTTGGCTCCACTTTTTCTCCTCGCGCACGACAACAAAATATATCTACACGTATATATGTACGACGACCGTCCACCTTCGAGCAAACAGCCGCGCTACTACTCTACCGAGCAGCTTCAAAAGAAATTGAAAGAGTACAACGAAAGGAACGTGGGTTTAGCGCGAGAGATTTCAAAGGTAGGTACACTACCTTTTTTGCGCTCTAGGACACGCGCGCGCGCGAGTATTTTTTTCTCTCTCTCTCTCTCTCTTTTCAACGCGCGCGCGCGTTTAACTTTACCATCATCAATCACGCGCTTTCTTTTCTTTCCGACCCCTTGAAAAACACAGATACGAGGCGAATCTAAAGAAGCGCGCGATTTGGCGCACCGCGCGTCCATTTCGGAATCCATGATGAGAGTCGCGCACAACTGCGAACGCGCGGAGTTCGCTCGACTCCGGAGAGAAGATTCGAAAAAAATGAAACAGATGCGAGATGAAATTTTACGGCTGAAGATTGCTTTGAGCGACGCGACGACGAGGGCGAGCAAGGAGGAGACGACGACGAGAGAAGGTTCGATGGAAAAGCATCAGATGTTAGCGCCGGCGGGGGCTGCGATGATGATGATGATGTCGTCGTCGTCGTCGCCGCCACCGCCGAATTCGTATTTGCGATTGAAGCAAGAGAGTGGCGGTATCGCTTCCGCGGCGACGCGATCGAGGAGAGGAGGCAAAGAAGAGTTTGCGGATACGAAGGAGTACTTTGAAAGCTTTTCCTCGGAGGAGGAGGAGGAGGAAGAAGAAGAAGATAGCAGCTCTTCGTGGTCAGCCTCGGATGAAGGTGGTTTTGTGAGCAACTCGAACAAGAGTAAACGTAGCCTTGGATTAAAGAAGAGAGACGAGAACAAAGAGAAGCGACCGCTGGTACCTCCGGGAAAGAAGGACGAAACGGTAAAGACATCGACAAAGACGAAAGCCACCGCCATAACCACCACCGCGCAACCAGAAAACGACGACGAAAACGACCGCGATCCACTCCTCGTTCGCGGCCACAAAGCCAAAGTGGGAGGAAAACCGCCCTTACCTCCGACTTTCAAGAAGCAACAGAGGCAAAAAAAGAAGAACACGAACAAAAAAGACGAGGCGGCGGACGAAGAGCGAGAACAGAAAAAAACTCTCGCCGCGCGAATGGGATTCACCGCCACCATCGGCAACGCCATCTCCGCCGTCACCGAACAGCGAAGGCCCTCGCGAGATGTCGCCAAGGTGACCTCCTATAAAGAGCCCAGTTTGTTGACGAAGATGCGCAGACCGTAATCAAACGCGTGAGAACAAAAAACACGCGTGGCATATTTTTTTCAAGCGCGCGAGAGAGAGAAAATCCGCACGCGCGAGCGCACCAGAACCCCCCCCACACACACACACACAGAGAGAGAGAGAAAGAGAGAGAAAGAGAAACCCCGAGCGCCTTTCGCTCGGGAAAGAAGAGATGATGAGAGGAAATTACCCTCTCGCCGTTCGATCGATACGAGTACTATTATTATTAACATTTTTTTTAGAGAACACGACGAGAGTGAAATTTTCACAATTTTTTTTTAAGGTTTTCGCGCTCTCACTCAGAACCTCCTCCAAAGTAAAACTTCTTTTGCCGCGCGTGTTTCAAAACAGTAAACGCGAGATGACATCGTGCGCTGCCTATTCTTTTCACCAGAGAGCGTTCGCGTCGCTGGACCAATCGTTGGTCTCTTCTTCTTCTTCTTCTTCGTTCGGGAAGAA
>Ga0255757_10005028_pt1 | contig 11786 bp, 7 predicted proteins | sample 071ome_27_FD_179957 | JGI IMG/M metagenome (GOLD analysis project Ga0255757, IMG submission 179957) | Coastal salt marsh microbial communities from the Groves Creek Marsh, Skidaway Island, Georgia - 071409AT metaG (version 2) | ecosystem: Environmental > Aquatic > Marine > Intertidal zone > Salt...
GCGGGGCGCAGCCACCATAACCTCGCCCACGGTCAGGCTGGCCATGCGCAACACGCCTTCAAGCATTTGCCGCGCGTCGGGGGCAATGACCTGCTCCTCTTCGGCGTCTGCCAAGCTATCGAGAAGGCCTTGGGTACTGGGCTTGCGCCTCAACCAACGCAGCCATTTGGCATGGCGCCAAGCCGGGGGGATAAAAGAAGCCACGGTGGCCAGCAGCGGGGTGCGCCGCGAGGCCGAGGGAGGTTCGTTCACAAAAATCGCATAATGCTTTAAAGGGCAAAGCATACCGCAAAAACCCCCACCTGTTCATCCATGACATCTTCATCTGGTGCGGCCCAAGTCAGCGCGTCCATCAAGGTTTTGGAGCGCGGTTGGCTCTCCAGCAACAGCGTGGTGCTACGCGGCGCGGCAGGTGCCGCGGTGGTTGATACCGGTTACGTGTTGCACGCGGCGCAAACCGTGGACCTGGTGAAAGAGGCTTGCGGTGGTTTGCCTTTGATCCAGGTTGTGAACACTCACTTGCACAGCGACCACTGCGGCGGCAACGCGGCGCTACAAGCAGCCTTCGCCAGTGTGCAAACCTGGATACCCAGCCGCTCCGCCGAGGCGGTGCGCCATTGGAAAGACGAGGCCCTGAGCTACCGCGCCACCGGACAGCAATGTCCACGGTTTGCATTCACCCACCTGCTGCAGGCCAACACCAGCGTGCAGTTGGCTGGCCAGGTGTGGGAGATTCATGCAGCCCCTGGCCATGACCCGGACGCGGTCATGCTGTTCGAGCGGCAGACGGCGACGCTTATTTCGGCCGACGCACTCTGGCACGACGGGTTTGGTGTTTTGTTTCCCTTGCTTCATCATGACCACTCGGCCGTTGACGCGGCCCGTCATACCCTGCAAACCATTGCACAGCTGCAGCCTAAGGTGGTGATTCCGGGTCATGGGCCGCCCTTTGACGACGTGCAAGCGGCACTCGCACGCGCCCACGATCGGCTGGACTTTATCGCAGCCAACCCCGCAAAACACCGATTGCACGCGGCGCGCGTTTTAATTAAGTTCCACTTGATGCAGGTCAAACGGTTGCCGATGGACGCCCTTGTGCAATGGGTACGCGACACACCGTATCTGCAACTGCTTGCCCAAGACATGATGGGCAGCGCCAGCCCAGACGCCGCCGCTTGGCACGAATGGCTCGCAGGTTTACTCAACGATTTGGTGCGCAAACAGGCCATTGAGCTGGCCGAGGAATGGGTAACCGACCTGACATAAACGCGACGCCGGTCCAAGGCCATTTAACCCAAAGAAAAACGCCCGCTGGCAGAGGCCAACGGGCGTTTTGAATAAAAGCCTGACGATGTCCTACTTTCACACGGGCATCCGCACTATCATCGGCGCTAAGGCGTTTCACTGTCCTGTTCGGGATGGGAAGGAGTGGGACCACCTTGCTATGGTCATCAGGCAAACCGTTTGACACCACGCGTATTCTGCGAGGCGTCCAATTTATAAAGTCGAATCAGCTACTTGATTGGTGTCGCCAACAAGTCGGCATAACAACAGTATTCTGAACAAACCCATGATCACAAGGGATCAAGGTTATAAGGTCAAGCCGCACGAGCAATTAGTACTGGTTAGCTTAACGCATTGCTGCGCTTCCACACCCAGCCTATCAACGTCCTGGTCTTGAACGACTCTTTAGGGGGCTCAAGGCCCCGGCAGATCTAATCTTGAAACGAGTTTCCCGCTTAGATGCTTTCAGCGGTTATCTCTTCCGAACTTAGCTACCCGGCAATGCCACTGGCGTGACAACCGGTACACCAGAGGTTCGTCCACTCCGGTCCTCTCGTACTAGGAGCAGGCTTCCTCAAATCTGCAGCGCCCACGGAAGATAGGGACCAAACTGTCTCACGACGTTTTAAACCCAGCTCACGTACCTCTTTAAATGGCGAACAGCCATACCCTTGGGACCGGCTACAGCCCCAGGATGAGATGAGCCGACATCGAGGTGCCAAACACCGCCGTCGATATGAACTCTTGGGCGGTATCAGCCTGTTATCCCCAGAGTACCTTTTATCCGTTGAGCGATGGCCCTTCCATTCAGAACCACCGGATCACTATGTCCTGCTTTCGCACCTGCTCGACTTGTCGGTCTCGCAGTTAAGCACGCTTATGCCATTGCACTATTAGCACGATGTCCGACCGTACCTAGCGTACCTTCGAACTCCTCCGTTACGCTTTGGGAGGAGACCGCCCCAGTCAAACTGCCTACCATGCACTGTTCCCAACCCAGATAATGGGCCAAGGTTAGAACCTCAAACACACCAGGGTGGTATTTCAAGGATGGCTCCATGCGAACTAGCGTCCGCACTTCAAAGCCTCCCACCTATCCTACACAGATCTGTTCAAAGTCCAATACAAAGCTACAGTAAAGGTTCATGGGGTCTTTCCGTCTTTCCGCGGGGAGATTGCATCATCACAAACATTTCAACTTCGCTGAGTCTCTGGAGGAGACAGTGTGGCCATCGTTACGCCATTCGTGCAGGTCGGAACTTACCCGACAAGGAATTTCGCTACCTTAGGACCGTTATAGTTACGGCCGCCGTTTACTGGGACTTCGATCAAGAGCTTGCACCCCATCAATTAATCTTCCAGCACCGGGCAGGCGTCACACCCTATACGTCCACTTTCGTGTTTGCAGAGTGCTGTGTTTTTAATAAACAGTCGCAGCCACCTATTTTTTGCAACCCCTTTTGGCTCCCCCTGTACAGGTTCACCTACTTAGGGTACACCTTCTCCCGAAGTTACGGTGTCAATTTGCCGAGTTCCTTCTCCAGAGTTCTCTCAAGCGCCTTAGAATACTCATCTCGCGCACCAGTGTCGGTTTGCGGTACGGTCGTATGTAGCTGAAGCTTAGTGGCTTTTCCTGGAAGCAGGGTATCACTCACTTCGGAAGCAAGCTTCCTCGTTATCACCCCTCATCTAAGCCCGGCGGATTTGCCTACCAGGCACGACTACAGGCTTGAACCGGGACATCCAACACCCGGCTGAGCTAACCTTCTCCGTCCCCACATCGCACTACATATCGGTACAGGAATTTTGACCTGTTTCCCATCAGCTACGCATTTCTGCCTCACCTTAGGGGCCGACTCACCCTACGCCGATGAACGTTGCGTAGGAAACCTTGCGCTTTCGGCGAGGGGGCTTTTCACCCCCTTTAACGCTACTCATGTCAGCATTCGCACTTCTGATACCTCCAGCATGCCTCACAGCACACCTTCGCAGGCTTACAGAACGCTCTCCTACCATGCACAGTAAACTGTGCATCCGCAGCTTCGGTTATTGGCTTGAGCCCCGTTACATCTTCCGCGCAGGACGACTCGATCAGTGAGCTATTACGCTTTCTTTAAATGATGGCTGCTTCTAAGCCAACATCCTGACTGTTTGTGCCTTCCCACTTCGTTTCCCACTTAGCCAATATTAGGGACCTTAGCTGGCGGTCTGGGTTGTTTCCCTCTTGTGTCCGGACGTTAGCACCCGGTGCACTGTCTCCCAAGCTGTACTCATCGGTATTCGGAGTTTGCCTTGGTTTGGTAAGTCGCCATGACCCCCTAGCCAAAACAGTGCTCTACCCCCGACGGTAATACTTGAGGCACTACCTAAATAGTTTTCGGAGAGAACCAGCTATCTCCAGGTTTGTTTAGCCTTTCACCCCTATCCACAGCTCATCCGCTAATTTTGCAACATTAGTCGGTTCGGACCTCCAGTACCTGTTACGGCACCTTCATCCTGGCCATGGATAGATCACCTGGTTTCGGGTCTACACCTAGCGACTGGACGCCCTATTCGGACTCGGTTTCCCTACGCCTGCCCTATTCGGTTAAGCTTGCCACTAAATGTAAGTCGCTGACCCATTATACAAAAGGTACGCCGTCACCCTTGCGGGCTCCGACTTTTTGTAAGCATGCGGTTTCAGGATCTATTTCACTCCCCTCCCGGGGTTCTTTTCGCCTTTCCCTCACGGTACTGGTTCACTATCGGTCGATGAAGAGTATTTAGCCTTGGAGGATGGTCCCCCCATGTTCAGACAGGATTTCACGTGTCCCGCCCTACTTTTCGTTAGCTCAGTACCACACAAGTCTTTTCGCATACAGGACTATCACCTTTTGTAGCCGCACTTTCCAGAGCGTTTTGCTGAGTCTTGTGTTATCACTAACAGGCTGGTCCGATTTCGCTCGCCACTACTTTCGGAATCTCGGTTGATTTCTTTTCCTCGAGTTACTTAGATGTTTCAGTTCACTCGGTTCGCCTCTTTACCCTATGTATTCAGGTAAAGATACCCTTGCGGGTGGGTTTCCCCATTCGGACACCCTCGGATCAAAGCTTATTTGCCAGCTCCCCGAGGCTTTTCGCAGGCTATCACGTCCTTCGTCGCCTTTCATCGCCTAGGCATCCACCACATGCTCTTGTTCACTTGACCTTATAACTTTGACCCCTCGGTAAACCGTTGGGCAAAATCGTAAAGATCAGAACACTATCGCGTTATGCCGAATCGGCAGCTTTCGCTGCCAATTTTCTTGTTGACGCAATCAAGTTGCTTTTTGCTTTTAAACAAAAAGCGCTGATTTTCGACTCTATAAATTGTTAAAGAACAGGTGTTTGTCCACACGGTGCAAACACAGGCAATACGTCTAAGACGACTTGCCTGTGCCCACAAAGAAGTGGTGGAGGATGACGGGATCGAACCGACGACCCCCTGCTTGCAAAGCAGGTGCTCTCCCAGCTGAGCTAATCCCCCAGTTGCCAGCGCACCAGAAAGTGGTGGGTCTGGTAGGTCTCGAACCTACGACCCCCGCCTTATCAAGACGGTGCTCTAACCAACTGAGCTACAGACCCATCTGTCCGCCGCCGGTTGCCACGCAACCCGCTTCGCTGGCACATAACCCTTACAGCCGATAAGCGTGGGCGCCTGAGTGTCCTCAAGCTGATATTTCCAGAAAGGAGGTGATCCAGCCGCACCTTCCGATACGGCTACCTTGTTACGACTTCACCCCAGTCACGAACCCCGCCGTGGTAATCGCCCTCCTTGCGGTTAGGCTAACTACTTCTGGCGGAACCCGCTCCCATGGTGTGACGGGCGGTGTGTACAAGACCCGGGAACGTATTCACCGTGACATGCTGATCCACGATTACTAGCGATTCCGACTTCATGCAGTCGAGTTGCAGACTACAATCCGGACTACGACTGGGTTTATGGGATTGGCTCCCCCTCGCGGGTTGGCAACCCTTTGTACCAGCCATTGTATGACGTGTGTAGCCCTACCCATAAGGGCCATGAGGACTTGACGTCATCCCCACCTTCCTCCGGTTTGTCACCGGCAGTCTCGTTAGAGTGCCCAACTAAATGTAGCAACTAACGACAAGGGTTGCGCTCGTTGCGGGACTTAACCCAACATCTCACGACACGAGCTGACGACAGCCATGCAGCACCTGTGTCCAGGTTCCCTTTCGGGCACGAATCCATCTCTGGAAACTTCCTGGCATGTCAAGGGTAGGTAAGGTTTTTCGCGTTGCATCGAATTAAACCACATCATCCACCGCTTGTGCGGGTCCCCGTCAATTCCTTTGAGTTTCAACCTTGCGGCCGTACTCCCCAGGCGGTCAACTTCACGCGTTAGCTTCGTTACTGAGTCAGTGAAGACCCAACAACCAGTTGACATCGTTTAGGGCGTGGACTACCAGGGTATCTAATCCTGTTTGCTCCCCACGCTTTCGTGCATGAGCGTCAGTACAGGCCCAGGGGACTGCCTTCGCCATCGGTGTTCCTCCGCATATCTACGCATTTCACTGCTACACGCGGAATTCCATCCCCCTCTGCCGTACTCGAGCCTTGCAGTCACAAGCGCCATTCCCAGGTTGAGCCCGGGGATTTCACGCCTGTCTTACAAAACCGCCTGCGCACGCTTTACGCCCAGTAATTCCGATTAACGCTTGCACCCTACGTATTACCGCGGCTGCTGGCACGTAGTTAGCCGGTGCTTATTCTTACGGTACCGTCATTAGCAAGAGGTATTAGCCCTTACCGTTTCGTTCCGTACAAAAGCAGTTTACAACCCGAAGGCCTTCTTCCTGCACGCGGTATTGCTGGATCAGGGTTGCCCCCATTGTCCAAAATTCCCCACTGCTGCCTCCCGTAGGAGTCTGGGCCGTGTCTCAGTCCCAGTGTGGCTGGTCGTCCTCTCAGACCAGCTACAGATCGTTGGCTTGGTGAGCCTTTACCCCACCAACTACCTAATCTGACATCAGCCGCTCCAGTCGCGCGAGGCCCGAGGGTCCCCCGCTTTCATCCGTGGATCGTATGCGGTATTAATCCGGCTTTCGCCGAGCTATCCCCCACGACTGGGCACGTTCCGATGCATTACTCACCCGTTCGCCACTCGCCATCGGGCCGAAGCCCATGCTGCCGTTCGACTTGCATGTGTAAAGCATACCGCCAGCGTTCAATCTGAGCCAGGATCAAACTCTTTAGTTTGATCTTTTTGAAAGCTCTTTCTAAACGGAATTGAAGTGAACTTCACTTCTTCTGTCTAGTGAGCGAATGTGTCAGCTTTTTGGCTAACTCACACGCCCACACTTATCGGCTGTAATTTGTTAAGGATCTTTTAGGGTTTCCCCTGCTCCGCTGCGATGAGCGAAGCCCTCTACTGTAGCACACTTTTTTTGGCTGTCTAGCCCCTTTTGAAAAAATATTTCGTTGGGGTTGTGGGCTGCTTGGCAAATCTGCCACCGCCCTTGACGTGCACTAAGCGAAGCCCGCTACTATAGCACGGTTTTGCCAGTGCACCAGGGGCATACCAAGCGGTCACGACGGTGACCCAGAGCCCACCGCCCGCCAAACAAAATATGCCGCATGGCTTTTGTGTATTTGGTTCGGCACGGGCAAGCGTCTTTTTTGGCGGACGATTACGATCAGCTCAGTGCGGTTGGCGCGACGCAGGCGGCCTTGCTGGGAGCGCTGTGGCGTGAGCATGGGCCGCGTTTTGACGCGGTTTGGACCGGCACGTTGCGCCGGCATGAACAAACGCTTGCATCACTGAGCGAGCATTGCCCCGGGCTGCCGCAGGCCCAGCAAACGTCTGCGCTCAACGAATACGACGCCGATGCGCTGCTGGCGGCTTTGGGGCCAGACGCAAAACGCCCACCCAAGGACAGCACCGAAGGTTACCGGGCGTATTTTCAGCATTTGCGTAAGGCGCTGGGGCTGTGGATGGGTGGCGCCATTGAGCCATCAGGTTTGGGATCGTTTGCCGCGTTTCGCCAGCAGTTGGTGGATTGGTTAACAGCGCAGCGCGATGGGACGGATCGACACGTGTTGGTGGTGAGCAGTGGCGGACCGATTTCCACCCTGGTGGGCCACGTGTTGGGGGCGGCACCGGCGACGATGGTGGATTTGAATTTTCAAATGCGCAACACGGCCGTCACCACCCTTTTGGCGGCGCGGTCGCGTTGTCAGCTTTTGTCCTTTAACAACTTGCCGCATCTGCTCTCGAGCGAGCGCCGCGAGCTGCTGACCTCGGCCTGAATCGACGCCAGCCTTGGCCCTGAAACACCGGGGCGATGTACTACCATTCGACTATGAAAAATTTGGGTAGGCTGAGGCCTTTATGGGCGCGTGGGTGGCGCGGTATGTGGGTGCGGGTGACGTTGCTGGGCGCCGCGTGTTTAACGACCATGAGCGGCGCGGCGCAAGGTCTGCCTTTGGATGCGGCGACGTACACCTCGCCTCAGGCGACGGTGACGTTGATGGCGCATGCCCCCCAAGGGGTGGGACCGGGCCAACCGATGTGGTTGGGCTTGCGTATCAAACATGCCCCTGGCTGGCACACGTATTGGCGCAATTCCGGCGATTCAGGCCTGCCGACCACGCTTGATTGGACCTTGCCCAAAGGTTGGAGCGCCGGTGATGTGGCCTGGCCTGCCCCAATTAAATTTTTCTTGGGGCCATTGGCCAACTACGGCTACGAGGGCGATGTCTTGCTAAGCGCGCCGGTGACCGTGGCCGATGGCTCGGCTGGCCCGTGGCAAGTGGCATTGCGCGCGCAGTGGCTGAGCTGCCGCAAGGAATGCATTCCAGAGGAGGCCGATCTACGCTTGACGCTGCCGGCTGGCGCGTCGTTGGGCACTCATACTGCGGTGTTTGAATCGAATTGGGCGCGTGTACCAAGCGATGTGGCGAGCCCGCAAGGGCAGGCACTGCCCACCGCCACACGGTTGAAGTTACGCGTGCCAGGCTTGCCAGCGGCATGGGTGGGACAGGCGTTGGAGGTGTTTCCAGAAACCGAGGGGCTGATTGTGCCCGGCGACCCTTGGCAGCAGGCTTGGGTGGGTGACGTGTTTGAGGCGGACTTGCCGTTGTCGCCATTTCGCCAAGCGCAGCCCACGCAGCTGCCTGTGGTTGTTACGCCAAAGCCAGCAAAGGGTGCCGAGGCGCTGGGTGTAAGGGTCACATTGCCAGTGGTGGCGTCTTGGCCGCCGGTCAATCAACCCGCGGCGATGTCCAGTGGGTTGGCGCAAGCCCTGCAACAACCCACGACCAACACCGACACGCTGCCGCTGGCCATGGCGCTGGTTTGGGCCTTGTTGGGTGGCGCGTTGTTGAACTTGATGCCTTGTGTGTTTCCGGTGTTGGCCATTAAGGGGTTGGCGTTGGCGCAACCCACCCACAGCAGCGCGCACCGACGCCAGATGGCGTTGGCCTATGGCGGCGGGGGGGTGTTTAGCTTTTTGATTTTGGCTGGGTTGTTTTTGGGCTTACGCGCCGCGGGCGAGGCCGTAGGCTGGGGGTTTCAATTGCAGTCGCCCACGGTGGTGGCGCTGCTGGCGTTGTGGTTTGTGGTGTTGGGGTTGCAATTGGCTGGGTTGTTTGAGTGGGGTGCGGTGTTGCCCAGCGCGATGTCGGACATGCGGTGGCGTCGTCCCTCGGTGGAGGCGGCGTGGTCGGGCGTGCTGGCCACGGTGGCGGCCTCGCCGTGTACGGCGCCATTCATGGGCGCGGCACTTGGCGCGACGCTGTTGATGACCACGTTCGAGTCGTTGTTGGTATTTGCGGCGCTGGGCGTGGGCATGGCGCTGCCCTTTATGGCCCTGGCTTGGTGGCCGGGATTGACGCGGCGCTTGCCCAAACCCGGGGCTTGGATGCAAACGTTCAAACAGTTTTTGGCTTTTCCCATGCTTGCAACCTCGATTTGGTTGGTGTGGGTTCTGGGTCAACAAACCGGGATTGGTGGGGCTGCCGCGTTGTTGCTGTTGATGCTGGCAGTGGCTTGGGTGCTGTGGCTTTGGTACCGCGTGACCGCTCGACATTGGCGACTGGTTGGTTTGTTGTTGGTGCTGCTTGGCGCGTTTAGCCTATGGCCAACGGTGGTGCAGCCACTGGCACGCGCGGCGGATCCGACCGTGGCCCAAGCCGATGCGCAGGGACGCTGGCAGGCGTGGAGTCAAGCCAAGGTAGACGCGGCATTGGCCAGGGGCGAATCGGTGTTTGTGGATTTCACTGCGGCCTGGTGCGTGACCTGCCAATTCAACGAGCGCACGGCCTTGGCCGCCCCCGAGGTGTGGCAACGGGCGCGCCAGTCGAACGTGTTGATGCTGCGTGCCGACTGGACCAGTCGCGACGACGCGATCACGCGCGCACTGGCGGCACTGGGGCGCTCGGGCGTGCCGACTTACGCGCTGTATCGACCGAATCAGCCACCGGTGTTGCTGCCGGAGTTGTTAACAACCTCCATTGTGCTGGCAGCCCTGCCACAATAACGCGATGAACACGCCCCTGAAAAACGACACCTTTTTGCGCGCCTGCTGGCGACAAAGCACCCCACACACGCCCATGTGGCTGATGCGCCAAGCGGGGCGTTATCTGCCTGAGTACCGCGCCACACGCGCCATGGCGGGCAGCTTCATGGGGCTGGCCACCAACGCCGATTACGCCACCGAGGTGACCTTGCAGCCGTTGGATCGCTATGACCTTGATGCGGCGATTTTGTTTAGCGATATTTTGACCGTCCCCGATGCCATGGGCTTGGGTCTTTCATTTGAAGCGGGCGAAGGACCGAAGTTTGCCCAGGTGGTGCGCGATGAAGCCGCGGTACGCGCGCTGGCGGTACCTGATATGGCGCGCTTACAGTATGTTTTTGATGCGGTGAGCAGTATCCGACGGGCGTTGCAGGGGCGGGTGCCCTTGATCGGTTTTTCGGGTAGCCCCTGGACCTTGGCGTGCTACATGGTGGAGGGTGGTGGCTCGAGTGACTACCGTCATGTAAAAACGTTGATGGTGTCGCGCCCCGACCTGATGCATGCGTTGCTGGCGGTCAACGCCGACGCCGTGGCTCAGCATTTGAACGCACAGATCGAGGCGGGTGCGCAGGCGGTGATGGTGTTTGATAGCTGGGGCGGTGTGCTGGCCGACGGGGCGTTTCAAACCTTCAGCCTGGCTTACACGCGCAGGGTGCTGGAGCAATTGAAACCGAGCCACAACGGTGAAGCCATTCCACGGATTGTGTTTACTAAGGGTGGCGGGCTTTGGCTGCCTGAGATGGCGGCGTTGCCCTGCCAGGTGCTGGGGGTGGATTGGACCGTGAATTTGTCCACCGCACGCAAGCAGGTGGGGCAAAGCCACGCCCTGCAGGGGAATTTGGATCCGATGGTGTTGTTTGCGCCACCGGAACAGGTGGCCGAGCAGGCGCGGGCGGTGCTGGATGCGTTTGGCGCCCCCCACGTGGGCGACGGTGAAGGCCCCACCCACATCTTTAACCTAGGGCACGGCATCAGCCAATTCACGCCGCCTGAGCACGTGTCGGCGCTGGTTGAAACGGTTAAAAGTTATTCACAGGGACAACGCCAGCGTGCACCAAAATAGGGGCTTGGGATGGCGCCACAAGGTGCCGCACCAGGCGAGTTGTGCACAAAAATCCGAGGCATGCATACTCGACGTAGCAAATTGTTAAACCGGTCACAAACGCCATTGATTGGCTGCAAACCATTGTTTTTAAAGACATTTTTTGCCAGCCTCTGATCGCCACAAGAAAAACTTTGGTATGCCATTACGCAACATGGGTGTAATACGGCGGTTTTTTCAACAAAGATATCCACATGGTTGGAATCGACCGGCGCGCCCATTGAAAAATCAATGGGTTAAGGCCCAACCACACGAAGTTGCTTGAGTTTTGAGCGGTAACGTGGACCAACATTTACTTGACGTTTGGGTGCCCTTACCGGCGCACTCAGGGCAAGACCAGCCGCTGCGCTATGCCGCGACGCAGGCATGGCCGCACGGTACGCTGGTGCGCGTACCGTTGGGCAAGCGGCAGGTGTTGGGCGTGGTGACACGCAGCGAAACACCTCGCCCCTTTGAGGGCGAGATGCGCCAAGCCGAGGTGCTGCACCCTGACCTTGCGCCGTTATCAGCGCAATGGATGGACCTGGTGTGCTTTGCCGCAGGCTATTACCAGCGTACGGTGGGAGAAGCCATGGCCACGGTGCTGCCACCGTGGCTCAAACAAGTTAGCGCCAAAGCTTTGTCCAAGTACCTTGCCGAGGCCCCCACCCGGGAGCATGACAAGGCCGCGTTGGCCACGGCAACCTTGCCCACGCCCACCACGGCGCAACACGCCGCGCTGGCAACCTGGCGCGGCGCCGATCGGCCTGTGCTGCTGCATGGTGTGACGGGCAGTGGCAAGACCGAGGTGTATTTACGTGCCGCCGAGGAGGTACTGAACCAGGACCATGCACAGGTGTTG
>Ga0255757_10005038_pt1 | contig 11778 bp, 12 predicted proteins | sample 071ome_27_FD_179957 | JGI IMG/M metagenome (GOLD analysis project Ga0255757, IMG submission 179957) | Coastal salt marsh microbial communities from the Groves Creek Marsh, Skidaway Island, Georgia - 071409AT metaG (version 2) | ecosystem: Environmental > Aquatic > Marine > Intertidal zone >...
TTTGTTTCTTCTGAATAAGTTTTTGACAGTCAAATAACTCTGAGAGGAAAGACTATCAGAAAGAAATGACTGGTATTGTAAGTCTGGTAGTTCTCTGAAATAACCCATTTTAGTATCCTACTCCTCCGTGATTTTCTTCTTTAAACGGGTTTTCTTGCCTTGTCCTATTTTCCTTAGTATCATCTACATAATCTTCTGCATAAATTGGTTCAAGTTCTTTGAATGATAATGAAAGTATCGTAGAAACTGGTGCTCCATCATCATAAGTCGCATAAACATTTTCGCCAGTGTAGTTTACGCTCATATTTTGAAGAGCACATCTCTTAAATCTGTGGAGATATTGGTGGTCTTTCAGACCTTGTTTGTATCTCAGTTCAAATACATGTGGAGAAGATAGAAATAAACCTTGATTATTTCTAGGTGACATGTGTTTTTTAAGAGATCTTATAATAAGTTTTATTTGTTCTGCTTCTTTTTCATCTCTTGGAGTCAATTTAAAGGAGAAAGAAAAATTACGAATTGTTGGACCATTAAACAATAACTCCATATTTGGATTTACAATTTCTCCAGTTGTTCTTGCTAAAATTTGATTTAACGATAAATTATTTAATCCAACAAGACTTCCTGCTTGTGCTGCTAGATTTGCCGTTATTAAACTTTTAAGATCTGCCATATTATTGGCATCTCCTTTAAAAAGAGTTCCTAGTGAACTTGACACATTATCTTTTACTGCCCTCAAATAACCAGAAAAATCAAATTTATTGTCTGCCCCTATTACTGGGGCAGTCATTAATCCACCAGCAAATCCTGAAACAGCAGCAGTAATTGCATCCAAAGAGTCATCAGAATAATTAACCTGATTAGTATCAACAATACTTGAAGGCATTGGTAATATAATTATTCCATCTGTGGTAACAACACTATTTGTTAAAGAATTTGTTACCTCTCCTAACTTAAAGTCAGGCGTTAATTTATTATTAAAGGTAATTTTTGTATTTACTTTTTTAAAACTTTCTGAACTCGCACCAGACTTACCATCTCTTCTTGTTTGTCTGCTAACAAGATTTATCTGGAAATAATCGGTAATATCAGACAACGATTCATAAGGATATCTGAGTATTTGTGTTTTTGCTTTCGCCATTTATCCTTTTTCTAACTATTTAGAGCGAACTTTACCAAAACTGAGTTCTACCACATCAGAAATTTCTTCTGGATAGATTTCATATAACTGACCAACGACTTGATTATAATTATACTTTCTCATTTCGCCGCGCCAGTGGAAGTTTTCACCACGAAATCCCCAAGAATAAACATCCGTTACTGCGACTAATGGAAACTCATCATATTGTATTCCATTGGTCTTAGCAGTATAGAAAAAAGTATAAAACTTACCAGAACTTGGAACTCTTCCACTTTCACTCAGAACACCGATAAGTGCTTCCATTTTATCATCAGAATTTTCCACTCCAATTAAACTATCAATGATACCACGCACACGATTTTCATTATCGTCTGTTGGATATTGTTCTCTTCTTTGTTTTAGAGTTTTTCTTGGCATTACTTAATACCGAGTTCGTTTTCTGTAAGAACCTTAAACTCATAACCACGATCTAAACACCATTCTTTTGCAGCTTCCCATTTTGCCTGGTTTTTGGCATACTCAACGACTTCATAGATATAACCCTTTGTCTTTCTTTTTTGGACTTTGGGTTCTATACACTGCTTATATGGTTTAATCTCAATAATCATTTTTTTAATCTTACCATTCTTATCCTTCACCTTGATATAAAAATCTGGGAAGTATCTGTGGTAGCGATTATCAATTGGAGACCGATATGGGACGATGATTTCCTCACTTCCCCATTCTAAAATCTTCTCATTGGTATCACAATAAATCATAAATCTTCGCTCCCAGAGAGAACGATAGATTATATTTGTTGGATCACCTTTGTATTTTTTTGGATATGAAGGTTGGTATTTTCCCTTATATGACATCTAAATACTTAATAATGTAAGACTAGTATAAGGTATTTAGAGTGGCAAGAGACACAAAAAAGATTCCTGGATTTGATAAGTTATCGCCAAGATCTAAACTCATCCTGTCTGGCAATAGTGTTTATGATAGACCTGTAAATCAAAGGGGGACTGTTACTCCTAATATCTCTCAGGGACCACCAAGAAATACACCTCCACAAAGACCAAAAGTAAATAAATCAATTGATAGATTTAAAGTCAATATGAGTCAAGTAAGAGATAAGATTGGAAATCTTGCTCTTACTAATCATTATCTTGTGCGACTTCCGATAGAACAAACAATATCGGAGTATATTAAAAAATATCATCAACATGAGTTTGATTATTATTCTATTGAAGAGTTTGGTCCAAATCTTGGATTTTATTGTGTAGAAGCAACCCTTCCAGTATCTTCATATGCTACAGCAGAAGTAAAAGATAATATTTTAGGAGTAACGCAAGAATTTGCTCATACTCGATTATATACTGATCTTGATTTAACATTTTATGTTGATTCTAATTATGATGTATTGAGATACTTTGAACTATGGATGGATTTTATTTCTGGCGGTGAGGAGAAGTTTCAGAATACTCAAAGTGGAAATGCATTTACTCCTGGATATTTTAAGAGGTTTAAATATCCTGATCAATACAAAACCAGTCAAATGTCTATAGTTAAATTTGAACGAGACTATGAAGATTCACTTTCCTATATTTTTATGAACGCATTCCCAAAAGGATTAACTTCTATTCCAGTATCTTATGGATCTGCAGATTTATTAAAGGTTACCGTTACTTTTAATTATGATCGTTATGTTGTTATCAGAAAAAAACTATCTGAGATTTAAAATAAATAATCACAACTGAAATTCTATAGGTCATTATGCCTTTACCAAAGATTAATACCCCGACATATGAGTTGGAACTGCCATCAAACGGAAAGAAGATTAGATACCGTCCTTTCTTAGTCAGAGAAGAAAAAATTCTGATTATGGCACTAGAATCTGAAGACATGAAGCAGATTACAAGTGCAATTGTTCAGATCTTGACCGACTGCATTCAAACAAAAGGTGTTAAGGTTTCAGATCTCGCTACCTTTGATATTGAATACTTGTTTCTGAATATTCGTGCAAGATCAGTCGGTGAAACCGTAGAAGTAAATATCACCTGCCCAGATGACGGAGAAACAACCGTTCAGATGGAAATTGATATTGATGAAATCAAGGTTCAGAAGGATAAGAACCACAAGAACATTATCAAACTGGATGATGTTCTTTCCATGAAACTTAAGTATCCATCACTGGATCAGTTTGTTGAGAATAATTTTGAGACCAATGAAGATGTGAGTGATGTCAACAAGTCTCTTTCTATGATCACATCTTGTATTGAGATGGTTTATGATTCTGAGGAAAGTTGGAATGCTTCTGACTGCACCAAGAAAGAACTGGAAGAGTTTGTAGAGCAACTGAATACCAAACAGTTTAAAGAGATTGAGACTTTCTTTACAACGATGCCTAAACTTTCCCATACAATTAAAGTAAAGAATCCAAATACTAAGAAACAATCTGAAGTTGTTCTGGAGGGACTCGCAAGTTTTTTCAGTTAGGTATGGCTCATACTAACCTTGAGTCATACTATAAGGTTAATTTTGCCTTGATGCAACATCATAAATACTCTTTGACAGAACTTGAGAATATGATTCCTTGGGAGAGAGAAGTATATCTCTCTTTACTTGAACAGTATATTGAAGAGGAAAATCTAAAGGCGCAGCAGAGTGGACATTAATCAGGTTTACAGAGCACCATCAATACCGAAACTTGGTAAGAAGACTGTATCTTCTTCGGTATTGCGTGGTGCTGCTGCGACTACTGCTGCTGCTCCAAAATTAGGAAAAACCAGATTTAGTTTCTTAAAACCTAAAATTTCTGCCGAGAATCTGAAAACAGAAGCATCTTCTGTTTCGGTAGAACAGTCACTTGCGGAAACAAACAGAATTCTTGTAGAGATTCAGAAGCAACTGTCTTTGGATTTTGCCAATAGAATCGCAGAAGAAAAGGAAACTCTTAAAAAGGTAAAGGAATCGGAGTCAAAAAGAAAGTTTGCACTAAGAGAAAAGTCTGTAGAAGCAGTTAAAAAAATTGGTGGTGTTGCTAAGGGAATTTCTGATAAAGTTTTTACTCCAGTAAAAAGTATATTTGATAAAATTAAAGAATTTTTCAGTTTAATATTAACAGGCGTTGTATTAAACGTTGCATTTGATTGGTTACAAAAAGAAGAAAATAGACAGAAGTTAGATAGGATATTTAACTTTGTTGGAAAATATTGGAAAGAAATATTAGGAGCACTGGTTGGGATACAATTGGCATCAACACTTGCAGGTCTTGCAGGAACTTTTACAACTATTGCTGCAATTTTAACCAATCCATTATTTCTCGTTCCTCTAGCTGTTTTTGTTGGTGGAATTGCTAGGATAAAAGAACAAGAAAGAATTAAACCTTTTTATGAAAAAGATTTAAAAGAAGCAGAAAAAACCTTAGAGAGTGAAGATGCTCCTTGGTATCAAAAATTGGGAGCATCTATTTTTAAAGGTCAAGTTCAAAGAGGACCAGCATCGACAGGATTTGATTTTAGAGCACCAGGTAGTATGTACAGCACTGGTGGAACAATACCAAATGTATCTTATAATTTCAACCCAACCACAATACAGAAGTTCTCTGATGGAGGTTCTGTTCGTGGATATGCTGATGGTGGAACTTTCTGGGAGCGTTTGACTGGAACCGTTCGTGGAGCAGGTTCCATGATGGTTGATAGTGTAAAAGCACTTCTTGCTCCTGGTGAGGAAATCATCAGAGCAACTTCTGCGATGTTGTTCAGACCTCTTCTGAAAGATATTAACGATAATGCTGGAAGATTGTGGGTTACTTTCTCTAAGGCAATCTTAAAACTTCTTTCGGTTAATGAATCTATGTTGGACAGGTCTAATGAGTTTGAGAAAGTTATAGAAGATTTTGACAAATATTTAAAAGAAGATATTTTAAAGAAAAGAAGTCAAATGTCTTCATCTGGTAATCCATTGAATCCAAATCCTCAGAAACCATATAATCCTACAAGTCCATATTCTCATATACCAGTGACGGGCCCTGGACCTGGAGGAATTCTATCAAGAAGTCAAAAAATTTCATCTTCACCAAAAGTTTCGAAAGTTGTTTCATCGGTTCCATCTAGTTCTGGTGGAATGACCTTCTTACCTATGGTTCTTCCAACACAAAAATCTAAACCACCACAAATGCCTCAAATGCAAAATGTGGCAACTGATGTTCCTCTAGTATCCCCTGTTGATTTTACAAATCCTTGGATGGATATATCCCCAGAATGGTATGGAATACAATTATACGGGTGATAAGATATGGAAACTCAAGTAAATCAACTTAAACTAAACGTTACCAACATTAACAGTTATTTGATTCGTTCAAATAAAGAATTAAATAAACTTAGAGGAGATAAAAAAAGTTTATTTACAAAACTTGAGAAACAAAAAGAATTAAGACAAGAAGAATCTCGTATTGAAGGTAAAGGACTTGGTATTGGTTCTGGTTTTTCTAGAATTGCCGGTGCCGTAATGACTCCAGTAAGAGGTATTTTTGACAGAGTATTGGAATTTATTGGACTTATTGGACTTGGAATCTTAGTTCAAAATCTTCCACAAATTATGGCAAAAATTGATGAGTTTTTAAATAGTGGATTTTTTAAATCATTTATGGGAATATTAGATACTTTAGTAAAAGGTGTTGAGTTTTTAATAGATCTTACAACAACTAATATAGATGAAGAAAAATTAAAATCTGAATCTGAAACCATTGCCAAAGAAAGTAAAAAACTAAAAAAAGCATCTGAAGAAATTAATAGTAAAAAAGCAGAATATGAAAAAATAAAATCAGATTTAGAAAAGTCAAAATCTACAAAACCAGAATCACCATCTGGAACTGGTGGTCCTCTTGGTGGGTCAATACCAAAAGTACAAGAACGTGCTCAGGGTGGGACGATTGACAATAAACCTAATACATCACCCACATATACTCCAAGAAAAAGTGGTCCTCTAAAATATGCAGAAAGAGGAATGGAATCTGGATTCAACGGATTTTCCAAATCCGTTGATAAAATTGATGAGTATTCTAAAAAAGAAGAAGAGAATATGTTGGCATTTGTAGAAATGTCAAAGAAATTTAAAGAATGGAGTAATTTGTCTGTAACAACTCCTTACGGTGGAATTTTATATACTAGTAATCAAAGTGGAGTAAATGGTTCTGGTCCATCGTCTCCTCTTACTGTTCCTTCAGGTGTCACTATAGATGCAACTGGAGAACCTGGTGTTGATTTTACCCCCGCCGGTGTAAATGTTAGGTCACTTTTTGATGGTGTGGTGGTTGCAGATCCAGTCGGAACCAATCATCAATTTAATCCTTCCACTGGCAGAGGATATGGAAACTTTGTGATTATACGCCATAAAGATCCTGATACTGGAGACGATTTTGATGCTTTATATGCACACTTCCCCGATCAGAATTTCCCCAAACCAGGAACAATAGTTAAAAGGGGTGATGTTCTTGGTAGAATGGGAACATTAAACGATCCTTTGAAACAAAGAGGAAGTATAACAGGTACACACATGAGTGTTGATTTCTTCCCGCCAGGTGGTCCTTATGGTGGATCTGGTTATTCTCGTTGGAAAAATATAGTTTCGCACGTTGATCCAACATTTAGTTCCGGAACTAATAAACCCAGAATAAATGGTCCTGGTGGAGGAAAAAATGATAATAGAAATATATTAAATACCTCTAATAAAGGTGGAAACCAATCACTCTTTGTTTATGCAGTGCAACCAGTGGAAACTTTTGTTCCATTCCCATATCCTGTTCCTATTGAAACCGCATCATCAAGTCCAGCACCATCAAAACCAAGAGTACCATCAGGATGGAGAGCATAACATAAATGGCAAACTCAGCAGCAGCATCGGCATATGAAGTCTTTGAGTTAGAAAAGAATGGTAATGTTATAGACATCACTGGTTCAGATCCTTATGGTGCCAGAGTAACTTCTTTTGATTATTATGAGAGTATTCTTTCTCCCAATACAACTGCCGTATTGTCTATTATGGATGTTGGTGGATCTGCACGTTCGGGATATGATAAGCAAAACAGATATGGAACATTAGAATCTGCACTTCCTTTGACTGGTGATGTGACAGTTTCTTGTAAGATTACATCTCCAACTGGAATGGGTTCTCTGGACTTTACTAGAAAACCTTTTGTGTATGATGGAAAAATTACACCAGCCGATGAGTCAAATCGTCAGGGAATGGTTGTCAGATTAGTTTCACCAACCGCAAGAAGAAGTAAAGTACCAGTTCAGAAAAAATATACTGGAAATATTGGAAATAGCGTACAAAAATTAATCAAAGATTATTTTGGCGATCAAAATGTAATTATTGATCCTACAAAAAATTCTTTCGCCTTTACTGGCAAGAATCGCACATTCTTTAAATTAATGTGTGATGTTGCAAGACAATCAATACCAGTTAATGGAGATCCTGGATACTTTTTCTTTGAGACACAAAGAGGTCTTAATTTCAGATCCATTAGTGATATGATCAAACAAGATCCTTATCCTGTAGAATATTTTAAGACTGACGTTTTAAAATCTGGTGTAGAGACTGATGAAAATACCTTTAAGATTGCACTGAAGTCAACAATTAAGTCGGATGACAACTCAAAGTTGGCAATGTCTGGTGGATTGAGAAGCAATAATATATTCTTTGATCCTGTTCTATACACTGTCGAGCATCAGATTTATCAATTGGGTGAATTGGAAACATCACTTGGAAAAACACTAGAAGTTCCAACGGCAGATGCACTACCAACACACTTCCATTTCTTGGATATTGGTAGCTTGGACGCTGGTGTGAGTATTCAGACTAACAATAATCCAAAAGAATGGCAGGCAAAATCAAAAATGAGATATAATACACTATTCTCTCAAATTATTCAGATACAGGTTCCATTTAATCCACAACTGTCTGCGGGTGATACTATTAACTGTAGATTTGAGATGGTTACACAAGATAAAAAAGATCAGGGATCGAGTGACCCTACAACAAGTGGAAAGTATCTCATATGCAACTTGTGTCATCACACCGATGCCTTGAGATCATTTACATCAATGACACTGGTTCGTGACTCATATGGACTATATACTAATAAAAACAAAGCATAATGTTTGAATCTCTGGGAAACCTATCAAAAGATATTCCGGGAATTTGGATGGGGCAGATTGTCTCTTTTGATAATCAAAAATACCAAGTTGCAGGATTTGGATGGGGATGGAGATATAAGGTTCGTAAGATTGGCGAAGATTCTAATGACAATCAAATTAGTGATGATAATCTGACGACGGCACTGTGTCTATTGGGACCCTCTGATGGAACTGGTGGAGGTGGTAGGTCTAGGACTGTCAGATATTCACAGGGAGATATTGTTGTTGGTTCCCATTTTCAAGGAACTCCAGTAATTGCTGGCGCTCTTGGAAGAACATCTGCTATTAAGTATACCAAAACTTTTTCTAAATTTGATCCTATAAGTGGATTTACGAATTCATCCCCATCCACAAAACCTGGTTTAGTAGAAAGACAAGAATTTACAGGTCAAAGTGGAGTATCAACACCACAACTGAGACCAGAGAGTGTTGATCAAAATCAGAAAAGAGAAGTTCCCAAAGAGGAACTGAAAAAAATAGGAATAGATCCAGATACACCAGCACAAGTTAAAGAGCGTTCAGAACCATTATGGGATGAAGTAGAGGGAGTTGTTGATGATGGAACATTGTCAAATGAAGAATTAGAGGCGGCACATCAGAAAGCTCTCGCAGACACCACTCCAAAAATTTACGGACAAAATTCGAGTCAATCAACAGAAATGCTTCTTAATAGGACGGACAATCTCAGTCAGTATGGAACAGCAGTTAATGATACTCCTACGGCAGAACAACTTCAGCAATTTGAATCAAATGGTTGGGTGTTTACTCCCAATCCAGATGGAATTCCTGGCGGAAAAGTAGAGCAACCAGGATCGCTCTTGGGTGGCGGATAAATATCATCACGAGGAGGTAGATTAGATGGCAGAAGCTCCAGCACAATTAGATAGCAAACAGGTAGAATATTGGTGTGAAGTAGCAAAGATTCCCTCGCAATTATTGACCGATTCATCAAAAGTTCTATTAAAGGCGGTAAAAGATACTTATCCAGGTCAAATAACCTGTAAGGAATTAACGAAGGAAGAGTTAGACAAACTTTCTCTCAAAGAACAACTTGCACTAGAACAACGTGCCGTTGCAATTAATAAAAGATTACAGGATGTTGATCCTGCATCATTAACATCTGGAAGTAGAATAATTCTTGCCGATCCTTGTAAAGATAATTTCTTCGCAGAACTGGAAGCAAAATTAGATAAGTTCTTTAAGGTAATTACAAAGGCTGGTAAGTTTGTTGGAAACTTAAATGAAGAGATTAATATTATTGTAGGGCAAGTTGGAACACTTGCAAAACAGTTGGTAGGAAAGATCACAAGTGCCATATCAAAAAAATTAGAAAAGTTAATTAAAACAGGTCTTGAAGACCTTGCCAAATTTATATTTGATACTGTATTAGATAATCCAATAGCAAAGATTGTTAAAGAGCAAGGTGATTTAATAGCACCAGTTAGTGCATTGTTTGCAGGATTAAAATGTCTAGTTGCGAATATTTCGGATGCATTAACAAATACAATACGTGACTTAATCACGGGAATGGTTAAAAATGTTATCAATACGCCAAGATGTGCTATTGAGCAATTTATTGGAGCATTTATTAACAAAATTACATCTCTGATTGATTCTAGTATTGGACCTCTTCTCAATCCAATCCAAAAAGTTCTTGGGTTTGTCTTTAATATTAGAGATGCCGTAAAGTCTGCAATTCAGGTTATACGCAAGATACAAAATCTATTTAAGTGTGGTGAGAAGAAGGAGTGCCCTGCATCAACAGAATGGAAAATTGACTCTGGAAACAAACCAGGAAATTCTGAACGTAAAGAGCAAGATTCATTCTCAAAGGCACTCGATAAAGCAGATAAGGCACTTGATTATCGTCTGTCATCAGGAACTGCTAATCTGATCAGTGATTTTGAGAAGGAGTATGGTCAGTGGGATCTCTTTGGAGATAAAACTACTCTTGCCGACGTAAATGTAGAACCATGTAATACTGGAAATGTGTTCAAGTGTGGAGCACCAAAGGTAGAATTCTTTGGTGGAGGTGGTTTCGGTGCTGCTGGTAATGTTCTTCTTGGCAAATTTGTAGATAATTTGGATAGTGAAAATATCTTTGGAGACATAAGGAAAACTGGAAGTATTATTGGTGTTGATATAACAAATCCTGGTGGACGTTATAAAGATGCTCCATTAGTTGCATTCTCTGATGGATGTGATCAAGGGTATGGTGCCTATGGTAGAGCAGTTATTGGAACAAATCCAAATTCTCCCGATTATGGAAAGGTAACATCAGTCATTATTATAAGTGAAGGAGAAGCATATCCAGCAGATGAATATCAAACAAATAATGATACATTCATCGATGATATTATTGTAGAAAATCCTGGTTCTGGATATGCCGATGATGATGTTATCACTGCCGATGATCTAAAATTAGTCATTGAGGATGGAAGTATTACCTCCGTAGAAGTTATTTCGCAAAAACCTTATACTGAACTACCAGAGATAAATATTAATACTGTAACTGGATACGGTGCTGTGATAAGACCTATAATGAGAACGAGACGTAAATCGCAACAGGAAGTAGTACAAGTTATTGATTGTGTATCATGAGTCAAGAAGGAAGATGTTATGATATATTTGGACCTCAACTGTTTCTAGAAACAGGATCTAATGAGGTCGGTACTCCTGGAAGAACTGCTTATACATTACAATCAATTAACAGTTCTGGTGACAAATATAATCAAGGATTATACGAAAGTGGTCTCTCCAGACATTATGCGGAAAAGTCCTTACAGGTTGAGTGTGGAATAAAAAATTCTAATGAGCAAGATAGCTATGCTTTAATCGCTCATAAAGGAAATGTAAATATAAATTCCGAGGCAGGATGGATTAGAGTTAAAGGTCAAAATATAGTAATTGATGCTGCTGATCAGTTAGTATTGCAAGGAAGAAGAATACGAATAGGTTTTGAGGAAGAAGGAAGAACTTCGGAGGTTACTATAAATGGCGAAGAGGTAAATATAAATGCAAAAGGTGGAAATATTGGTGATCTATTAAAAACCAGCAATGTTTTCCTTGCATTTCAAAATTCATACGTTAGTGATCTAGTCAAAGGACTTTCAGGACTTTCAGGTATAGTATAAAACCATGGTAATACAAAATCCAATTCCACAATCTGGTAATTCCGTATTTGAAAATGTTTACCTTTATGGTTTTTTGGATATTGAGGGTAGTGTAATAATTAAAAAAGATTTAACTGTTAATGGCAAGTCTTTGTTTAAAGATGACGCCAAATTTGAAAAAGATATTACCATCGATGGACACCTTGATACAGACACTGCATTAATAAGAACAAGACTGGATGTTGGTGTCGGTGGATCCGCACTGAATATTGATACAAGAACAGGGAATATTGGTATATTTGCCGCAGATCCACAGCAGAAGTTTCAGTTTAATAGTGAAGAA
>Ga0255757_10005045_pt1 | contig 11770 bp, 9 predicted proteins | sample 071ome_27_FD_179957 | JGI IMG/M metagenome (GOLD analysis project Ga0255757, IMG submission 179957) | Coastal salt marsh microbial communities from the Groves Creek Marsh, Skidaway Island, Georgia - 071409AT metaG (version 2) | ecosystem: Environmental > Aquatic > Marine > Intertidal zone > Salt...
TCTGATCGGCCCGGTAGACAATCTTCGGGATTTGGAACTGGAGCTGGAGCTTTTCTAAATATGTTCATGCGAACCCTTCACGACACTTGATCGCTAAATAGTACTCCTGACGGTTTACGTCTGAAGCAGAACGAAAGTTCAGTCTCCAAGGCTCGGGGGATCTAGAATCGGCTCATGGAATTCGAGGAAATCATTCAATCTGCAATCGACCCGCAATACACAAAAAAGTGTTCACATCTCCCGATGGGAACTCCGGCTTCGGAGACCGGTGCTCTATCCAACTGAGCTATGGGGGCCATGAGTAGATGTGTAATCTTCCCACTCATCCATGTCCGCATGCACGCCTGAGCTGTTCCATGTGACCTCGATCATGGGTTGATGCCCAAGTCCCTAGAGCAAGCAGCGATTGACTGCCGACCTGCTTCGCCCAATCCGCTTCTGATAGCGAACGCAATATCTCCAGACTGCGCCGCCTGTTTGCCAGGTACCGACCTAGCACCACTCCGCTCTCCATCTCGTTGTAGCCCTTCCCTTCATGGAGCTTCCATGGAGGCAGAGGGCTTGGCCATTCTTTAGAACCGTCGCCATCGAGTATGAATTCAATTCGGGTCACAAATAGTCCGTCAGTTTCGAGCATGTGAGCGAGTGTTTCTTTCGCACTCCACTCTGTCGGTTCGGGTTTGTGGCTTAGCATTTTTTCATCAACACCCGAGATAATTTCTAAAGTTTCATCCGCCGCTTCTTCGAGAATTCGGATGATGTCTTTGGGTTTGAGATTTCCACTGACTGTCCCGCTGAAGAACGGACCGAACCCCTTGAACTCAGGTGCGAGAGCACCGCACAGATCACACACGTCGGGTTGCTCGTGTTCCACCACATTTCCACAATTGGTGCATCCCCATAATGTCTGTGCAACGTCTGATTCAGACACATCTTCATTGGATTCGAGACTCTTTAATGATCGTTCAACAATTTCGTTCATCCGGGAGGTTGCTTCGACTGGTATTCCGTCTGAAGTATCAATCCTGTAGTCCGTGGCAACGAAATTCTTCATCGATTCGGATAGTGCTTCACTCGATGTCTTGGATCGTGCGTGATCCATTGCGACCGCTTGCTGTACATGAGCCACCGCCCTGAGAACTTTGGCGATGTTGAAGTGACCGCTAGTGACGGCACGCTCAATTGCTGCGAGGGTGTTGAAGTACTGGGATGCGGACGACATCTTTTGTTCCTGAGAATCGGTTACAAGTTGGGTATCACCATATTGTTGACGCCTGCGATAGCTTCATCGACGTCAATTGCCTGAGCATATCGCAATGTCGTATGCAGGTCTGAGTGACCGGCGTATATCTGGACAGATCGGAGAGGGACTCCAGCCTTCAATAGTCTGGGAACCACCGTGTGCCTGAACTGGTGGGTATAAACCCCGTCGGCAACGGACTTTTTAATACGGCTAATAGTAAGCATCATCTGACGCAATCCTGCCTTGGTTAGCGGGTCTCCACTGCGGGTCAGCCAGAGAGTTGAGCTTCTGTCGTAGTTGAACAGTGTCTTGAGTGTCTGGTGATGCAGCTTCAGGGCACCGTTGGATAGAGATTGGCCACGACGGTCCTTGCGGATGAAAGTCAGGAACTCGCCTATGACAGCACGTCTCATCTGCGTGATGTCAGAGGTGTCTTGCTTCTCACACCAGAGAATGAACGGTTCCAGCTTTTCCTTGTACTACCGCATCGTTTCGGCGGACACGAAGGATGCACGTTCTGCCATGAAATTTCGATACACGGTGTTGGGATGGTTTTGACCGCCTATAGCAATCGCTGAGTTCAACCACCGTCTGAATTTCTTGGACAGTGACCGACCAATGGTTCTCTTTCCGGTCAATGTTTCGGACAAGAGGTATGGCGAGACATCAAGCTGTCGGGCTAGTCCTCTAGTTGACAGGCTTAGTGACTGTTTACGGTAAAGTTCTTCATCGAGCATGTGAACACTCCACTGTTCGCAAGTGTTCACCTTTGACCCGTTTTGGAGCTATCCAGTAATATCCGAAATAGAGGACTTGAACTAGGATTTAGTTCGTGCCCCCGTAGCTCAGTTGGATAGAGCACCGGCCTCCGAAGCCGGGTGCGTGAGTTCGAGTCTCGCCGGGGGCGCCATTTTCACTGGCTATTCTGCTCATAGACCTATTACCCTGCTGATTCGCGTTTTATCCTGCGCAGAGCTATTCCGCTAAACGCAATTCACGACGACCACCATCAACGGGGCGACGATTGAGCAGACGAGTTGAGTCCGTATCCAATGACGAGCGAATCAACGATGTTCTGCGCCGCGTCATAGATGGGGTTCGAGCGGCGGATCGTCTGGGTCGGATTACCGTTGTAACTCCAACTCTGCAGGCTTCTTACTACCTGCGTCGTTCGCTCGCCAAATCCGGTCTGTTCAACGTTGATTTTCGGCGATTGGAAGACGTCGCCGAATTGTTGGCGGGTAACAACGTCGAAGGTGCACGCCTGACCGATCTTGAGGCTTCAGAATTCGTCTACGCAATCTCGACTGATTCAAATCACGGAACAGCTTTAGGCGGTGAACGTTACTCACCTCAACTACAGTCAGCGCTTCACTCGACCTTCAGGGACCTAGAAAATCTCAGCGAAAAGCAGCTTGAAACACTCGGGGCTGCTAGTAGTTTTCAAGCCGAACTGGTTGCGCGTTTCGGCGAGTATCGAACGCAGACCGATCAATTCTCTTCGGGGCGTAGAGTAGCAACAGCGGCTGTAAAAGTACTGTCGCGACCAGACGCCACCGATGTTTCGAAGCGCTTGCTCGGGACCATCGTGCTGGTCGAAGTTGCTCCGGTTGCACCGGAGTTATCAAATCTTTTTGAGGCGCTCACCGAACTGACCGACACCGTGAAAATTTCCGTTGGCGATGACGAATCGGGGTCGACTCAAAGCCACCAGCAGGTTGCAATGTGGGCGGTCAATACAGTCCCGAACGAAGTGAAGGAAATCACTCGTCAGATCGTAGGACTGGCGCGTGACGGCGCACGGTTCCCTCGGATTGCGGTCTTATTCGAGGATGAAGCGTATGCCGACAGGATTTCTGAATCGTTGATGCGAGCTGGAATTCCGATTTCAGGTCCCGACCGTTCGGCACTGAGAGATACGCCGGTAGGTAGATTCGTCATTGGCCTTTTGAACGTTTTTGCCAATGACTTTGATCGGAACGAAGTCACTTCATGGTTCTCATCATCCCCGGTAATCGATCCAGGGACCGGTCACCAAATTCCGGGCGCAAGATGGGACGCTATCAGTCGTGCAGCTGGTGTTACGCGTTCGGTCGGTGACTCCTGGAGACCTCGACTGGAACGATATGCGCGATCGACTGTGTCCCGGGCGAAGTCAGCCGAACGACTAGGAGAGCGGGGTGAGTCGGGAGTGGAAGCGGCTGAGAGCGAAGCTGCCTACACAATTCAACTGCTGGATTTCGTTTCAACGCTCCAAGCTCACCGGAATAAAGTGGCATCGGTGTCGTGGGCCGGACACGTTTGTTGGATAAGGTCGTTGATGTCGAGTTACCTCGATGTTGCAAGTGTTGGTGAAACGAGACCTTTCGAACGAATGACTAACCTGCTGGACCGGCTCGAGCATTTGGATTCGACTGGACTGAAGAATCCGGGCTTCGATCATTTCGTTGACGTCTTGCGTGACCAATTGAATCGCAAATCCGCTGGACTGAGATCCCTGGGGCAAGGCGTTTATGTTGGGCCCGTGTGGACTGCTGCCGGTTGCCCGTTCGACTACGTGTTTGTCGCGGGGATGGTCGAAGGTAAGTTCCCCAGCCTTCATCGAAGTGACCCGCTGTTACCTGACCACCTCAAGCGCATGATCGATCCCGACGAGAAAGTGCTGCCCACGCGTGTACGCATCTCGACCGATAGCCGGCAAGTATTCGAGTCGGTCAAAGCGAGTGCTCGAGAGCTCAGGCTCTTCTGGCCTCAGACGCTTCCCGGCGAATCAAGAGAGTTTGGACCCGCGAGGTGGTACCTCAATGAGATTCGGCGACTCGAAGGCAATTCATTTCTCAAAGCTAGCGAATTGACAACCTCAGCGCTTCAGTGCCTTTCAATCGTCACGTCAGATCATGCTGCACCTGAACTGAGTGCTCACGCGGAAGAATTTGATCAGTCTCGCATTGTTGAGTGGATCCGGTCTGGGGCGAGAAAGCAGGAACTGCCTGCTGACATCCAATCTGCCGCACTCGATGCCGCCATTCAATATACGAAAGCTCGTAACGGAGATGATTGGACGGAGTTCGATGGCAAAGTTTCGGTAAAGGAAACGCCTTCGTTGTCCGGTTCGGCAACAGCGTTCGAAACATACTCAGCGTGCCCGTATCGCTATTTCTTGAGCAGACGTTTGCGAGTCGAAGAGACGAAGTCACCTGAAGAGGAAATTAGTCTCGATGCCCTTGAATTTGGGACCTTGATCCACCAGGTCTTGGAGGATTTTTTCGAATGGCGCAACGCACAAAATGAACTACCGGCAACAGCCCAACAAGAAAGCTGGCTTCAAATCGCGGTGGCGCGTGAAATTGAAGGACTCAAGGATGAAATTCCGGGACGTTCTGATGGTGCCTGGGCGGTGGATCAATCTAGGGCTTGGCTAATCCTTCGACAGTGGGTGCGTCGAGAAAATCAGGTTGCGAACCTCGACGATATGAGCCAGGTGTTCGCTGAGTTCGGGTTTGGCTACGGTGATGAGCCTCCTGTTGAAGTTGTTACCGCCCAGGGAAGGACGGTGAGGTTCAGAGGGCAGGTCGATCGTGTCGACATATCCAATGATGGCAACACGGTGACAATTTACGATTACAAGTCAGGCGGTTCAGCGTCGTACTCAGGACTGGACAAAGACCCGGTCAAGAACGGAACAAAAATCCAGCTCCCCCTTTATTCCCGTGCAGTGCGACGAGCGTTTCCAGATGCAGAAATTCAGGCGGCATATTGGTTTGTTCGTGAGTCTGGGTCGAGAGAGCTTAAACCACGCCCGCAAGAGTATGACGAAGCCAAAGCTGATCAAGCGCTAACTGAGGCAATCGACGTGGTCGCAGGAGGAATTGAACAAGGTGTATTCCCTGCGAATCCAGGAAAATCTCGATGGGTAGGAGGGCGTTCGTCTTTCGAGAGCTGTGGATTCTGCGAATTCCAACGTGTTTGCCCGCAGGATAAACAGCAGCAGTGGAACCGTAAGAAGAATAGTGCCGAGGCGCTGAACGACTATCTCGCACTAGCTGAGCCAGACGAGGATGAATTAGATGACTAATTCCTCAAGAGACCGAATCGTTGGTGTGGCTCAAGGCTCCCTGGAAGAGACGATCTATGCCGAAGCCGGAGCAGGTACCGGTAAAACAACCGCGCTCGTCGAACGAATAGTCAATCTTCTACTCAGTGACGACGTGAAACCTGAAAACATCGTTGCGGTGACATTCACCGTGGCAGCTGCATCGGAGCTCAGGCAACGTGTTCGGGAGAGTCTCGAAGAACATGCACTTGGTTCGGAAAGTAAAGGCGCAAACTCGAATCGACTCAACGCAGCTTTGGAATCCCTGGATGCAGCGTACATCGGGACAATTCACAGCTTTGCGCAAAGCTTGCTAGCCGAACGACCGTTGGAAGCAGGATTGCCACCTGTATTTGAAGTGAACGACCCGGTGGTAAGCGACGACTTGTTCGATCGCGCCTGGCGAGAGTGGCTCGACACCGAACTCGGAAGTGCTGAGTTCGCGCAAGCTGTAGGAGACCTTCAACGCCTTGGCATCTACAGCCCACTCCAAACGCTGAAATCCGTGGCTGACCAGTTTCGTTCGGACTACGACCTTGTCGAGTCGATCATCCCATTGCCAGCGGCACGATCGTCACTTGATCCGTCCAGCGCACTGGAATCCATTCAAGGCGAACTAAAGAGCGCACTTTCCTTCGCAGAATTCTGCACTGATGACACAGATCGAATGTTCAATCACTTGCAACTCGATGTTGAACAGGCGTTGGCGGTCACAAACGTAGCTCTCGGTGCGAACGATTATGGAGAGTCAGTTCTCGCGGTAACTCAAATGCCGAAGCTGAGAACCTCTATTGGTAAAGCTCAGAACTGGTTGGAGACTACTTCCGGCGAGGATTCTCTAAAACAAGTACGAGCGTCTCTAAAATCCGCGGGTGAATTAATCGACACCACTCGGCAAATGATTGCGCACGCAGCGTTGGTATTGGTCATCAATCACATCGGTCAGATGGTGTTAGATTTCACCGATCGACAACGTGAGACGGGATCGATTGACTTCCAGGATTTGCTAGTCCTCTCGTGCAAACTACTCGACGAAAACCAGGGAGTAAGAAGTGATTTTCAACGCCGGTACAGAAAAATCCTGATCGACGAATTCCAGGACACCGATCCACTGCAACTGAAGCTGGCGATCCTGCTGTCGGATTCCACAGGAAACGGCGAGCCTGATCCAGGCACTCTTTTCGTTGTTGGTGATCCTAAGCAGTCGATCTACAGGTTCAGGCGCGCAGACTTGTCGCAACTGAGCTCCCTGATAGCGTCCTTGAACGCTGAACGTTTAGCGCTTAGCCGCAACTTCCGGTCCCACTCCGAAATCCTCGAATGGGTGAACAAGATTTTTGACCCATGGATGAGCGACTGGCAGCACGATCCATCGGAACCTGTGCAAGCAAGCTACGAACCACTAATCCCCGGTCGAGAGATCGAAGGAACGACCGAGTCGGGTCACGTCCTGTTGGTAGGGCACGACCAGCACAAGTACGTCGACGATGTGCGCCAAGCCGAATCTCAAGATATCGCACGGTTCGCGCTAGATGTCGGTTCTGGTGTATTTCAGATCCCGACTTCGGATGGCGACACGAGAGAATCTTCCTATCGCGACATGTGCGTACTGTTTCCAAGAAGGACCGGACTAGCAGCGTTAGAGTCAGCATTGGACGAACATGGAGTCCCGTATGTGCTGGAAGGCCAGTCGGCGATATTCGACAACCAGGTAATCAGAGACCTAACCAGTGCTCTAGTTGCTATCGACGATCCGACTGATCAGGTTGCAGTAGTCGCCGCGTTGAAATCGATAATGTTTGCCTGCTCCGACCAGGATTTGTACGACTGGGCGAATGAGGGGCACAAGTTTGGATACTCACAAGGGGTTGCGTCCCTTTCTGACAATTCCAATTCAGGAGTAAAGCGCGTACACGCAGCGGTTTCAAAGCTCAACGAGTTTCACCATATTCGACATCTGGTAAGTACTCCCCAGTTGATTGAAATATTGCTCGCTGATCTCCAAATACGGGAATCGATTCTGATTACAACTGGTAGCGATCAGGATGTCAGGATGATAGACCTGCTGTTGGAGTCGGCGCGAAGCATCCAGTCGATCGGAACTGGCTCCGTCCGAGAGTTTGTTCGATGGGTAGACCGGCAAATAGAGGAAGAGAAAACGGTCTCTGACGCCACATCCGCCGAAAGCGAGGTCGACGCTGTCAGAGTCATGACGATCCACGCTTCCAAGGGACTGGAATTTCCAATAGTTGCTATATCGGGACTTCAAGTTCAGGGAACGGCCTCGAAAGCGAACGCACTGATCAAAGAAAGCAAAGGCGTTCCGGAGTTATCGGTAACGATCGGTGCCAGAGATTTGGGGATACGCACCAACAACTATGACGCCATGGCTGATCAGGACAAACTTGCAGCTGAAGCAGAGCAGGTGAGATTAGCTTACGTTGCGGCGACGAGGGCTCGGGATTACTTGTTCGTGAGTACTCACCGAACGGAAAAAGACAAGAAAACGCTCGCTCAAAAAATATGGGAGATGGATGGCCGACGTGAAGACATACCTCCTACGTTTATTCCCCGCCGTGAATCTGATGCTGGTCGAACTACCGACGCAGGCACATCTACTAGTGAGAACCAGCAATCCGATCGAGCTGCTTGGATAGACCGAACATCTGAGGTCATTCGATCATCAAGTGTCCGCGGTTACACCACACCAAGCGCGCTGGCTGATCACAGCATGTTTGAGGCACCAAAGCCCGAGGACAGCTCGCAGACCCGGGAGCAAAACAATGCGCAGCGTGGACGAGCCGGGACATCAATCGGATCAGCTGTTCATCAGGTACTACAAGATGTTGATTTTGCAGATTTATCCAACGTCGATCAGTTGATCAATTCAGCTATTGCCGCATATTCCGGTGAAGCAACCTACGAAGATGTCGCTCCTAGAGTTCAGAGCATTCTCAACTCGCCAACAATTCAAAAAGCGGCCGGGTTGAAAACCATTCATGAAGCCTGGGTTGCTGCCGAAGTGGAACTAGGTGTTGAACTAGAGGGAGCAGTTGACCTACTGATTGAGAATGAAGATGGAACGATTTCGATCATCGACTTCAAAACTGACCGTGTGTCAGGTGAAGATCTTCTCATTCGAGCACGTGGATACGAACCGCAGCTTGGTGGCTATGCCCTGATCCTCGAGTCACTTGGATTCGAAGTTCGTGACGCAGCTTTGATCTTCTCAGAAGGTGGCTCCGATGGCACTGCGCTTGAGCATGTTGTCGAAGATCTCGAAGATGCCAAACGTGGCGCTCTTGCTGAGGCCACGGATCGGGTGAATGAGACGATCCAGCCTATCCAGTTGATTTAGCGTTCTCCTCGGCGTCCCACCTGCACCATTTGTGGTTACCATTCCGCCATCTGTTTAGCTGATATACGGAGGTACGAGTTGGGTCTGCTCGACAGCAAGAAAGTTTTGATTACTGGTGCTCGCAAAGGCATAGGCAGAGGTATCGCTCTAACACTCGCCGATGAAGGTGCCGACGTTGGTGTCAACGACATTGTTGATGATGAGGTTTCTCAACGAGCCGCCGAGCTGGTTACCAGCCGAGGTGTGAACGGAACCTTCCATGCAGGTGACGTGTCTACGATCCCTGGTATCAACTCGGTCATCGATTCGTTCCTCGAGTCGCATGGGCGAATCGATGTCCTGATCAACAACGCGATCTTCCCCGATCAGCAGCGACCTCTGTTCGACACTGATGAGGCGTACTGGGATCGAATGATGGATCTGTCTCTGAAAGGCTATTTTTTTTCTTCCCAGCGTGCTGCCAAAGAAATGATCAAGCAGGGGAGTGGTGGGCGGATTGTTTGCCTGTCGAGTGTTCATTCGTACACGGCAATGGAAGGCTGGACAGCCTACGGTACCGCCAAGATGGCATTGCGTCGGATGGTGAAGGGTTTCGCCATCGACCTGGCGGGCACGGATATTACTGCCAACTGTATTGCACCAGGAGCAATATCAAATCGATTGCCGGAAGGCGATGATGATGTAATTGACGGCCCTCCTCATGAGGCTGAACGATTTAAGAATTTCGTACCTGCTCACAAGGGTGGCCTTCCGAGTGACATTGCCAACGCAGTTTTGTATCTCACGTCCGAGCTCGGTCAATACGTGAACGGCGAGACATTGCTCGTGGACGGTGGAATGATCGCTGCACGCAAGATTCACGATTAGTTTCTGGATGATTTGATGACAAAGCTTCTTGAAGGCAAGAAAGCCTTGATTACAGGTTCACGAAGAGGCATTGGCGCGGGCATAGCGCAAATGTTTGCTGAGCACGGTGCTGACGTTGGCATCAACGATGTGACACGAGATTCAGAAGCCGACAAGACGATTGCCAGCATCGAATCCCTCGGCCGAAAAGCTTCGTGGCACCAGGCGGATGTTGGAAGCTCTGAAGACCGTGAGCGAATGCTCGACGAGTTCGTGTCAGAACATGGGCGGATCGATATTCTCGTGAACAACGCTGTAGCGTCAGCGGATGTTCATTTCACCAAGATCACCGAAGAATTCTGGGACCGACTCGTTGGCCACGCTCTAAAGGGTTACCTGTTCCTGGCTCAAGGTGTAGCCAACAGGATGATCGAACATGAGCACGGTGGCTCAATCATCAACATCAGTAGCGTTCACAGCTACCGAGCGTGGCCTCACGACACTGTTTATGGAGTCGTGAAAGCCGGTCTTAATCGCATGGTGATGTCGATAGCGCACGATCTCGTAGGAACCGGAATCACAGCAAATTGTGTTGCCCCCGGTTATATCGATTCACGTGTGTTGTCTGAATCGGATGAAGAAATCCGAGGAGATGACGAGTATCTCGGTGGTGCAAAGGGATTCATCCCCAGCCACCGAGGTGGTCTGCCTTCAGATATTGCTGGTGCATGTGTATTTCTCGCCAGCGACCTAGGCAACTATGTGAACGGACAAACAATCACCGTTGATGGAGGTTTCCTTGCCGGGGGAGTGCCACCTGATTCAAAACCGCTTAAACCAGGAATGCCTGGAGCCGCTGAGTAAGCGAATCTGATCCTTTGAACACTCGCCCTGATCCAGAAAATCAAAGTCCGGTCTACGAAACTCCGTGGTGGGATTTCTACTTCGACTCGACAGTGAAAGAAGACGGTTCTCGTGGCAATTATGCCTGGATGAGAACGCATTCTGGACAGGGGGCAACAATGGTCGTCCCTGTCACTCCGAGTGGACGTCTTCTTCTAATCCGGGTCCATCGTTACCCTGTCCAACAATTCATGTGGGAGTTTCCAGCCGGCCTGGTTGATCCCGGAGAGGACCCCGAGACGGCATCGTTGCGAGAGCTGAAGGAAGAGACTGGTGTCGTTGCCATTTCGTCTACCTATCTTGGTGCTCAAACACCGATATCCGGCTTAGTCGGAGATAGATTCCACTCGATTCTCGCTGAGATACCGGAAGTCGAACTCGACGATCTGGTGCTTCAATCTGAAGAAGGGATCGTCGAAGCAAAATTGGTGAGTCGATCCGAAATCGCGACGATGATTGTGAATCAGGAAATTGAAGACGGCGTGACCTTATATTCTCTTGCTCGATACTGGGCGTACCTCGAAGCAGAAGGCAAATAAATGCAGGACATCTATTCACACATCGATAACCACGCTGATGAATCCATCCAGCAGCTTTTCGAACTTGTCAGACAACCTTCAATTTCCGCGCAGAAAGTCGGCTTCGACAAAGCTCCAGGTGTGATGAAGGATCTGCTGGAACGAAACGGATTCGATGCTGAAATTGTGCCCGTACCTAACGATGGATTGCCGACGGTTTACGGTTATATGCCCGCGTCGGAAAACCCCGAATCTGCACCGACTTTGCTGTTCTATTGCCACTACGACGTGCAGCCGGTCGACCCGCTCGATTTGTGGGACACGGATCCCTTTGAGCCGGCGCAGGTTGGTGATCGCCTTTACGGTCGAGGAATGTCCGATGACAAAGGAAATATTGGTGCGCGTCTTGCTGCGATCCGAGCGTTCAGGGACGAACGAGGTGGCGTTCCCTGCAACATAAAAATGTTTTGTGAAGGTGAAGAGGAATCTGGTTCAGTAAACCTGCCTGCGCTCATCGAACAACGAGGTGACGATTTCAAAGCCGACGCATGTATCTGGGAAGGTGGAGGACGAAATCTAAACAACGACCCGTTCATGTACCTGGGCCTCAAAGGGGTGCTCGGTGTCGGGCTAAGCGTCAGCATGCTTGCTGGCGATGCTCACTCCTCTTATGCAGCAATTCTTCCTTCGGCAGCGTGGAGACTTCTTCGTGCTCTTGAAACGATCAAGGATGAAAACGAGAACATCCAGATCGAAGGATTTTACGATGCAATTGTCGAGCCGAGCCCTGAAGCAGTTGCCGCTGTGGA
>Ga0255757_10005054_pt1 | contig 11757 bp, 9 predicted proteins | sample 071ome_27_FD_179957 | JGI IMG/M metagenome (GOLD analysis project Ga0255757, IMG submission 179957) | Coastal salt marsh microbial communities from the Groves Creek Marsh, Skidaway Island, Georgia - 071409AT metaG (version 2) | ecosystem: Environmental > Aquatic > Marine > Intertidal zone > Salt...
GACCGACTAGATAGTCATTTGTTCGGATTGCCCATATTTGTTGTGGGTGTGATGATGATTGGATGGCCTACATGACAGTTAAAACCGTCTCGATCCTGGGTGCGACTGGTTCTGTGGGGCGAGCGGCAGCCGATCTAGTTATTGGAGCGCCTGAACGTTTTCAAGCTGAAGCTATTACCGCTGGAAGTGATGCAGAGGCATTAGCAAGCTTAGGTCGTGAACTTAAAGCACGTTTCGTAGCCGTGGCTGACGAAAATCGCTACCAAGATTTGAAAAAAGCCCTATCCGGATATAAATGCGAAATCGCTGCAGGTGCTGCGGCCGTTAGAGAGGCTGGCCTAAGGCAAGCAGATATTGCCGTTGCTGCGATAGTTGGTTTGGCAGGCCTTGAGTCCACTCTCGCTGCGTGTATGACTGGAAAAACCGTCGCTTTAGCTAATAAGGAAGCTCTTGTATCTGCGGGTGATGTTATAAAAGCTGCAGCTGCAGCTAACGGTGCACAAATATTGCCTGTTGACTCAGAGCACAGTGCTCTTTTCCAGGCTTATGAGCCTGAGCGCGCCTCCACAGTTGAAAAACTCACTTTGACAGCTTCCGGCGGTCCATTCTGGAAGTGGTCGCAATCACAGATTGCAAATGCAACGTTGGAAGATGCGCTGAGGCATCCAATATGGGACATGGGATCAAAGATCACTATTGATTCTGCTACGATGATGAATAAGGGTTTAGAGTTAATTGAAGCGGCTCGTTTGTTCCCCCTCTCCGAGGACAGGATTGACGTTTTAATTCACCCCCAGTCCATTATCCATGGCATGGTGTCATATAGAGACGGGTCAGTGATGGCTCAACTTGGCGCCCCTGATATGCAAACACCAATAGCAGTCGCTCTGGCTTGGCCTGACAGGATGCAAACACCTGTTCAACGGTTAGACCTGGCGAGCATTGGTCAGCTAACCTTTGATGCTCCAGACCTTGAAAGGTTTCCATCCATAAACCTTGCGCGACAGGCGCTTCGGGATGGAGGTGATCGTCCTGCAGTTCTTAATGCAGCGAATGAAGTTGCTGTAGCTGCCTTTTTAGAGGGACGCATTAGTTTTGTGGCCATCGTGGAAACAGTCATGGCAGCTCTTGCAGCTGTGCCGGGGATGCACGCAAATAATTTGGAGCAAGTGGCGGAAGTCGATCGCCAAGCCCGGCTGGCCGCCCTAAATCATATCAATTCGTTGAACTGATTAGGAAAAGTTTCTTTGGCAATTTTAATTGATTACCTTCCTTGGTTTCTCGCTCTTCTGACAGTCTTGGTATTTGTTCATGAGCTTGGCCACTATCTAGCTGCACGAGCCGTGGGCGTTTACGCCGAAACATTTTCAATCGGCTTTGGTCCAGAGGTTTTTGGTTTTAATGATCGTCGTGGATGCCGTTGGCGCTTCGCATTAATACCACTTGGTGGCTATGTGAAAATGCGAGGTGATACAGATGTAGCCAGCGCTAGCACGATTTCTGAGCCTTTAATTCCCGGAAGTTTGGCATCAGCTACAATAGGGGCTCGAGCTTTAATATTTGTGGCTGGGCCCTTAGCTAATTTTGCGTTAACTGGCGTTGTCGCTTTTTTGATGTTTCTGATTGTTGGCCAGTCTTCGACCCCTCCAATTTTGGGCGCTGTAACTCCTGGTGGTGCAGCCGCTTCCGTAGGCCTAGTGCCAGGTGATCGTTTTATTGCGATTAACGGTCGGAACGTAAGAAATTTTGAGGATATCCGTGATGCTGAGCTGATGGCCGCCGGAAGAGATATTGAGCTACTCATTGAAAGGGAAAACAGGCGTATTACACTGGTTGCCTCTCCACAAATTCGTACTTTTGAGGACCGTTTTGGCAATCAGTATGAGCACGGAGACCTTGGGGTTCGGGCAGAAATTCCTATCAAGCTCGGTGAGGTGGCTAGTGACGGAGCAGCTCGCAAAGCAGGGCTTAGGGCGGGTGATAAAATTTTGAAAGTTGATGGAATCAACATTCGGGATTTTGGCGCGTTTGCGGACTATGTCCAAGCGCGGCCCGATAAACTCATTGCGATGGAAGTTGAGAGAGAAGGCTCTCTTATTAGGATTGCAGCAACTCCAGCTCGCATCGAGGTGGATGACAAATTCATAGGTAGGATAGGAGTAACGGCTGCACCATTCGATCCAATTCCTTTGGGAATTGGATCAGCTGCTCTCGAGGGGGCATTATTTGTATGGCAAAAGTCAGGACTCATCCTTGATTATTTGTGGCAGATCATTGCGGGTGTTCGTCCAGTTGATGAAATTGGTGGCGTGCTTCGTATTGCTCAAATAGCAGGCGACACAGCAGCAATAAGTTTCACGGCTCTGGTCGGGTTTGGAATGATGCTGTCTCTCAATCTTGGCCTAATCAATTTATTTCCAATACCTATGTTAGATGGCGGTCATCTTCTGTTTTTAGCTATTGAGTGGGCACGAGGGCGACGCTTAAGTGAGCGAGTAGAAGAACTTAGCTTTCGATTAGGGTTTGCAATAGTAATAGTAGTAATGCTATTTGCCACGTGGAATGACTTGATGCATTTTCAAGTTATTGAAAGATTAAAAACTTGGATTGGTTGACGTAATATGGTGACGTCCAAATCACGGCTCAGTTTTATTTGTGCAGCTATCCTCTCTTTACTTGTAGGATGGCCGAGTGCCGGCTCTGCGCAGTCTTTAGTGACTTCACCCATTATAAACGGCGCAGGTTCTTTAGAAGATGCTGCAAACAATATTTCCGGAAAGCGAGGCTCCTCGTCTCAAAATTCCCCGAAACCGTTGCTGGTAGCGCAAAATTTAGCTGGTAGTGAAAAAATAGCTCAGTCCAATATTATCAATGAGATAGTGGTAGAGGGGTCTCAACGCGTCGACTCAGACACCGTTATTTCGTACATGCGACTAAAAGTTGGAGATCGTTACGATCGCGATAAGCTAGATGACTCTCTTAAATCACTTTTCTCTACGGGTTACTTCCGAGATGTAAAATTTCGTCGAGATGGAAGCGTTCTTGTAGTTGAGGTGAAGGAAAATCCTGTCATTAACCGGATAGCTTTCGAAGGTAATAAGCGCATCAAGGACGATGTTCTTGAGCCAGAGCTGAAGCTAAAGCCAAGGCTGGTCTATACGCTCAACAAAGTTCAGGCTGATGCTGAGCGTATCATTGAAGTTTATCGAAGAAGTGGCCGATTCTCTGTCAAAGTAGAACCTAAGCTTATTGAGCTTGATCAAAATCGTGTAGATATCGTTTTTGAAATTACTGAAGGTGAGCTCACTAAAGTCCATCGAATCGTTTTTGTTGGAAATAAGCGATTTTCGGATAGCCAACTAAGATCAGTCGTAAGCACAAAAGAGTCGCGTTGGTATCGTTTTTTAACTTCAGACGATATTTATGACCCTGACCGTGTTTCATACGACCAAGATCTACTTCGACAATATTATCTTGGTAACGGATATGTTAATTTTCAGGTGATTAGTTCTGTGGCTGAGTTAACCCCAAGCCGTGATGGGTTTATCATTACCTTTACCGTTGAAGAGGGTGAAAGGTACGACGTAGGCTCGGTGAATGTTGTTAGTAACCTGCCCAATGTCGACGCTAAATTACTTCAGAAAGAAGTAATGATAGAGGTTGGTGATCATTACAGCATAGATCGGGTGGATGAGACAGTTGATGTTCTCACGGATACAATAGGTACATCTGGGATCGCATTCTACGATATTTTGCCAAAGGTTACTCGTCGCAAAGATGACAAGCTAGTTGATATTGTTTTTGAAATTGGAGATGGCCGACAAGTTTATGTTGATCAGATTGATATATCTGGCAATGTCCGGACCTTAGATAGCGTTATTCGACGTGAGATGCAGTTAGCGGAAGGCGACGCTTTTAATCGAGCTAAAATCAGAGAGTCAGAGCGTCGCATTCGGCGTCTTGGGTTCTTCGAGACAGTAAAAGTGGAAACGGTGCCAACATCAATTCCTAATAGAATCAGGTTGGCAGTGAAAGTCGTCGAAAAATCAACGGGTGAATTGTCATTCGGAGCTGGCGTATCTTCAGATGCTGGCTTATTGGGTAACGCATCCATAAGAGAGCGGAACTTGCTTGGTAAGGGACAGGACCTGACACTGTCATTTGGAGTTTCTCTCGAAAATACTCAAGTCGATTTATCATTTACCGAGCCGTATTTCTTAAACAGGCCCTTATCTGCTGGATTTGATATTTTTGCCTCAGATCAAGACCTTGAAGGTCAATCGGCCTACACAGAAACAGCCGCAGGGTTTGGATTAAGGGTAGGTTATGAACCATCTCCACGTTGGCGGCAAACCTGGGGGTACAGTTTCAAAGAGTCTAAAATTAACGCATTGGCCGGGGCATCGCGTTTTGTCCTTGCTCAAGATGGACAAGCCTCAACGTCCAAAGTAACTCACAAGTTAAGCTACGATAATACTGATAATTTTTTTGATCCGTCTGAAGGATTGAGATTATCTTGGAATATTGACCTCGCGGGTCTCGGAGGATCCGTTGCTTACTTCAGTAGCGAAGGTAAAGCATCTCAATTCGTTCAGATGGCCCCAGAAACTGTGCTACAACTTTCTGCTCGCGCTGGTGCGGTTTTTGGTTTGAATCAAGATGTGCGCCTTAATGATCGCTACGCTCTAGGAGGTACAAATTTTCGAGGATTTGCACTTTCTGGGGTTGGTGGTAGGGATATAGCGACAGGAGATGCTCTCGGGGGTAATTATTACTACATGAGTTCTGCTGAAATTACCTTCCCTATTGGTGTGTCAAAAGATATTGGTATTCGTGGACGTGCCTTTATTGATGCAGGTGCGGTTTTTGGTGCCGATGATAGTGGCGCGGACGTTCGTGATAGTTCAGATCCCAGAATAACCTTAGGATTAGGTCTGACCTGGAAATCAGTATTAGGTCCTCTTAGGCTTGATTTTGGCTATGCTATTTTAAAAGAGAGTTTTGACCAAGATCAGGTGTTTTCATTCACATTTGGTACTCGCTTTTAGGACTATAATGATGGCTGATAATGTTGTGATCGATATACAACGCATTCTGTCGATGATCCCCCATCGCTATCCCATACTCCTGGTTGACCGCTTGGAAGATGTAGAGCTGGGAGAGAGTGCAGTCGGTATAAAGAATGTTACATTTAATGAGCCACATTTTCAGGGACATTTTCCCGGAGCGCCGGTTATGCCCGGTGTTCTTATAATCGAGGCGATGGCTCAAACAGCGGCGGCTCTCGTGGTTGCTACTTTGGGCGAAGAAGCTGAGGGCAAACTTGTTTATTTCATGACCATAGACGAGGCCCGCTTTCGCCGTCAGGTTGTTCCTGGAGATCAGCTAAAACTTCACGTGCAAAAAACCAGAGCTAGATCAAAAGTATGGAAATTCGAAGGTAAGGCCTACGTAGATGGGCAACTTGCAGCTGAAGCCCAATTCGGTGCGATGATAGCTAATAGCTAGTTAAGATTTTCCATCAGTTACTGTTGGATTGTTGCCAAGCGCACGACCGTTACAATTAGCGCTATAATTTGGGCTACAACAATAAACGTCATCCGCCCCTGGGTTTGTAGTAATTCTTTTCTGACTTGTTGCCCTTGTTGACGGAGATCATCAAGACGATGAGCTATTGGCAGCAGCCAGAGCCAAGCAAACGCTGATGTGATTCCCACACCAGCTAAAATTCCTGCTTCTACTGGTTTTTCGAGAGCCAGCGAAGCGGCGCCGATAGCCGACAAAGCCGTCAGCAGACCGTAATAAACTGGGAATGCAGCGCGTAAAAAGGCGCTCGCTTGCTCCTCAGGTAATGATTGGTAGGCAATCCGCCCAACAAACAAAGTCATCATAGGAGCTAGGCCAAGGGCTAGTGCCGCATTAACCGCACCGAGGCCTATAAGCCAGGGGTTGTCTGTACTCATGAATAAACCCTCAGAAATAAAAATATTGAACCCGAAGCAAGATCAGTTTTATGTCTTAAAGCTTAATTAGTGGCCTTTCAGAACCGTGATATTTTGAAGTTCATTTTTTTGTCTGTGCCCATTTCTTCGCTATATCTAATGCATAATCAACATCGCTTAAATCGTTATAAGCGTGCAGCGAAAGTCTCAGAATACCCCGGCGAATAGAATGAATAACATTGTTTTGTTTTAGATGGGTATGTAACTCCAGTATATCCTGATTATCGGTGTCGTCATGATTGTCAGAGAGATTTGAGCCAACAGCAACAATGTGAGCCTCGCCAAGATTATCTTTAGACCGGAAGACAGGAATACCAATAGACTCAAGTCCATTACGGAGTTTAGAGGCAAGATCAACTACATATGCTTCAGTTCTCTCAGGATTGATTTTCAGGAGGTCTGTCAGAGACTGCTCGGCGCCTACGGCGGCAATATAGTTGTGATTGCCAACATCAAAACGCCGAGCTCCTGCAGCGTAGCGGAATTCCTCGAAGCCAGCAGATGTTGCTTCGTGTTCACCAGTTAAAGTCACTCCAAGTCTTGAAAGATATGCTGGTTGGAACTCTTCCGCTAAATTTTTGCGAACGTACATAAAGCCCAAACCGTAAAGAGCAAGAAGACCCTTTTGGGTTGAAGTAGATAGCACATCGATACCGCTTTCTTTGACGTCAGTCGAAAGGATTCCTGCAGATTGTGCAGCGTCGACGAGAAGTAATGCTCCTTTTCGATGTGCTGCTTCGGCTAGAGGAACAAGGTTTGTCTTAAAGCCAGGGGAGAAGGATACGGTAGATACTGCTAGAATGCGGGTCGAATCGTCGACAGCTTCTGCTAAGAGTCCAACGGGCATTTCGCCATTAGATCCTGGGGAAATGCTTTTTATTTGAATGCCTTTTTTCAAGGCTAAGTTGTACCAAGGTAGAATATTGGCTGGATGTTCCAGATCCGTCGCGATTACGACGTTGTCACCTGGGTGCCAGTCAAGCCCTGCGGCAATAGTATTTAGGCCGTCAGATATGTTTTTAGTCATCCCAATTTCATCAGCATCTGCTCTAATGAGGGATGCAAATTTTATGCGAGCGCGTTCAACCGTATCGAACATCGAGGCCTTATCTCCCCCGTGCATCCGACTGTCTAAATAACTGTCAATAGCTGAGCGAACAGATGTAGAAATTAAGCCACGCGCAGCAACATCGAAATATGCCTGCTTCCTTACTCCAGGAAATTGATCTCGAAACTCTTGGAAGGTCATATTATTTTTATTGTAATTACCATCCATTAATTCTCTCCGTTACCGAAGGCACCACCACCGGGTGTGCGGATTGATAATACCTCCCCTTTTGCAAGAGGAATATTGTCTTCTGCTGAAGACAATAATCGTTCGTTAGGTTTGCCAGGATTCATAACAAAAGCTCCGAGGTGACCACTCCCGCCACCTTCCATTCCAGGAGCTGGCGTTTTTTGTCTTTCCGCTGAAAGAGAGAGTGAAATTCCGTCAATCAGCGCCCTATATTCTCTTATGACACCATCACCTCCTGGATATATACCGTTACCACCAGACCCTCTCCGGATACTGTATCGTTCTACCCGTAACGGATAGGCGTGCTCTAGCGCCTCAACTGGTAGGTTAGCGGCACCAGAAGCATGAACTCGAACTGCCGACATTCCATCTTGATACGGTCTTGCACCCATCCCGCCCGCGACAGTTTCATAATTTACAAATTGACCACTAGATCTGGGATCAGGTCCGTGAAAAATTGCCAGGTGGTGTGGCCCACTGCCAGCTATGGCCTTCTCAGGCTTAGCGCTTGAGATCGCTCCTGCGATAACATCACCAAGCACACCAGCTGAAATCGATCTACATCCAACTGGAGCAGGAGAAATAGGGTGCACAATGCTTCCAGGTTCGGTGCAAATATTTATTGCTTCGAAATAACCTGCGTTTCCAGGTACTTCTGGATCAAGTAAGCTTTTGGCGACTGTGTAGACTGTAGCTAACACAGCCTGACGGGGAATGTTACGTGCCCAGGTGAGCTGGTTATCTGACCCACGGAAATCGAAAGTCAAACTTTCGTTTTCTACCGTTAGTCTGAGATGGATTAAAGCGGACGTATCAGGGGTGTCACCATCGAGATAGTCTGATGCCTCATGTTGGCCAGGCTCAAGAGTTCCTATAGCGGCAACAAACCGCCGGCGCGTAAAGTTCAGATATGCCTCGATTGCTGGCGCGGCACCTTCACCATAAGTCTCTAAAAGGGCTTCCATACTGGCAATACCAACGGTGTTTGACGCAAATTGAGCCCTTAAGTCACCTAGCCGTTCATCCGGGGTTCTAGAATTAAGACAGATAAGTTCGACAATATCCTCGAGCACCTCACCAGCTCTTACAATGCGCATAGGCGGCAGACGGATACCTTCCTGGTAAATGGACCTGCAAACAGCTGCTTCCGAACCAGGGACCATCCCACCTACATCAGCATGATGGGCAATATTGGCTACAAAGGCAGCAATTTTATTTTCTCTGAAGACGGGAGCTACTACATTTATATCAGGCAGGTGGGAGCCGCCGCCTGTGTAGGGATCGTTAACTACAAACATATCACCCGGTGCAATTGAGTCATTAAATCGGGCCCTAATTTGATCAACAGCTCCAATCATCGAGCCAAGGTGTATTGGGACACGTTGGGCTTGTGCTATCACGCGACCTGCTTCGTCAAAGACAGCGGTCGAGCAGTCCGCTCGCTCCTTAATATTATTGGAAAAAGCGGCTCGGATTAGGACCACGCTCATTTCTTCTGCAATTGCGAGGAGACGGCGTGATATAATTTCTGCTGTTACCGGATCTGCGCTCATGCCAAACTCCGTTTTAATATAAGTAGACTATGGGCCTCAACGGTCGCGGCAAAGCCGGGAGGGACTACGACAGTCGCATCCATCTGCTCAACTATTGCAGGACCATTGAATTCAGCTCCAGGAAACAGTTTGCTTCTATTATAAACTGGAGCTCTAACGAAACCTGTATTCTCGAACCAGACTGGTCTCTCAGACATTGGTTCTAAATTTCTTTTTATCTTAATGTTTTCTTCTGGCTGCGTGATACGGCTTCGCGGAGAAAAAATAGAGAGACGGAGCGTCACAACTTCTATGCTGCGCTCTTCCATGGCATGTCCATAAACAATTTTGTGTTGTTTGGTAAAAGCTGCTTTCAGAGCGAAGATAGCTTCTTCATTAAAAGAAGCGGTTGCCATAATTGCGTCTGAAATAGGAACAGATAATTCGTAACTTTGCCCAAGGTACCGTAGTTCTGCAAGACATTGGATATGAGTGGAGACAAGTCCTTCTTTGGTGGACCAACTATTTGCGCTAGTCATCAAATTGGTTAACGCGCTATTGATTTCCTTGATTGACTGATTTTCAAGGGGAATTAGCAGTGTTTGGGCAAAATCACCCCGTGCATTGGCAGCAATCAAGCCCCATGCTGAAAGGACGCCAGGGCTGGTTGGAATAACCACTTCTGCCATTCCCAACATTTCAGCCACTGCTGCTGCGTGAAGGGGACCAGCTCCTCCAAATGGAACTAGAGCGGCTCGCCTGGGATCTTGCCCGCGTTCAATCGTTATTACGCGAACTGCACCCATCATATTGACATCCACTATTTGGACTACTCCTGCTGCTGCCTCCTCCACACTCATTCCTAGTGGTTTGGCAATCTTCTGAAGGGCATTTTGAGCTTTTTTGGCATATACTGGCATAGCCCCATTCAGGAGACTTGTTGGGTTAAGTCTGCCGAGAACGACGTTTGCATCGGTCACAGTTGGTAATGTTCCACCGTATCCATATGCAGCTGGTCCTGGAGATGCGCCAGAACTCTGGGGCCCAACCTTAAGGAGCCCGCCCGGATCTACCCAGGCAATAGAACCTCCGCCAGCGCCAATTGTGTGCATGTCTATAGTGCGAGTACGAACGGGAAATCCAGCCATCTCTCGTTGACTAGTATAACCTGGTGTACCTTCTCGAACCAAGCATACGTCCGTTGATGTTCCTCCCATATCGAACGTTACTAGGGTGTTTCTAGATTCTGATGCCACCAATTCAGCGGCTCCTATCACGCCACCCGCGGGCCCTGAGAAAAAAGTATCTATGGGACGATTGCGCACCGTTGTTGCTGACGCTGCACCCCCATTCGACTGCATAACCTGCAACGGCGCAGAGACACCTTGTTTGATCAAACCTTCTTCGAAGAGTTCAAGATAACGAGTAAGTATTGGTGTTAGGCAGGCATTTATGGACGCAGTTGCGAAGCGTTCATATTCTCGAAATTCGGGCGTGAGTTCTGCGGACTTGGTTACGAAGGATTGTGGCCAGACTTTGCGTACCGCTTTTTCAGCCAACGCCTCGTGAGCAGAATTCGCGTATGCATGGAGGAAAGCAATTACTATGCTCTCTGCTCCTTTTTCGCGCAGCGCCAAGGCTGCACGTGCCACCGCATCAACGTCTAGTGGAATTTCAATGGAGCCGTCTGGTTCAAGGCGTTCTGCAACTTCATAACGAAGGTGCGTTGGAATTGGAGGAAGGGGTTTTGGAACATCCAAATTAAAGAAATTTGGTCGACGCTGTCTTGCTAGATCAAGTATGTCGCTAAAGCCAGCTGTCGTGATCATCCCGGCTTTTGCCCAGTTACCTTGCAGAATAGCATTGGTGGCAAGCGTGGTTCCGTGAACTAAAAGAGCTATATCCCCCGTCTTAGATTTTACCTTAAGAAGGCAGCGGTCGAGGCCTCGGAGGATGCCTATTGATGGATCCTCTGGTGTGGTTGGCTCTTTGACGCTCCATTCTTTTCCTGTTGCCGGATCTAGGGCAACAACATCAGTGAATGTGCCACCGGTGTCGATCCCAATCCATAACTCAGACAATCTTTGCTCCCGCATTTAACTGAAGTGTTTATAAGATTATTACCTATTTTAGAGGCCTTGCTTGCGCATTTTGTTGCGACAGTGAAAGCTATCAGTAAAATTGGTTCAAAGAAAACTTTCCGACCCTTTGGAGTTTACATGCCTACAATAAGTGAGACCACTAAAATACCTGCGCCAATAGAACAGGTATGGCCGCTGCTTCGTGATCCTGCTGTCGTAGCGTCTTGTATTCCTGGTGCTGAATTGTCGCCTGGCAGTAAGGAAGGGATGTGGAAGGGCGCAATAAAAGTAAAATTCGGTCCAACTGTTGCGTCATTTAAGGGCGAAGCATCCCTTGATTACGATGACGCCGCAAAAACATGTAAAATCCAGGGCCGAGGGATCGACGGACGTGGGGCATCCCGAGCGCTAGCATCTGGATTGATGACTGCAGACGGTGATGCTGAGACTACCCTAAAAATTGACGGGGATTTTACTGTTACGGGGCCATTAGAAACTTTTGCAAACGCCGGTGGAGTTCATGTTGCGCGCGCTCTACTCGCTGAGTTTTCTCAAAACTTAGCGCTTAAAGTTGGTTCTGCTGGCGATGATTTGGAACCCAAAAGCCAAGAAAAAGAAATGCAGTCAGCCGCTCTACAGTCTGATGCAGTTAAGCAAGCAACAGAGCTAAATGCTGTCTCTCTTTTCTTTCAAACCTTGAAATCAATTATTGCCGGCTTTTTTAGCCGAAAGGGATAAAAAATTATGGAAAACCCAAAAGTTTATGATGTTTTAGCTGAAGCGTTTAAGGGTGAAGGCGTTGAGCACCTTTTCACTTTGATGGGTGATGCCAACATGTATTGGGC
>Ga0255757_10005059_pt1 | contig 11746 bp, 6 predicted proteins | sample 071ome_27_FD_179957 | JGI IMG/M metagenome (GOLD analysis project Ga0255757, IMG submission 179957) | Coastal salt marsh microbial communities from the Groves Creek Marsh, Skidaway Island, Georgia - 071409AT metaG (version 2) | ecosystem: Environmental > Aquatic > Marine > Intertidal zone > Salt...
CCGTCGTCGTCGCTTCCGTCGTCGCTGGGTTCATTTCTTCTTCTTCCTTTTTGCGCGTTGTTGTTTTGAGGCCAAAGTTTGAAACTTTTCCCGAGACGAGAGACGAGAGATGCGACTTTGCGCATTTCCCCAAAACGATACGTAATAAACGCTTTTCGCAAAGGAAGAGAGACGCACCTTTTCTTTCGAGAAGACGAGAGAGAAGAGAGAAAGAGACGTCTTTTCTTAAGAAGAAGACGTCTAAGAAGAAGAAGAAGACGTCATCGTCGTAAATCATGAGCTCGTACTTTGGATCGATCGGATCTCTCTTCCAATCCGGCCCAAAGTTACAGCACGACGTGCTCGACGAAATCGTCCACGCCGCGAGAACGTTTGGACCGTGGAAAACGTACTCGGGGAAATCGCAAGAAACCGGAGAACTGGTGACGATATTCACGTGTAAAATTAAAGATAAAGAACGAGAGAGAACGACGTTAGAGCTGGCGAGGAACGGGGCGAAGCGCTTGAAGTTGTGCAAACATCCGAACGTGTTGCAAGTGAAAGAAACGCTGGAGATCGAGAGCGGGAGCGAGATTACCATTCACGTGGTGACGGAAAAGTGCGTGCAGTTGGAAGATCACCTGAGAGACGTGCCGAAAGGAACGCATCAGAGAGACGAGTATTTCGCGCTGGGGATTCGAGAAGTCGCGACTGGGATCGCGTTTTTGAACAACTCGGTCGGTTTAGTCCACGGGGCCATAGGGTTGTCCTCGATTGTGGTGACGGAGAATTTAGAATGGAAAATCGCTGGATTTGATTTAGTTTCGGAACTGAACGAGATTGGACGAGGGGTGAACGGGCAAGCGTCCATCGTGCACGGCGCGTACATGGTTCCCGATCAGTATAAACCGGACGAGTATCGCAGAGGCGATTGGCAGTCGATTCCAGAGGGGCCACCGTGGGCCATCGACTCGTGGGGATTGGGATGTTTGATTCGAGAAGTGTACGGCGGCGGGGCGATGACGAGCGCGGAACAATTGAGAGACATTCAACACATACCGAAGGTGTTGTTGAAAGAGTATCAGAAGTTATTGGGGAGTCAACCGGCGAGACGATATAATCCAAAAAAGTTGATCGAAAACTCGTCCTTGTTCGAGAACAAGTTGGTCGAAACGATTGCTTTCATCGATAATTTAAGCTTGAAAGACGCCATCGAGAAGGAGTACTTTTTTAGGCACTTGCCGAGAGTCATGGAAGGGTTGGCGACGGTCACGGTTGAACGAAAAATCTTACCGAAACTGTGCTCCGCTCTTGAATTTGGCGCCGCGCCAGCGTTAGCCATCACCCCGATGTTGCAAGCGGCGAAAAATTTACCGGTTGACGTCTTCGAGAAGAAAATTATTCCAACCGTCGTAAAGTTGTACGACAAAACAGACCGAGCGATTCGCGTGGCTTTGTTGGAGCACTTGCAAAAATACATTCACGCTATGGACGAAAAAATGACAGACGAGATCATCTACGAGAAAATATCGACTGGATTTAACGATCAAGATCCGTTTGTGAGAGAGTTGACTTTGCGAACGGTGCTGTTGTTGGCGCCGAAATTGACGCAACGAACGTTAGGATCGAGCTTGTTAAAGCACTTATCCAAATTACAAGTGGACGAGCAACCAGCTATTCGAGCGAACACGACGATTTGTTTAGGAAACGTGGCGACGTACTTGGCGGAATCCACGGCGAAGAGAGTTTTGTGTAACGCGTTTACGAGAGCGTTGAGAGACGCGTTTCCAAACGCGCGACAGGCTGGTTTGATGGCGTTAAAATATACCACTCAATATTATGAACCGGTCGAAGTTTCGTCGAGAATCGTACCGTCAATTGCACCTTTAATGACTGACGTCGAACAAACCGTCCGAGAGGAGGCGTTTGAGACCATGACTGTCTTTGTGGAAATTCTTCGAAGAAACTCCAACGCCATGAAGTTAGGCCCGGAAGAAGCGCAAAGAATGTTAGAGGCGGAGCAAGCTGAAGCGCACGAGAAAGCGAAAAAGAAAGCGAGCAAAGCTGGTGCGATGTTATCGTGGGCGGTTGACAAAATGGCCAACGCAGTCGGCCAAGTTGGGAATGCTGATAGCGATAGCGTAAACAACGGCGATAACATCGATTTGAACAGCGAGGTGTTTGCGGCCAAGAGTTTCGGGTCCTCGGCACCGCCGCCAAGATTGTACGGTTTAACTCCAAATGCTAGTCCAAATCCGTCGCCAAACCCGAGTCCAGCGCAAGCGGTAAAATCCCGAGGCGGTGGGTACGTCAACAACTCCAGTCCGATTTACGAAGAACAGCCGCCGCCGTCGTTGAAGAATTTTGGAAGCGAGGAAGATCTTAGCCGTAATAATAATAATAATAATTTTAGCAGCCAAGAACCAGCGGCACCAGCGGCGACAACGTCAAATCCTTCCGATGGATGGGGAGATATGGACGACGACGACGAAGACTACTCTGGATTCGATAAAGAAGAAGAAGAAGCGAGGGCGCGTTTGAGTAAAATGTCCACCACGTCTTCACGACCGGCGTCATCCGCCCGACCTGGAGGTTCTCTTGGCGGTATGGGAGCGAAGAAGATGAGCAACGCGAGCGCCACGAGCGATGGCTGGGGGAGCGAGGACATGGACGAAGCCTTCGCCGCGCCTGCTCCAGCCGCGCAAAGACGACCGATGAACAGCGGCGGGCACGTCAGTTTAGGCGCGAAGAAACTAGGCGCGAAACCTCTGAAGTTAGGCGCCAAAAAAGTACTCTCAGCGAAAGATATCGACTTAGAATCGATGCTAGGATAACGTTTGAAATGAAAAATCGGTTAACGTAGTACACGCAGATAGATAGAGAGATAGAGTTCACACGAATGAAAAGTTACAAAGTAACTCGCGACGCTCCGCGATAAATACACTAGGACATTTTTATCACAACACGGATTTCTTCATTTTTTTGAATTACAAACAATCATCCATCTCTTTTTAAATCATTTCCCGTTTTGGTTCAAATTCAAAAGCGCGTGCGAGAGACTTTTATCCACCTCCAGACTCCTCTGAAACATTTGCTTTATGATGCCTCTCTCCGCCTTATCCATATCTCTCGCGATCCAATCCCCTCCTTCCTCTTTCGAACAGCCGCCGCCTTCCGTGTTTACGTACAAGTACAAATCCTCGACGCGTTCGCTCAAAAGCATCTTCCTCGCGCCTTGCCACGAAACCTCGTACGGGTTCGATTGAGGTCGACACGTTCGAATAATATTTAACGCTTTTTGCAACTCCATACCTCGACAAAAGGTTAAATAACCAAGAACTGTCAAACTCGCTCGATTAATCCCCGCCGTGCAATGAACGTACGTCTTTCTCCCTAATCCATCGTGCAACAAATTAAACGCCCTCGTCATATCCGCCAACCGTCTGGACTGATCCAACCGGTCGAAATCTCTCACCGCCACTCTCAAAATAACCACGTTCCGTTCTAAACACCGCTTTCGAATCGGTTCCCAATCAATTTCCATCGCCTCGTGGCACAATTCGCACTGCAAACAGACGATAGCTTCCACCCCGGCTTCATCGATCAACCGATCAATATCCCCCGGGGATCTCGGACACGAACCAATCATCATGGTGCACTCTCGCAATTGCTGCTCGGTTGGATTTTCAATCGGTAACTCCGTCTCTCGATCAAACGTCATGTAATCCCAATTCAACGTCCAACTCCACCTCCCTTCCGGTGGGGAATCGCCACCTCTCGGTGCGCGGTTCCCGTTTAACGTCAAACCAGCGTTGGTAGATTCCTGAAACCGTCTGTCGTAATCTTCTTGCTCTTTGTTGTTGTTGTTGTTGTTGTCGTTCGACGACGCTTTTATTACGCTTTGAACGCGCGCGCGGCGTCCGACTTTGACGCGATTGCTTTTCTCGTTGTTGTTGTTGTTAACAACCGCCGTCGAAATAACGGAAGAACGCGTCGTGCCAACGACTAACGATAACGCGCTGCTCATGATGATGTGGATATATATGTGCGCGAGAGAGTGAGAAGTCGAGGAAAGAAACGAGAGACGCACAAAGAGCGCGTCAAGCAGTTTCGAAGGGAGAGGGGGCCCGTTATGCGGCAGCGCGCGTCGCGAGGTCGGTTGATGTCAACGGTGAACCGTTTAGGGTTGCAAAATTCAAATCGATGTGCGGCAGTTAAGGGAAGAGACACCGCTGACGTTATTAAAGCGTCGGACGCGAGGCGCACGCAATCCTACCGCGCGCGCGTATTTTACTGTCGCACAAACGCAGAGAGAGAGAGTGTGTGTGTGAGAGAAGAAGAAGAAAGAACCAATCTCTTCTTCGCGCACAGAAAGGGAAAAACTTTTGAAGAACGAAAATGCGGAGAAGTACGAGCGGAGAAGAGACGACGACGACAACCCCCACGGAAATGCTCTCTCGACAAACGCTCCTCTTCAAATCGCACTGCGTGAAACTGCACCGAGAAATCGAGCGGGAGAAACAGCGCTCGAAATTAATGGAGCGAGATTTAGAAAAAGCGACTCAAATCGCGCGAGGTTTGAAAGCGACGCTGGACGAATGCGCCAGAGAGAAGGAGAAAGAAAGCTCGGAGTTGCGAGTGGCCAAGGGAGAGCTGGAGAGATACGCGGAGAGGATTAGAGCGATGGAATCGACGAGAGAAAGCCTGGAATCGATGGTGAAGGAGGCGCAGTCGGAGTTGTTCTCGGTGAAAGAGGAAGCGGAGAGACGGATACGGCAGATGACGATGGAACAGAGCACTTCGGAGACGCACGCGGAGTTGACGAGGGAGAGAGAGTGGCGAGCGAAAGAGTCGGCGCGGGCGGAACGGGCGGAACGGGCGCTGGACGACGCCGCGGTGGCGTTCAGCGGGGAGCGAAAGGATGCCGACGATAAGATGAGAAAGAGCATCGAGCGACGATTAGAGACGGAGAACGAGCTAGAGAAGTGCTTGAATTTGATGGAGGAGAAGGAGCGGGAATACGAGAAGCGGATCAGAGAGCAGGACGCGAAAATAGGGAAACTGACGAGAGAGAACGAGCAAAAAACGAGCGATAATGAAAAGAAGAAAGATCAAATCAAAAACTTAGAGGAAGAGTGCAGGAAAGCGAACGTAGCTTTGCGAGAGAGGAGCGCGGATATGGCGATGGCCGTGAAGAAGTTGAACGTGGAATTGAAGCAACAGCGGTTGGAGACGGAGAAAGGGATGGCGAAGCGGGTGGAGGCGTTGAGAGTGGCGTTCGGGAACGCCATCGAGGACGTGCGAGAGGAAGCGAGGGCGACTTTGAAGAGGAAAGACGAAGAAATTTTGCAAATGCGCGCAAAAGAGGAAGACATGGAGACCAAAGTGAAATCTGTGGAACAGCACTGTTTGAAAGTCAGAGACGCGATATTGGAGTTGGTGAATGAGAAAGTATCCTTGGAGGAAGAAAGAGACGAATTGCGAAGAGCGTTACAAAGAGCCGGGGAAATGAACGCGCAGTTGACGAAGAGAGCGATCGATAACGTGGGCGCGACGATAGGCGGTGGGTTTGGTGGTGAAGAAACCTCCAAACCTCCAAAACGCGCGGCGTTTACTAGGATACCGAGCAACGTGCATCGTCATCCAGAAAACTACAAGGGACCGAAGCAGCTGGCGGAAACGTTGATAAAAGAGTTGGAGCAACTGAAAGCAGTTCACGAGGAGTCCGTTGAGGCGCTAGCGACGAGTGAAAACCGGAAAGATTTAGAAGAAATGGTGGAAAGAATAGACGAGATTTCCCGCAAGATTGAAGCAAAAGCGACGCAAGTAAGCTTAGCGTTGAAATCTTCATGATAGTTCAAATTAGTTTCAAATATTGATATAGAGAGCAACTACTATGCACTGCAATCATGTGCAATATATATATATGTATATATATGTATTTCTATTGTTATATCCATTAAAATACTAGTGTTGTCGTTGATGTTATCGTTTTTCTTACTCACCGACGTAGTAGAAATCGCCCGCTTGTTTCTGCTCTCTATCCTTGACCGATTCCATTTTATTAATCCTCGGGCGATAATTAGTTGGATCTCTGCGAAACGTAATCTCCAACGCCTTCAAAAACTGGTTCAAGCCAGTGACTAATCCTTGAGGTTTCGTCGCCGTCGCGTTTACCGCTGGCGTGCCGGTATACACGATAACCTTATCCGCTAGATATGTTGCCATGATGAAATCGTGCTCCACGATAAACGCCGCCTTCTTCGCGTGCAAAATAAACCTCTTGATAACTTTGGACGTCCAGACTCTTTGCTCGGAATCCAAATACGCCGACGGTTCATCGATAAGGTAAATATCCGCGGGTGTACCCATGCACAACGTCAACGCGACTCTTTGCAATTCACCACCGGATAAGTTCTTCACGTATTGGTCCAACAACGGGTCGATGTTCATCGGTTTCACGACGTCCGAGATAAATTGCGGGTGCAAAAACGCGTCTCGGATTTTCATCATCAACAAGTCGCGAACGGTTTTTTCAAACTTTGGCGCAATCTTTTGCGGTTTGTAGGAAACGTTAAACTCGGGTAACTCGATGCTCTCGTCGTCAGGCTTAATAAGACCGGCGATTAAACGAATAAACGTCGTTTTCCCGGTGCCGTTTTCGCCCAACAAGACGACAATTTCTGAATCCGTAAAACTGCCTCCCTCAACGTTCAAAGTAAAACCACCTTGCGTTTTTACCATTTGTGGGTACTCGTACATGCTAAACGCTTCGTCGTTTACGTGTGCTAACCGTTCGTCCTCGTTTTCGGACACTTTAAAGGTCAACTCTTCCGGTCTGAATCGTAAGTTTTCCGTCGGCACGAAACCAGCCAAGAAAATGTTAATCCCTTCTCTCACGCCAAACGGCATGGTCACGACCCCGTAAGCCCCGGGTTTCCCGTACAAGCAGCAGATGAAATCCGATAAGTAATCCAGAACGGACAAATCGTGTTCGACGACGATGATGTACTTATTAATTGACAAGAGCGATCGAATCACGCGACTCGCTTTCAATCTTTGCTTCACGTCCAAATACGAGGAAGGCTCGTCAAACATGTAAATATCCGCGTCTTGCACCGCGACGATACCGATTGCAAATCGCTGCAACTCCCCACCGCTCAACTTTGCGACATCTCTATCCATCACGTGCGTCAACTCCAAAATATCAACCAAATACTCTTTATCCGCGCCGCCATCCGGCCCCCCATCCTTATCGTCCAAAATCGTCCCAACCAAACCTTTCACCGCTTTCGGCACGTGATCGACGTACTGCGGCTTTATCAACGCCTTCAAGTTATCCTCTAAAATCCTCGTCAAGTAATTCTGCAACTCCGACCCGCGAAAGTGAAGCAAAATATCCGACCAATCCGGAGGGTTTGCAAACTTCCCCAAGTTTGGTTTCAACTTCCCGGCTAAAATTTTAAGCGCGGTAGATTTCCCAATCCCGTTCGTCCCGACTAAACCCAACACCTGTCCACTCTTCGGAGTCGGTAATCGATGCAACTTAAACGTGTTCGGACCGTATCTGTGCGTCGTTTCCTTCTCCAAATTCTTCGGTAAATTGATAATCTGGATAGCCTCGAACGGACATTTCTTCACGCAAATCCCGCACCCGATGCACAACAACTCGTCGATGTTCGCAATCTTACTCTTCTCCGTCACCTCAATGCAATGCTTCCCGATTTTCACCACCGGACACTGCTTCTTGCACTCCTGTTTGCACTTTTTCGGCCGACATCGTTCGGCTTCCACGATGGCGATGCGATCCAACCGTTCGTTGTCGTCGTCCTTGTCTTGCTTCTTTTTCGGCGGCATTATTCTTTCCTTTCGAGCGCGCTTTGTCACTAAAAGGACACACGAAACAAAAGAAAAACCGGACGTTGCTTCGCGCGCGCGTGTGTTTGCGCTCGCCCGAGTAGTAGTCTGAGTCCTACCGCCCCCCTCTTGCGTGGGTTTTTGGGGACGAAGAAAAGTGGGGGCAAAGAGAACCTAATTTTTTTTTTCCTTTTTTTTTCCTTTTTGTTTTGCCATTTTTAACCCATTTGGACGTCCCACAGGGGACGATGTGATATCGCAAGAGTTGGCTTCTTGCCAAATATCTCTCAGATTCAGTATAGTAGTGTAAGTGTGTCTAGTACGACACACGTTCAAATAAAACAAAATTTCTCTCTCTGACACGATGAGGAATTGTAAAAAACATAAAAACATTTACAGCAGATATCGCGACGCGCGGTTTCTTTTATGAACTCGGCATCGCGGTGACACCAAAAATTATAATACACGCGTAATAAAATAATATACTAGTACACATTTCATCTAACGTACATCGCGCTCGATCGCTCACTCTCTCGCGCTCAACATGTGCAAGAGATCGGCATCTCGCACGTATCCTCTTTGCATCGCCGCTTCTAGCGCGGTCAACCCGTCGCCGTCTTTGGCGGCGATGTCCAAGCGTTTCGCCGTGACTAAAAACTTCGCGAGCGCGTCGTTGTCGGACATCACGGCGCAGTGTAACGGCGTCTTCCCGGTTTGCGTGCACCTGAAATTTTCTAGATCGAACCCGTTGCGAACTAATATTTCGACAACCTCCGTTGGGTTGGTGAAATTTTGCGTCGTGCACGCTTTGAAAATTATCTCCGCGACGTCCCTCGAATCGATGGTCGCGCCCGAGGTGAACGTGCGCATAATTTCAGCAACGTCTCCAGATATGACGGCAATTTTCAAAAGTTCAGCATCCGGATGCGTCATGGACGTGATTTTGTCGCGTTTGTCGTTCACGAAGAGCTTTTCGGCGTATTTTTTCTTTATATACTCGAGCTTTTCTTCCTTGGTGCTTTTTGGATTCGGTTTTCGCGTCCCGTTTTTGTCGTTTGATAACTTGGCCTCCAACACCGCGTTCGCGTTCGTGTTGCCCCACTTGACGAAAGCACCATTCAAGAGCGGATCCGTCCACACCTTCACGTCCAAAATTGCGCTTCGAACTTTCGAAACGTGAACACCGAGACTTCGGTGCGCGCCGGAACACTCAACGCACAAAGCGACGCCGTAATTCAACGACGCCCATTCCGGTTCTAGCATCGAACAATCCGCGCACGTGCTACATCCGGGCGCGGAGCGCAAGATTTCTAGCGGTGAATATCCGTTTGCTAAAGACAGCGTGGCGTACTTGTCAGGATTCATGAAAGGGTTATTTTCGATTTGCGCGTCGCTTAGCTCCGACGACAACGCGGAACATCCCGATAACGTTCTTCGATGACCAGTCGTGTTTGTCGTTTGCGAGGAGTTTGACATGGCATCGACGCCGGCGGTCGCACCCGATTTGTGCTTGTTTAAGTACATATCGTCGACATCAGTTGGCGACGTGGATGCAGGCGCGTGGTGGTTTTGGTTGAGCAACACCGAGATGGCGGAAGTGATCGCCTCCATCCAGTCCGCTTGCGCTTCCTCGGATTCGGCGCGTAAAACGTACGTCTTTTCCACTGAAACGATACGAAACGCGTTCGCGACGAAATATTTCGTATTTTTCGGATCGTCTTCGCGATCCACGCCGGTGCCTGTTTTCACCGTGGACGTCAACAGACGCACGGTTTCGTGCGCTTCGGTGAGATCGACGTCGTTTGTGGCGTTTTCGTGACTGCTACCACCAAAAACCCCGCTAAATCGCGACTGAATGAACGCTTTTGAATTTGAAGACGATCGATAATACGTCAAGTTTCCGTACACGTCTAAAACAAAGTACCTTTTCTTCCAATCGCGAAGTGTTCTGGATCGTTTCCACAGGTACCCTTGCGTCAAAATGCGATCTTCGATGTTCAGGTTTTGGTCGTTGATAGCGCTGCCGCCGCTGCCGACCCCGCCGAGCAAGTCTGAGTTGAATGAAACGTCGTGAAGACTAAACCCTTCGCTTTTACTCCTCTTGTGCTTACTTTTACCGACGCCGCCGCCGTACAACGCGTCCGTGAGTGACGACGACGACTGTTTCTGTTCTCTCGCCGAAAGACTCCCGCCGTTCCCAAACTCCTGGGAATTCGAGTGCTTTTGTTGTTGCTGCTCTCGCGCTGCTTTGCTACGCAATATTTCTAAATTCGCTAACGACGCGGTGAGTTTATTCGATAACTCTCTCGCGCGATCCGTGGTTAAACTTCCGTCGTACGGTAAGTTGGAAGGGATCGCCGCAGCGTTCTCCGCGTCTTCGCCCTCCGATACAGGACTAATCATCCCGGCCGCGACCGCGTCTTGGTGCTCTCCGCTCAAACCATTCTCCATCGCGTACGCGTCTACCTCGTGCCGAAACTGATCCATCATCTTTTCAACCTCTTCTTCGAATACTCTCAAAGCTTCCTCGCGTTCTTTCACTCCTTCCTCCTCCTCCGGTTTACCTCCCAACTTTTTTATAAACTCCAAATGTCTCTTCATCATCGCCAAGGTCACCTTCTCCACGACGCTTTCGCTCTCGTGCACCCCTCGCTGCAAACACGCCATCAACTCAAACCTCGCTAAATCCGTCGCGCTCGCGGCTTCGCTGAACTTTAACTTTGACACGCTCGAATTCGACCTCGCGTGTTTGCTCCTCTCCCGTTCAACCTTCTCCACCGTCTTGGCGAAGACGCTCTGCTTCGCTTTTTGCCGCTCGCACTCGTGCGTCCCGAAAACCTCCAACGTGTGCCCAATCGTTTCCATCGCGTCGCTCGCCAAACTCCCGTGCGCCTTCGCGCTCTCTCGCACTCTCGCGACCAACATTTCCGTCTTCGTCTCCTCTTCGATGCTTCTATTGTTCGCCGTCGCGCCTATACTTCCGCCGCCGCTCTCCTTCCCAAACATCTCCGCCTCGAACGTCTCCACCTCTCGCGCGAACCGTTCGCTCTCCCGCGCCATCCGTTCGTGCGCCTCGCAGTACCTCGTCAGCGCCGTCGCGAATCCTCGGCAGACGTTTCGTTTCGTCGCGATTTTTTCGCTCAGTTTTTGCAGCTTTTCTCTCACGAATGGCGAGTCTTGCAGAGACGCTTTCGTCGTCATCGTCGACGCGCTACCAGCAGAAGCGGCGTTAGTATTATTATTATTTGCTCCACCACTACCACTCCCGACGTTATTCGGAGAAAGAGAAGAAGAACAAGGAACGCCCAAAGCCGCGGCTGCGGACGAGGTTTTCTCCGCGACAACCCCGCGTTTCGCTTCCATATGCGTAACGGAATAAAAAAATGTGCGCGTTCAAAAACGAGAACGCGCTCTCTTCTTCTTCTCTCTCAATATATATATATAATACACACGCGAGCAACCTTCACGTTTTCGCACCGCCAGAGACTTCTCTGTTTCTCGGTCTCTCTCTCTCTCTCTCTCTCTCTCTCGCCCGGCTGCTAACGCGTTTTTGAATTCGCGCGAAGATTTTTTTCCCGTAAAACAACTTGACCCCTGAGCAGCCAACGCGAGCTAGGGTTTGGGGTGTCAATATTTTAAACCCTAAACCCTAAACAATACTCATATGATTTGTGCCTCTCCGCCGTCACGAGTTCGGTTCACTTTTGCGCCGCGCGCGTTACACGTTTTAAACCAGAACTCAAAAAAGAATGGCTCTGCTCGGAGGAAAGAAGAAGAAAAAGAACGCCTCAAAGACGGTGGATGCAACACCGGTGATATCCCCGTCGCAACTCGCGGAGTGTTTGCGAGGCACTTTATCTCCAAACGCGCAGATTCGCGAAGCCGCCGAAGCCGCCGTGAAAAAGTTTAC
>Ga0255757_10005060_pt1 | contig 11745 bp, 12 predicted proteins | sample 071ome_27_FD_179957 | JGI IMG/M metagenome (GOLD analysis project Ga0255757, IMG submission 179957) | Coastal salt marsh microbial communities from the Groves Creek Marsh, Skidaway Island, Georgia - 071409AT metaG (version 2) | ecosystem: Environmental > Aquatic > Marine > Intertidal zone >...
GCTGGCTATTATTGATCAGAATTGGAATATTTTAGAAGCGGAGGGACAGGTTGGTGAAGTTGCGATTAAATCTCCAGCTAATATGGTTGGCTATTGGAACAAACCTGATGCAACAGCAGAGGTCATGAAAGATGGTTGGTTTAAGACGGGTGATTTAGGGTATTTAGATGATGGTTTTCTATTCATCATCGATCGAGTTAAAGACCTAGTCATTAGGGGCGGAGAAAATATATCCTGCATAGAAGTTGAATCTGCGATTTCAGAACATCCTGCTATTTTTGAAGTGGCAGTATTTGGAATTCCAGATGACAGATTGGGTGAAGTCCTGTGTGCAGCTGTATCCCTTAAAAGTAATCATTCTCTAGATACAGACGCTCTGAAGGACTTTCTTGCTAACAAGCTAGCTGTCTTTAAAATACCCTTACATATCAGAGTTCAAGACGATGCTTTGCCAAAAGTTGGATCTGGAAAATTTGACAAGCCATTTTTAAGAAATGAATTTGTAACCTTTTTGCAACAAAATGATTAAAAATAACCTTATCAAGATAAAATTTATTTTTATTTCAAACGAAGATGCGTATTTTAATAATTGAAGACGAACCTGATATTAGAAAGACCATAGAATATAACTTTGTAAAAGAAGGTTTTAAGGTCTCAGTCGCAGGATCCTTAGCAGAGGGCAAGAAACTTTTTCTTACAGAAACTATTAATCTTATAATTTTAGACCTGATGTTGCCGGATGGCTCAGGGTTGGATTTATGCAGAGAAATTAAGTCCAATCCCTCAACTGCAAGTACTCCAATTATTATTTTGACAGCTAAGTCTGATGAAGTGGATAGGGTCGTAGGCTTTGAGCTAGGCGCTGATGATTATGTTACTAAACCTTTTAGCATTAGAGAATTATTGCTCAGAGTTAAGGCAATTCTAAAAAGAAATCCTTCCTCAACCTCTCAAAGTATCGGAGAGCAAATTGTAGGTAACCTTAAGATAGACTTTGATGCTCACATAGTCCTAGTTAAGGGCGAAGAAATTAACTTAACTGCATTAGAATTTAAATTACTTAAACACTTCCTAGATAGGAGGGGTAGAGTTCAATCAAGAGATCAACTGCTTCAGGATGTCTGGGGATATTCATCTGACATTACCACAAGAACAGTTGATACACATATTAAAAGACTCAGAGAAAAATTAGGTTCCGCTGGCGACTATGTTCAGACCATAAGAGGCGTTGGATATAAATTTAACTCAGGTGCTTGATCTAACATTATCATGAACATAAGAACAAGGATTTTTATCATTGTTCTATCAACCCTCTCGATAGGGATTCTTTTTTCATTTATTGTTGCCGAAAGAGATCTCACCAATAAGCTAGAAATACAAATACTATCTGAGCTTCAAAAACAAGGAAATCTAATTCTTACTGAAGTCGCAACCGATCAAGATTTTTTTAACGCTCAAAAGCTCCAATTAAAAGCCAGCAATTATTCAGATGCAACTAACTCTAGAATTACATTCATTGATTCTAATGGGGCTGTAATTGCCGATTCAGATTTAGACTTTGATGATTTAAATGCTCTAGACAATCACTTGAATCGACCAGAGGTAGTTCAAGCGAGTAAAGATGGCGTGGGCTGGAGTAGGCGGTTTAGTGAAACGCTGCAAACTGATATGTTGTATTTTGCTATTAGGATAGGTGATCTCCAAGAATCTCATTTTGTTAGAATTTCAGCTCCTTACAATTACTTTAGCTCAGTCTTTGATTCATTGAATAATTCTGTTTTATTGATTGTAGTAGTTGCTCTGATCGTTGCTATATTGGCAAGCATTCTTGCAGGAAATTACACTAGAGATAATCTTATTGAACTTGAAAGTGTAGCAAATGCCTTAGCAAAGAAAAATTATAAAAAGAAAGAGATTAAAGCTTTACCAACCGGTAGGGTAGATGAAATTGGATCAGTTGCTAGGACCATTTCTGCAATTTCAACTAACTTAAAAGAGCAGATTGCATTGCTTGCTAAACAAAGAGACCAGTTTGGAAATGTATTAGATGATATTGGCCAGGGGATTATTGTATTTGATGCAAATGGTGTGGTTACGTATGCTAATGATGAATCTCACAATATCCTTAATGTTGAGTCATTAACAAACCTAAATCTAAAGCAAATCCAAAGTAAGCCCATTCAATTATTATTTGACCAGGCTGGAAAGAAAGGAAAGTTTGCAATGGAATTTGAAATAGATTCTGGGAGTGAGACAAGATGGATACTTGCTCAAATGAATAGATCAAAGTCTACAGGAGAAAAAATCTTGGTGCTGCATGATGAAACCCAATTAAGACATCTTGATTCTATGAGAAGAGATTTTATATCTAACTTATCCCATGAACTTAGAACTCCTGTAAGCGTCATTAAAGCTAACTCGGAAACTCTGCTTGATGGAGCTTTAGACTCAAAAGAGGATGCTTCTGCTTTTAGTTCAGCAATTTTGCACAATGCCGATCGTTTAACTGAGATGGTTAACAGTCTTATAGATTTATCCAGAATTGAATATGGAGAACTTAAATTTAATTATGAATATCTCACAATCAAAGATGAAATTATCAAAATCATTGATAGATTTCGGCCCGTTCTCAATAAAAAAAATATAAATATAGATTTTGATTATTCATCTCATCTTAAAGTTTATGCTGATCAGAGTGCTCTTGAGAGAGTTCTGAATAATTTCATAGATAATGCAATCAAATACAGTCATCCTAATTCCAATATCACCATTAAAATTAGAAAAAAGAAAAAGCATGCCAGAATTTCAATTACCGATGAAGGTATTGGAATTGATGCTCTCGAGACCAAGCGAGTATTTAATAGGTTCTACCGAACTGCGAAAGCGAGAGCAGAAAGCAATCAGGGAAGCGGTCTAGGATTAGCTATAACTAAGCATTTGGTAAATCAGTTGCATGGCGAAGTAGGGGTTGTCTCTAATCAGGACGCTGGTTCGACATTTTGGTTTACCCTGCCACTCGATAAGAAATCATTTAGTTGATTATCTTAATTTTCTTAGAATAAATTTCATGGAATAGCTTTACTGCTATTGAATCTGATACCCCCCATTTAGTAGATTTTATTTTTTTACATCCAGACTTTTGCATCATAAATACAAAAATAGCTATGGCATGATCTATGACATCAGCCCTGTCAGGCGAAAAATTAAATTGGTCCATTTTGTCTTCCATAGATAAGCTTTGCATAGCTTGAGCTGATTTAAGAAATTTATTTTGATTCATGCTCTTAACATTATTAGCATAAATAAAAGATCTTATATTTCCTCCAATTCCAATAATCTTTTCAGGTTTTTTATGTTTTCTGAGGAATCTTTCAAGTCTCTTCCATTCGCTTGCTTTATCCATTCCCAGCATATTCCTAACTGCACCTAAATTAAATGAGCCAATAGCAAGCTCATTACCTTCTCTCATAAAAATCTCTGTGCTTCCTCCCCCAAGATCTACAAACATATCCGTCTGATTATTCTCAGCATCAGGGTGAAGTCTCATGAGTTTTGCTTCTTCAAGGCCAGATATAATCCTAATAGGGTGTTCGATACTATGCTCGATAAATCTTCTTGCTTCTTCTGAGTTCTTAGTGTCTCTGAATGCGCATGTTGCAACTATTTCATAGTCCTTTACCTCTAGGGCATCAAAAATTTCTTTATAGTTTTGCAAGATAGCGACTAACTGATCCAGTTTTTCTTTGGGTATTTGTCCCTCAATGAAAACCTCTTTCCCCAATCTTATGGGAGACCTTTCTGATCGAATGAACTTTATAAGTGTTGGACCCGTCTCAAATATTTTTGTTTTTACTGCATTAGTCCCAATATCAATGGATGCAATTTTCATGATTTAAACTTCATCAGAGTATTTGGATAGTATCCTGAATTGGTCATAATCTAATTTATCAAACTCAACACCCTCAATAGTGACGCTGTAGTGCGAAAGTTTTTTAGCCCATGCCAGAGGTTTATGGAGCTTCTTATTAGCGTAATCCATATTCGTGATGAAGTATCTTAACGCAGAAATTCTAGCTACCATTTTGTTATTTGAATTTATAACTACCCATGGTGATTTCTCTACTGATGTTTTATCAAACATTTGCATCTTAAAAAGAGTAAAGGCATCCCATTTATCAACAATCCTTTCATCGTTTTCAGATAACTTCCAATACTTTAATTCAGATGATTTTCTTGCTTTCATTCTCTTTTTTTGTTGATCTTGAGTTAGTGAAAAATAAAACTTTATAATTTCATATCCTTTTTCCTGAAGGGATAATTCCCAGGGTATAACTCTTTCCATAAAAGAAATGTATTGCTTTTTGGAACAATAACCCATAACCGGTTCAGTCAAAGCCCTTGTGTACCAAGACCTATCAAAAAAGCATATTTCACCTTCTTTAGGAAGGGGTTTTTGCCAGCGTTGAAACCAATGAGATGATTCCCATTTAGTAGGAATACCCAAAGAGATATAACGGTAGTTTGAAGGTCTTAGGTGTTCGGTAAAAAATTTGATTGCAGAGCTTTTGCCAGCAGTGTCTCTGCCCTCAAATACAATACATATTTTTCTATTGTTTCTAATAACATCTTCTTGAAGCTTGAGTATTTCTATTTGCAACCTTCTTTTTTCTAGGCCATAAGCATTGGAGTCAAGTGACTTATATTCTCCAAGATTAAACTCTGTAATCATTTAATTTTTTAACGCAAATGTAACATTAATAATGTAAAGTGATGCATGTATTTTAAGAGAATTATTAGTAATAGGTAAAAATGGAAGCTCTTTTTTTGGACCCATTTATCATTTTAGTTATTGCGGGCCTATTAGGTTTTTTTGCTGCATGGGGTATTGGTGCAAACGATGTGGCAAATGCCATGGGAACATCTGTAGGAAGTAAAGCTCTAACCTTAAAACAAGCTGTTCTAATAGCAGCAATTTTTGAGTTTTTAGGTGCTTATTTAGCAGGCGGAGAGGTAACCTCGACAATAAGAAAAGGCATAGTTAATCCTGTAGTCTATCAAGACAATGTAGATATATTTATAGTTGGCATGATGGCAACGTTGCTTGCTACTGGATCTTGGTTATTAATTGCTAGCAAGAATGGTTGGCCTGTGTCTACTACTCATTCAATAGTGGGAGCGATCGTGGGATTCGTGATGATCACCAAAGGTTCCTCTTATGTCTCTTGGGATAAGATAGTTGATATTCTTTATAGCTGGGTTTCATCTCCTTTAATTTCTGCAGTTTTAGCATTCATTATTTTTAGATCGGTTCAGAAGTTTATTCTTGAATCCAAAAATAAATCAAGATCCGCCATTAGACTTATACCAGTTTATGTCTTCCTTGTTATGGTTGTAATAGCATTGGTAACTGCAAAAAAAGGTTTAGTGCATCTTGGGTTTGATTGGTCAGATGACTTTATATTACAAATTTCATTGGGTTTAGCCGCTTTGGTATCTGGTTTGGCTTTTATCTATTTAAGGCAACAGGCTCAAAATTTAACCGATGTATCTGGAATAGAAGTAGCTTTTTCTTTGCTTATGGTCTTTGCAGCTTGCGCAATGGCCTTTGCACATGGCTCAAATGATGTTGCGAATGCAATTGGTCCCTTGGCCGCAATTGTTTCGGTAGTGAATTCTAATGGAATTATTTCATCTCAAGCTGCAGTTGGTTCATGGGTTTTATTACTGGGTGGAGCAGGAATTGTTTTTGGATTGGCAACCTATGGCCACAGAGTAATAAAAACAGTTGGGGAAAAAATTACAAAACTAACACCAAGTTTTGGCTTTTCAGCAAATCTTGCCACAGCATCAACCGTAGTATTTGCGTCTTTTCTTGGATTTCCCGTTTCAACAACGCACACGCTCATAGGCGGCGTCATAGGAGTGGGCCTTGCTAACGACTATAGAAAAATAGACTTTAAACAAATTGGTACTATCTTCATTTCTTGGGTGGTGACAGTACCAGTAGGCGCTCTTCTAACAATTCTTTATTATGTATTGTTAAGGGTTGTTTTTGGTGTCTGATCAAGATCATAAAGTCCAGACTTTGTTTGATACACATTTAATTATTCAATTAAAACATATTTATCTTAACGCTTGCGATCAGAAAGATCCTGACACCATGCAAAGTGTGTTTACCAATCCGTGTGAAATTGATTATGGTCCAGTAGGTAGTTTTAATAATCCCAATGATCTAGCCGAAATATTTAAGGCGGTTGGCTGTCATGATTACATGAAGGAATCCCATCATGCGCATAACCCCATTATTAATTTTCTTGATAACGAATCTGCAGCAGGAACGTGGGGATTAACCTACACCCTCATTAATACCAATGATCAAACCCATACAGTTTTACAGGGAATGTATGAAGATGAATACAAAAAAATTAACGACCAATGGAAAATATCCAAGACAACCTTTAAACCTTCATCCCAAATTCAGCTAGATATTTCTGAAGAAATTTTAAAAGTTCTCTTAGTTGGTTAGCTCTATTTAGTGGTGCAACTAATTAAGTAAGCGTGGCTTGCCCTGAGCGCCTCTCTTTTACCAGTATCATTAAGTAAATTATTCTGGCGAAAGTTTAAAGACATGACCGCAAGCAAGATTTGGTTCGTAACCAAAAATACTCCATGCTTATCAAACATATTGGGAAGATTGGTTTTATTTTCAAACTTATTAAGAACAGTATCCGACAAATCTTTAAATACATCCTTGTCCACAGAATGTAGAAAGCTATTGCCAAGTAGTAACTTAGTTGCCCCTAAATTTTCATTAAAAAAATCAAAGCATGCATCCACTAAATTACTGCATAGCTCATGCAGGGTGTTATCTTCTAAACTAAACTGGCTCTTTTTAACATGAGAGGTTAGCGCCACAAGATATTTACTTGCTAACGCATACTTAATATCTTCTGGTGTTTGAAAAAATTTATAGGTTGAGGTTCTTTTAAGTCCTGCTTCTTTAGTTAGCAAAGCAATAGAAATATTTGAAACCTCTGCTCCCTCACATAATAGCCTATCTGCAGTATTTAGCAGGGTATCAATACGTTTTACACTTCTTGCTTGTTTAGCGTTTTCGTACATGCCTAAATTATAGACAAATGTTTAATATTTTTAAATTAAACTGCTAAAAAACCTCCATCAACTGGAATATAGGCACCTGTTAAATAAGAAGCCTCTTCTGAGCACAGGAAGTATGCAGTATTTGCTATTTCTGCTGCTTTACCGGCTCGTTGCATAGGAATTTTTGTAAGAAAATAGTTCTTGAATCCATCGTCTTGCATCCAATCGCTAGTCATGGGTGTTTCTATGACGCCTGGTCCTATTGCGTTTACCCTTAAGTTTAGCGTTGCATAATCTTGGGCCATAGATTTCGTCAACCCTATAACGGCATGCTTGGTAGCTGAATAAACAGCATGGCCAGGAGTACCTCGTTTTCCCATGATAGATGAGATATTAATGACGGATGCAGATTCAAGTTTATTTGCTAAAAACTGTTGAGCAAAAAGTTTTGAGGCATAGAAGCTACCATTAAGATTGATATCTACACAGCGCTTCCATTCATCTACATCATATTCATGCAATGCATTAGTAGAGGGACTGATGCCAGCACAATTAATTAAAACTGTTGCACCAACTCCATGGATGGAAGTAAAAACACTCTCCAATTCATTAAAATCAGCAACGTTTGCTTGATGAATATCGACATCTTCTTTGGAGATTCCGGCGCCACTTAATTTTTCTTTAATTCCTTCAATGCGGTAATCAATAATAATGACCCTATAGTTATGAGAAATAAATTTTTCTAGGCAGGCAAATCCGATTCCTGATCCGCCACCAGTTATTATTGCTGTTTTCTTATCCATGCTAATTTACCTTGGTTATAATAATTTATTATGCACTCTGACTTAGAAGTTCAGCAATTAATCCAATCAGATTTTTTCAAAATACATAAAGAAATTGTTTTGGGCGAGGAGATGGATGTCTTTAAAAATAGACCTCGATCCTTATTAGATTTCCTTAATAATTCTGCGCATTTCGGTGATAAGCCATATCTAATATTCCAAAATCGAACGCTTACATTTTCAGAGCACCTTGAGTTGGTTAAAAATTTTTCTAGCTATCTTAAAGAAACTTACGATATCAAGCCGGGAGACAGGGTTGCTATCTATGCCGCAAACTCTATTGAGTGGATAGTATCTTTTTGGTCTGTAGTTTCATTGGGTGCAGTTGCTTGCGCTCTTAACGGCTGGTGGAATGGCAAAGAGGCAGAGGCTGCAATTGAAGATGCTCAACCTAAATTAATTCTAGCCGATTCCAAGAGGATTGAACGCTTTAATCAGCAGCCATCTAATCTTATTAATTTTGATGAATTTGCCTTTCAAGATCTTAAAAACATAAAAGAGTCTCAATTTAGTTCAATTGCAGAAGATGATTGTGCCTGCTTGCTGTATACCAGTGGAACAACTGGTTCCCCCAAAGGCGTTATGACCTCTCATCGTTCAATGATTTCAAATACTATGCTCCAACTTTTACAAGGTGCAGCAGTCTCGGCAAGAAGCAGTAAGCTTGGAGTTAACTGGGGTCAACATTCCCCAACCAGTTTACTAACATCACCACTTTTTCATGTTTCAGGTTTATCAGCAGGAGCTGTGACTGCATTGTTTGCAGGCACGACCACTCTTATTTACGACGGTAGATTTGATGCTCAAAAAATCTTAAGCATGTTTGAAGATCATAAAGTCACTTCTTGGGGAGGCGCAGTTCCTACTGCTCTTAAAAGAGTTTTGGATGAAGCTGAAGGATGCAATCAAACTTTTGAAAGCGTGTTAGTCATTGGCGGTGGCGGGGCTCCTATGCCTCCAAAGCATATAGAGAGAACTAAAAGTATCTTCCCTAATTGCAAGCATAATTTTGGTTACGGTTATGGATTAACTGAATCCGGAGCCATTACTATTATAAATTGGGGTGATGGCTTAGATGCTCATCCAGATTCTCCTGGCCAAACTATGCCTACCATAAATATTGAATTACGTGATGATGATGGAGCTTTAATTGATAGCGATAATCAAGAAGGAGAAATATACGTTAGGAGTCCCTCAGTCATGTTGGGATATTTTAATAAACCTGAGGCAACTGCAGATGCCTTGCGCGATGGCAGATGGCTCAAAACTGGTGATTATGCTTATAAATCAAATGGGCTTTATTACATTGTTTCAAGAAGAACTGATTTAATTTTAAGAGGTGCAGAAAATGTTTATCCTCAAGAAATTGAAATTATCTTAGATTCTCATCCTGAGGTAGTGGAGTCAGCAGTTGTAGGGGTGCCTCATGATGATTTGGGCCAAGAAGTAAAAGCAATAGTGGTTCTGCATAATGACATTTCTTTTGCCGAATTAGAGAGTTATGTTCGTTCTCATCTTGCTAATTTCAAGGTTCCTTCTTTATGGGAGGTCAGCAAGAATCCTTTTCCAAGAAATGCATCAGGAAAGTTAATGAAACATGTTATCTTAGATAGCACCAAGCAAACTATGATTGAAGAAAGTTAATATGTTGCGTGCCCCATTTAAATTAGAGTATTCCTACAAAAGATCCCCTGGAACAGTTATAAAAAATTTCTTTTCCTTCCTGGCTGAAAAAAAAATATCAGGTTCAGTCTTTAGTAATGGAGATATTTTTGTTCCTGCCATCGAATTTCATCCTGAAACTAGAGAGGCTGCGAAGGAGGTAATTGATCTAAGTGAAGACATTACTCTGGAGCAATGGACTTGGGTAAGTAAACCTAAATCGTATCATCCTCTTCAAAAACCATTTGCCTTTGGATTGGTTAGAGTCGGCAACTCAAGAAGTACCATGCTGCATTTAATATCAGATTGTTCTGAAGAAGATTTATCTAAAGACATCCAATTGAAGCCATGTTGGGATACTAAAGCAAATGAGGGTATGCAGTTATTAGCATATTTTAAGATTAATGAATAACTCCTCAGAAAAAGATTACTTTGAATCATTAATTAGCCTTGAGTATACCCATACCGCAGGATCTGCAACCACAAGATTTTTAGAGGCAGTAGCGGAAGGAAAGATTGTTGGACAAAAATGTCCAAGGTGCTCTGCGGTATATGTTCCTCCAAGAGGAAGTTGTCCAAGAGACGGTGTACCAACTTCAGAGGAGGTTACTCTTACAGATCGAGGTTGCGTAGAATCTTTTACTGTTGTCCACATTCCCATCCCTGGAAATCCCATTGAGCCGCCCTTTGTCTCAGCAATGATTAGACTCGATGGCGCTAATATCTCTTTTCTTCACCTCATTCAAGAAATACCTGTTGCAGAAATCAGAATTGGTATGAGAGTTGAAGCAGTATGGAAGCCTCAAGAGGAGTGGACAACTTCGCTTGAAAATATTAAATGGTTTAAACCTACGGGAGAGCCAGATATTAAGCCAGAATCTCTAATATTTAAGCCAAAATGAAACGCATAGGTGTAGTAGGGTATTCTCAAAATTCCATTAAATCTGACGCAGGAGCAGCTAATGAAGTTGAGTTGATTATGCCAGTAGTGCATGAGGTTCTTGCTGAAACAAATCTCACCCAGTCAAATATTGATTTTACGTGCTCTGGAAGTTGCGATTATTTACAAGGAGCAGCGTTTGCATTTGTTGAGGGGCTGAATGCTATTCAAACTTATCCTCCCATAAAAGAGTCGCATGTTGAGATGGATGCTGCTTGGGCTTTGTATGAGTCCTATTTAAGGATTCTCAGTGGTGATGCAGAAATAGCGCTTATATATGGATTTGGAAAATCTTCTCCTGGCAATCTTGATCAGATTATGTCTTTACAGCTTGACCCATACTATGTTGCTCCATTGTGGCCAGACAGAGTAAATCTTGCTGGCTTACAAGCGCAGAGCATGATGCAAGCAGGAATGCTCTCAAGGGAGGACATGCATGCAGCTGTTTGTGCTTCTGCCCACAATGCAAAAAATAACCCCAGCGCCTTCAAAATTGATCCGCCATCATTGGAAGAATATCTTGCAAGTGCAATGATTTCATCTCCTCTAACAAAGCATGACTGTGCTCCTATATCGGATGGTGCTTCTGCAATTATCATTGCATCAGAGGATGCATGCAAAAAACATAATCTTGATCCCATTTGGATTGAAAAAATTGGTCATCAGGTAGATTCATCTAATCTTGGATTTAGAGACTTATCTTTAGTTAAACCCGTTTCAGATCTCATGAATAAATTAGATATAGATCTCAACACGATAGATATTATTGAGACCCAAGCACAGTTCTCCCATGAAGTGGTTTTAATGTCTCAGATATTTAAGAGAACTGTTCAAGATATTAATTTATCCGGTGGTCCGCTTGCAGGCAATGTCATGATGGCAGCGGGTTTAGATACAATTGGTCATACGTATAAATTTCTTAAATCACACCAACATGCAGTTGCATTAGCACATGCTGTTTCTGGTCCATGTTTGCAACATAATTTATTAGCTTGCTTAAGGAGCCCTGCATGATTCCAGCTGCAGTTATAGGAGTGGGGCAAACTAAATACGATTCCAAGAGAAGAGACGTATCTATGCCAGGCCTAATTAGAGAAGCAATAGACAGGGCATTAATTCAGGCAGGAGTAGATTGGGATGATATTGATGCGGTGATTCTGGGGAAGGCTCCTGATATGTTTGAAGGAGTAATGATGCCAG